>Ga0208148_1000187_pt1 | contig 24212 bp, 37 predicted proteins | sample DEB08_DNA_16_FD_184525 | JGI IMG/M metagenome (GOLD analysis project Ga0208148, IMG submission 184525) | Aqueous microbial communities from the Delaware River and Bay under freshwater to marine salinity gradient to study organic matter... | ecosystem: Environmental > Aquatic > Marine > Coastal ...
TAACTAACTATATAAAATATGTTAACTACAAATCAAACGGCTGATAAAGTCGAATCTGTAAAACTAGTTACTGCTACTATTGCAGCTGCTGGAACTACAGTCACTACTGCTGCTGACCCTGAAGTGGTTGGTGGTAAAATTGTTGGAGTATATCCAGCTTCTTGAGCTGCTGATGCAGTTATAGAAATTGCTACTATCGCTTCTGATGGTGCTGTTACAGTTACACTAACTTGAGCATCTACTGCTGAGGTTGGGTATGCTGTATCTGTACTTAGAGCAACTGGTAACAACGCATAATTATTAGAGGGCTTCGGCTCTCTACTATGGCTATAAGCCTCCATAAATTTATTTACTAATTAAAACACATGGAAGTAAAAGAACTCGAACAGTTAAGAAATAAACCACAAGCTATTACTAATATTCTAAGTAAAGACTTTGACTTTAAATGGGATTGAGTGGAATATACTATTGAGAAATGAGAAACAGTAAGCCACCCTTTCTACCTAGCAGAACACGCAGCACTACATATGGCTAAAACATACTGCTTAGCTAAGAAAATAAACTTTGTTAATAAGGCAGGAGAAGTTGTTGATAAGATCATGAATAAAGAACATATTAACTATGATGCACTTAGTAATGCAGAAGCAAGAAAACTTGCAAAAGAGAAAGGAATCCCACTAGTAGATAGTGAAGGTAATAAAAGGAATCAGAAAGCAATTATTGAATTATTAAAAAACGTTCATTAATATATATAATAGGGTGGACAATAACTCCATCCTATTTTTATAATCCACCTCATGAGAAAATATAGAAACTTAAAAATTACATATGATAATCTTATTATAGAAGTTGATTATCTCAAACGAGAAACTATCACATTAACTAAGAAATATAATGATGCTAGAAATCTATTAAGTATAGAATCGGAGAGATTATCAAAAACTCAAAATGATATACAAGAGTATGTTCATACTAGTAAATCTAAGGTACGAAAAGACCATAAAGACTATGTTGATAAGCTAGATAAAAAACAAGACTTCCTAGATAGCAAAGAATATGATTTAGGACTATTAGGGGCTAAAATAGCAGCTAATGAGCATAATATTACTAAAAGTGAGATAGAATTACAGAAAAGAGAGCAAGAATTGAATATTAGGGAGGTTAAGGTTAAGAACTCATTAAAATTAAATATAGCTCGATCTGATGAACTTGAAGTATCTGAAAATAATATGAAGATAGGCAGGAGTAAATTTGATATTAAAATGAAGCTCAAAGAAAAAGAGTATATTAATCTAGAGAATAATATAGAATCTTCTAATTTAGATTATCTAAAAGTAGAAGAAGATAGAAAAATGGAGCTTGAACATATTAAACAACAAAAGAAAGTACTACAAAATTGGGAGCAAGAATTAAAAGAAAGGGAATTAAGATATAAATCAGATATGAGAACATTAATATCAGCTAAAAAACATATAGATGTCTAAAGCATTAAAATCAATATGAGACTTTTCAACATGAATAGTCAACGATAAAACGAATCAGTGATCTGCTTGATTCGCTAATATGATATGACTTGATATTCATACAGAGCAATGAGTAGCGCAACCCAATGTTAAGCCATTAGTAGAAACGACTACCTGATTAAATGAAAACCCTAATGTTTTTGTTCAGTTTGATGGTAAGATGTTATCATGAATGGATGATGAGGAAATATGGTATGAGTCTACAGCTAATACTTGGACACTCTTACATACAAATGGTAATGGTTGAAATAATAATGATCTGATAGTATATAATAACTATTTACTATTTTCTTCTAATACTAGACTATGAAGAAGTACGAATACTACAATTGCATGAGGATTTACTGATAGTCCTACATGGTGATCTGGTAGTACATACCTTAATTGAGATTGACAACACTTCTTTAAATTATTCAATAATCGTATATATATTACTGATGGTAATGTATTGGCAGAGTTAGATTGAGCATCAGCTCCTACTACTCCTGCTAGTTGGATATTCACACAAAGCATATTTAGACTCCCTGAGGGTGAAGTTATGCTCTCTCTTGAGGTTATATGAGGTCAACTAGCTATAGGTACACAAGCAGGTAATCTGTATATATGGGATGGGGCAAGTGATAATTCATCTACTATTATAAAGACACAATTCTGAGGTATTACAGCTATGATACAGATAGAGAATACTTTATTTGTATTTGCATGATTAGATGGTACTATATATAGATATAATGGTACAGACTTAATACCTGTTATACAGGTACCTGATATGGTTAGTACTTCGAGTGGTACATATGTTCGTAAGAATTGAGTAAAACGTTATAAAAATGGTATGATGTTTGGTTTATCATTGAATGGTTTATATGTATTTAATAGAGTGAAGGAGTGAGATAGTTTTTCATTAACAAAGTATTGAAATCTTAGTTGAAGTGTGAATATAAAAGACTCTTTCGTTGATGTATTATCCCTGTATAATATACCATGAACAGTAGTATCTTGAGACACTATATTTATATGATATGATGTATCTGGTGCTGAAAAGATAGATAGAATAACTGATAGTAATGGTTTATATAGTGATGCGCTATTAGAAACTATAGAGTACCAATTAAGAAACAATAAATGAAAGCCTAGTAGAATACAATGAGTACAACTAATGTTTAGGAGTCTAATATCAAGTCCTGTTACAGTTAAATATAAGACAGATTATAACAATACTTTCACTACATTAGGGACTATAGATCATACAGGGTTTTGAGCAGATAGTCATGATACTATACTTAGGTGAATATCGCAGAGAGCAGACAAGATAGTATTCAGACTAGAATGACTTACAGGAAAACTAATAAATCTTAAAATATTCTAATATGGTAATTAATCACCAACACTCGTGACTATGAAAGGATGGGGAGAAGATAAATTATTTTAATCTAAAGAACCTACCCAAATATTTCCAGAGCTATGATACGACCTGGTCATCATCATATACTACATGAGATTTTTCCATAGTAACCTGATTTAGACCAAGGAGGATTGATATAAAAGCTACTAATAGTACAAGTAATGAGGGTGCTTCTATAGGTACAGTTATTATAGATAGTGATGGAACAATAAATAATGGTTGTATATACCTAGATGGAGCATTAACAGATATATGGTCATCTAATGGTACTGAAATAGGTATTATAAAACAAACTGCATCCCAGACTAACTTAAGAGTAACAGAGGTTAATTCTAAATGATTCACTCTAAATCTGAATAATAATACATTTAATTTCTCGGCAATTATAACAGCACAACAATAATAGTTTTGTATATTACAAAACATAAGTAATATAATAGTATATTTAAATAAATATAAAGGAAATGAGTAAAACTTTTGGTCAATTGTTCAGTAAGGTATCAAGACAGACGGGGCAACCTTATCTGACTTTTTCTGATGGAAAAGGTGAGACACACTCTATAAAAGAAGACATAAGCGATATACAAAAGGAAGTACTAACTATATCAGGAACTTATTTAACTAAGTCATGAGTGGCTATAGTAGGTGGAACAGTAGCAAGTCAAAAGTCTTATGATATACCAGCGACAGTGGATAAAATAACATCTGTAAGGGTAACAGTAGATTCTAACGAATACTTCCCAAACCTTATAGGTATTCCTGAATTTAATAGTTATGCTAATACTAATCAAGTATCAGACATACCTATTTTCTATGTAGTAGATAAAGGACAGGTGGTATTATTTCCAACACCTGAGACTAGCTCTAATGCTATTGAGCTGAACGCTAATATATATGCAACTAATCTAGAGATAGACCCATCAGTAACAACAGATTCAACAACAGAGCTAGAGATAAAAGAAGGCTTTGAAAATGTAATATACTACTATGCTTTAATGGAGGCATTCACAAGACTAGAAGATTTTGCAAGTGCTGATAGGTACTCTGTAAAATTTGAGAAGTTATTTAAAGGGTATGAAAAGAAAGTACATAATACAACTAATAGTGTTGTAGTTAAGAGAGGCTAAACTGGTACTATTAACCCTAATTATTATTCTACACTTACAAACTAATGGCTACAAAAAAACAACTAGAGCTTATTAAAAATAATAAGACACAAGCAATGGCAAACCTAACTAACAAGGCTAGGGATTTAAGAGATTCTTGATTAAGTGATGACGCTATTAAAAAACAATTAAAATCACGTATTTGATGAGAAGCTATCCGTGCTATATGAGGTAGAAAAGAAACAGGCTTTACTACTACTCCTGCATCTGATACTACAGTTGATACAGCTAGTCCAACAACTCAAACTAATACAACTACTCCAACTCAAGCAAGTACAAATCAAGTTACTCCGACTCAGGAGAACATAGTAGAACCTACTCAAGAGCAAACAACATTAAGAGATAGGGTAGCACAACAGGTAGCGACTGGTAATAAAACAAGAGAACAAGAGTTAGCAGAACAACAAACTGCATCAGGTAGATGAGAATTAGTTAAACAAGGAGAGGCTTTTAGACAAGAAGCAAGTAATGTAGTAACAGATATTGAAAACATAAGCAAAGGACTCGAAAGTGAAGGTGGGGCTATTACTACTATTGCAGCATCAAGAATAAGAGAGGCAAGATCAGCACCATTAAGAGAGACTTTAACAAGTCTAGTAAAATGACAAGAACTTACTCAAGCAAGTATAAAAGATATTGATAGTTCTATAACTGGTATCTTAGAAGCAAGGGAGTTAGATAGACAAGATGCAAATAAAAGAATAGCTGGCGATATTGAGTCATCTAATCTTTCTGACGATCAAAAAGACGAGCTATTATCTAAGCTACAAGTACAAACATCACAGTCAAAACAAAGAGATGAATTAGAGGCATTTCAACAAAAAGAAGTATTTAAGTCACAGATAGAACAAGCAGAGAAGGCTAGTATTTCTAGTACATGATTATGACTAGAACAGAACATTATTCTGGGTAAAGTATTAAATAACTATTGAGCTAAAGAAGATAGTGTTATAGGTAATAGTATTTCACAGATGCTAAAGGAAGGTAGGAGTGAACAAGAAATAAACAGGATATTAGACTTATCTACAGATGAAGAGGGTAACTTTGTAAATGATACTCAGTTTAGTAGACGTAAAGAACTTAGAAAGGAGTTTGAGGCAAGTGAAGGGGTAAAAGGATTTAGAAAATCGTCTATTGAGTTTTCTTGACTTATAGATAATCTGAAAGAAGCTAGTTGACCTGGTGATATTGCTGTACTATTCCAATTTATGAAAACACTTGACCCTACTTCTGTAGTAAGAGAAAGTGAGTTTGATGCTATTGCAAAAGCTATGTGATTTGCTGATAGAGTAGACCTAGATAATAATATATCTAAGATAAAGGAAGGTACTATTTTATGAGATTTAACATCAAATCAAAGAGAGAAGATTAGACAAACTGCTGAGAATCTATTTAATACTAAACGACAAAACTATACAGCACTTGCATTCAGGTCTGTTGAAAACGCTGTACGAGATGGAGTAGACCCAAAGAGCGTAGTATTAGATTATAGAGAAGTACCAGGTCTAGCAGATGTCATTAACTGACCTATTAATATAGATGAGCAACGACAGGTAGACAATCTATTCTGAGGTACAGAGAGTGTATCTGGAAAGCAATATAATCTAGATGCTTTCTGAAGCTCAGGTTTTAATACAGGGGACAAAACCTCGTCAACAAATGGGGTTGCTAGTTTTATAAAGTCTAAAGAATGATTTAGACAAAATGCTTATCTAGATTCTGCATGAGTACCTACGATATGATATTGAGCTACCAAGATAGATTGAAAACCAGTACAGATTGGTGATACTATATCTAAAGAAAGAGCAGAGCAAGTATTTAATGATGATCTATCGAGACATAGTAATTTTAAAAACTTAGTAGAGGTAGACCTAAGCCCAAGACAACAAACAGCACTTGCAAGTTTTGAGTTTAATCTATGACCTAATATATGGAAAACAACAGGTAAGGATATATTAGATGCAATAAATAGATGAGACTTAGATACTGCTACAAATATAATGCTGGCACATAATAAGGCTAGAAATAAGAAAACAGGGAAACTAGAGGTAATTAAGGGTCTTACAAGTAGAAGAAAGGAAGAGGCAGATTTATTAAAAATGATTTCTTAAATATAAAACAATGTTAACAGAACAAGAAATAAGCTGAGTAAAAAGTATGATAGAGCAAGGTGCTTCTCGACAAGAGGCTCTTTCTGAGTTAGGTAGACAAAGGCTATCACGAAAAGAGTCTACTATATCTTGAGTACAGAGTATAGAACAAAAGGCTCGTGAACAGGCTGATACTAGGACTAACTTTGTTCCACAAGAACAAGATGACATAACTACTCAAAGTGTATCTGAAAGAGCAGAATGAGAAGATTTATCAGGTCTTGATGTAGGTGTTAAGGGTGGTAAATCTATATCTGAATTTTGAGAAGATTTAAAAATAGAAGGTACATGATTCCCGACAAGTGCAGAAGATACTGGTAAGGCAATAGGTTCTACGTTGTTCAACTTTATACCAGATGCGATACAGTGAGCATGAGAGGTAATAGAATTAGTATCTGACCCCGTAGGTACTTTTACATCTATTAGAGATTTATGACAAGGGCTATCAGATAAGCTAGTATTCTCAATACTTAATAAAATAACATGAAGTGATGTTAATCCAACTGAGCAAGAAGAAATAGTTAATGCCGTATGACGTAATTTAAAAGAAACTTATGGTAGTGTTGATAAGGTATTTAATGAAATTACTGAAAATCCTGTTGATGTATTATTGATAGGTAAGAGTATAATAAGTGCTGCCAAGAAGGCTAAACTATCTCCTGAAACCCAAGATGCTCTTAAAACTGCTGAGAAAACATATGCCGACTCATTAAAGGAATCAGCAAAGAAAGACGTAGAACAAGCACTCTGAGCTACAAAAGAAAAATTCAAACAGAAATCAAGAGATATATCTTGATGAGTAGCTGAGAGATGAATTACTGGTAGTAGAGTTAAAGTACAAGAATTGGCAGAGTCTAATTCTGGAAAATATGGTAAAGAGATAGAGGAATTTATAGACTCAGGGAAATTAACTGGAACTGTAAGTAAAAAAGAACTACTCGGGGTACTTGATGAGATTAAAAAGGAGTGATTAATTGATGATATTGTTATTGATGATAGTATTGTTAATGCAGTAGATAAATTTACTGAAGTAATAAACAAGTTTGATGATAAAATAGATGCAGCAAAAGCAAGAGAATTAAGACAGATGTTCGATAAGGCTGTTTATAATACTAAGGGTATCGTTTCTGAGGAAGCATTGAGTCTAAAGAATAATATAAAAAAATGACTTTGAGATAATATTAGAAAGCAATTATCAGAACAAAATCCTGACTTAGATAAATTAAATAAAGAGTTTAGCTTCTATAAAACACTCGATGATGTATTAACAGAAACACTTGATAGAACATGACCTCAGCAAGGCGGTTTAGTTGGTAATATAGTATGAGGTAGTGGACTAGCTTCAGGTGCTGTTATATTCTGAGATTTAACAGGTGCTATTGCAACTGCTGCTGTTGCTAAATGATTATCTGAGGCTCTTAGATCACCAAGATGGAGACTAGCTAAAGCAACTACTAAGAATAAACTCGCTAGTGCATTAGCTAAATGAGATAAGAAAGCTGCTGATAGTGTTGCTAGACAGATAATAAAAGAGGTTCTATGAAAGAAATGAGATATATATTTAACAGCTCAGGGAACTGAGTCTAACACTAATATAAATAGATAATGATATATGTAGCCGTACTATTACCAATAAGTATATTGACTCTAATAATTAATTCTATTTGGGGTTTATGGAAGATAACGCTCTGGAATATATTTGCATATAGTTTTGTATTACTATTTGTGGCAGGTGTTTTTACATGAATAAAAGACATATTATGATAACTAATATACTTCTATCTCTTATACTGATTGTCTTAATTAAGATATCTAATGTACTTTCTCTAGACTTTCACAAGAAATATGATAATATAGTAAAGAAAAAGAGTATATGAGAGTTTGGACTTAGGAAGAAAACTCATTGAGATAAGGTGAAAGAAGACTTAGAGAAACTAACCAAAGAATAATGACAAACGCAGAACGAGATGAAAATAGAACACCTGTATTAATGGGTGTTAGCTCTGTAGATGGGGTAACACCAATACCTATTGAAATAGATGCTACTACATGAGCTTTAAAGTGTGAATTTTAACTAATATATAAAACTATGACAAACGCAGAACGAGATGAAAATAGAGTGCCTTGAGTATTAGGTATAAGCTCTACTGATCCAAGTGTTACATTACCGTTACAAATAAACCCTGTTACACGAAGGGTTATTATAGAAGCTACTGGTTGAAGTGTAGATAATATGACTAAAACAGTATATGATCCTTCAAATATGTCTAAAGACCTATTTTCAGTATCTAACCTAGTATATACCGATGCCAACAATGGTAGCAATACAACAGGTAACGGGAGTATAAAAGCTCCATATGCAACAATACAGTTTGCAATAGATAGTATTACTACTCAAACAAGCGATAACAGATATCAGGTAATTGCTTATCCAGGATTATATGAAGAGAATATAACTATGAAAGGTTATGTTGATTTATCATGACCATGAGTTATAGTACGAGGTACAAGTTGAGTTTTAATTACATTAACAGATAATGTTTCTATAATTGAGAGGATTCGGTTTGAATTACTCCCAACTACATCTGGACATTCTATAGTATCTTGTACAACTGCTTCTGGTCGCCACGAGATGAACTTTTGTGAGTTTGATGTTACATCTTCTACAAATGGAATTACAGCTAGTATGGGTGCTATTAGTGCAGGTACAATACTTATAACAGATAGTTTGCAAAACTATACTATGACAGGTACATCGGCTACGCAGAATACACATAAAATATTTGACATCACGGGGTCTGCTTGATTTAGTTTCTTTAGGAATACTACGGTATCAGCTATTTCAGATGAAAATGATATTATATACCCAATATATGATGACTCTACATGAATAACAATAGTATCTCAAACTATAAATATTCTAGTAGTAACTAATGTGAGTTATTCATGACAAGCATTTTTATACTATTTTAATAAGACGGCTTCTGATAAATTTATATATCAAAATCTAAATCAGATTTTTGGCTCTGGTTCTGGAACTGGTCACATATATGGAATAGATAGTGATACAGATGATTTGATAGTGGCATCACAATTTAATAGGAATGAAGTATCATGATTCGCAAATAACTATTTTTCATCTATATGAACATGAGACACACTGCGAAGTTTCTTTGATAATACTAATAACTGAACTAGTGTTGGTCTATGAACTTTAGAGAAGGTACATAGTCAAAATGGCGAGATGAGAGTAAATACAGCTATAGTAGATGAAACACTTCTACTAGGCGCACCTACTAATGAGTCACTAGAACAACTATTCAACATATCATTTAGTGCTGGGTATGTATCAGGGGGTCTATTAACAGAACCTGGTTCACCTGATGGTACTATGACAGTTTGAGCAGGTACAGGACTTATCCGTATAGCAGATAGTAACACAGCTCAAATAAAATCGTTCGATTGGGATGAAACAGTGCTATCTACATTAGTAGACTGATCAAATAATATAGTTTATATAGACTACAACTCAGGAACCCCTATTGTAACTTCTAGTACTAATAGAGCTATTATCTTAGACAATGAGTATGATAAGTTCGAGTTAGCAGAAGTAGTGAGAGAAGGGACTGTTTTACATATATCAGACCATAGACAAAAAGCAGCTGACGTATGACATGAGGTACAAACTCGTATGTATTCTATCAAACCAGTTGAAAGAGCTGATAATACAGGATTAATACTATGAGAAACAGGTACAAGAAACGTAACTGTTACAGCTTGAAATATATGGCGTAAACTTATTAAAGAGCCTGTTTCGGCTAAAGATACTAGTGCAGCTAGTACATTTGATAGTTACTACACACCAGATAGTGGTGCGACGTGGACGAAAATATCAGCTGATACACAATGGGACAATACTCAATATAATGACATAACATCTGGTTTAGTTACTATGACTAATAACAGATATTCATACCAAGACTTCTATTTAAACTGAGAGGGGAATCTAGTTAGATTATATGGGCAAGCTGAGTATACATCACTTGCAGCAGCAGAAGAAGCTCCAGCATCTTCATCAGTTCCAATCAGAATAGAATTTAACTCTATCCTAATAGGTCGTATTGTATTTCAGAAATCAGATACAGTTGCACAAAACGTACTAAGTGCATTTACAACTACATTCAGTGCAGCAACTACATCAGATCATGGTAACTTATCAGGACTTTCAGATGACGATCATACACAATACTCTCTAATAAGCTCTCAAGCAGGAGTTCCATCTTCTACTCCAACAAGAGTAGGTGAGGTAAATATTGATACTACAAACGATATAGCATACATATCTACTGGTACAGCTTCGAGTGCTGATTGGACTAATACTAGTGCTTGAGGTTCACCGCTTACTACTAAAGGAGATGTTTATACATATGATACTGACGATCAGAGATTAGCAGTTGGTACGAATTGACAGATATTAACTGCTGATAGTGCTGAGGCAACATGACTTAAGTGGATTGATTCTGCATGAGGAGGTTCTAATTTCCAATCTCATAAATCTACAACAGCAAGTACTAAAGCTTACCTATCTTGACTTGGGGTAGAGACATTAGCAAATATCTCAGTGAATGCAGCCTGAATGACTGGTGGTAGAGTAAATGTAGTGGTGGATTGAGTTGATGAGCGAACACTATTCGTAGGACAAGAATTATCAACAATAGTTTCTCCATCAACTTCACTTTCTGTTGTCACAGCAGATAATCCATACGACATTTCCACGGGAACATTCACTCAAATAGCACTATCAGTATCAGCTCAAGATGTATCACCATCATGCTTACTTTACAATGATGACGGAACTGTATTATATGTCTTAAGTGAAAATTGAGATGACATTAATGAATATGCACTTTCAACTGCATATGATATTTCTACGGGAACGTTTACTCAAATAGCTCTTTCATTATTAGCGCAAGAAAATCAACCACGTTCTATTATTTTTAATGATGATTGAACTGTTTTATATGTATTATGAGATGCTGTAAATGATATTAATGAATATGCTCTTTCGACTGCATATGACATTTCTACGGGGACATTTACACAAATAGCACTTTCTATAAACTCACAAGAAACATCGCCAAGAGACTTTATGTTTAATGATGATTGAACTAAGCTCTATGTTATATGACAAGCAGGTAGAGAGGTTAACGAATGGGCGCTCTCAACCGCTTACGACATTTCTACATGAACTTTCACTCAAATAGCTCTTTCAGTAAATTCAGAGGAGTCAACCCCTGTTTCAATGGTTTATAATGACACATGAATGAAGTTATATATATTATGACAACAAAGAGATGACATAACTGAATGGAATCTTTCAACTGCATATGATATTTCTACATGAATATATTCTAGGATAGTTCTATCAGTTACTTCGGAAGACACACTTCCTATTGATATAATATTTAATAATGACTGAACTACATTATATATGCTATGAGATACAGGGAATGATATAAACGAGTATGGGTTGAATGCGACCTATGCAGGAACAGTATTATCTAGCATTAATAACGTCTAATTGATTTAATTAAAAACAAGGAAGTTACTAAATATTTAATAATAAGGAAAATGTTATCTAAAGAAATGAAAGAGCTTATTGGCTCAGAAGCAAGACATAAAACCAATAACCACCTCGCTACTATATGATTTGATATAGCAGAGAGTAAGCAATCTGATGCACTTACTAACCAGAGAATAGAATTTATGCAGAAAGACTTATCAGACGTAAAATCCCTATTGGAAAAGTTTATCCAAAAAGCTGAAGAAAATTTTGCAACTAAAGCAGAATTGAATAATATTAAAGGTAATGTTGAAAAGCATAGTACATATTTTTTCTGGACAGTTACATCCCTTATTTGAATTATCATAATATGAATCGTCAAATTATTATTCCCATCATAAACTTATGAAAACTATAAAATTACATACATTAGTAGAGATACTAATAGTACTATCATTATGTCATATAATGCTATCTATCTGGATATCTGTTAATAATAGCAAGAATATCGAAATAATAGCCCAACAACTAGAAATGGACAAAATAGATGTAGAAGATATATATATTAAATAATAAACAATGGCAAGATTAAAACTTAAATTATCACCTAAAAGAAAGGTGTCTGTAGAAAGAGAGAAGACACTTACCCCTAAAGAGAGAAGAATTGAAGAGATCAAGAGACAAATGAAGAAAAGACTAGTTTAGTTAATAATAATTCATTTTGAATAGATTAGAGCAACTTAAGACTATACCTATTGATGCTTTTACTAACGAAGATAAACAACTACTTCGAGATGAGGGTATTATAAATGGAGTATGATGATCTAATATGTGGAAAGCTACGAGATGGTTGATGACACAACTGTTTTTTTACCTAGATTTTGAAGTACATGATATAAACTACTGGAAGTTGCAATGACTGCCAGAGAAAGAACGTGAATTAGGTAGAAAACAAGCTGATATAGGACTTTTAAAGTATTCTTGGATACAACCTACCAAATACATAACAAACTACGAGATAACAGGGCTTATTTTAAAAGATATTGGAAAATTAGTATTTACAATTATAATGTTTATATTATCACTTATTCCATGTCTTTTTTTAGCTATACCAGCTTACATAGCAGTTAGATTTGGTGGTAAGAATAGTTTTAACTAAATAAATATGAAAGCAATACATTATTATGCACTATGTAGCACATTGTTAATAGCTTGATTTATACTATTATATCTAAAACAAGATGTATATGCTGGTATGTTTATAGGCTCATTTTTTACAACACTAAAAACAATACCAGTATTCGAGAACAGTGATATATGATCTAGACTAGATAAGGAAATTGATGCAGATATAAAAGAATTTAAATCTAAACTATTATAATGAGATATTATACTACAAGTCAACCTCAATTAAAGAACAGGGTTACTCAAGACTTTTGAGCTAGGCCTGAGTTTTATTCTCAGTGGTGATTAAAATGACATGAGTGAACCGATATTAATGATACACCATGAGTACCAACACCAGTATATGCAGTAGAAGATGGTGAGATAAAGGTATTTTCTGGCTGAGAATATGGTAATAGAATAGAATTACATTTTAATAAGTGATTAATATTTTCTTATTGTCATCTGTCTGAAATATACACAAAAGAGTGAGATATAGTAAAGGCATGAGATCATATAGGTATGACTGGTAATACAGCTAGCTATGATATGCCTATACATCTACATTTTATGTGTAAGGAGGTGAATAGTGATGGAGAAAATATAAACCATGATAATTGATATAGTGGTAGTGTGTTTACATGAATAGAAGAAGGTAAGTTATATTGTGAACTTACACAACCACTTAAAGATGATAAGCCATTATCGTTTATATGACTACCTATTGTCATATCCGATATACCAAAAGGAACTGTAAACGCTAGTTATGATTGGAGAAATATATCTATTATAATCTACCCTCGATTCCTAAAATATGATGAGTTAAAGCAAAAGTCTATACTAATACATGAGTATATGCATCATATTATGGTTACACTATTACCTAGAGATCATCTGAAAACATGGTATAAGAAAAGTAAGAACTTCTGATATGTGAGTGAATATGCTAAAAAGAACCCACTAGAAGATGCCAGCGAATGTGTTGAAGAATATTTCAAGTCTTGATCTAAATTTATATGGGATGAATGAACAAATCAAAAGGTAAAAGTAGCCGTTCAACTATATAATCATTATGTACCAGAAGAGAATAGATTACCTATGTAATATTTATTTACTTGCTTTTTTGCAAAGAGTTAATATACTAAATAGGTGAAATTATTCACAACTCCAATCATGGAATCACATAAAATAAGGAGATGCAAAATGAAAAACCCTATTACAGGAATTTTCAGAGCAAAAAAAAAATATCAATCCAAATACTATGCTGATTATAAAGAGAGGCTTAGAAAGCGGAAAGCTATTGACGAAAAAATCGCTAAAGATAAGCAGCTGGCTATTAAAGCTATTGATGAAGACGTTAATCGCCGTCTCAATGGTTCTGCTGGGCTTAATTTGGTTACTCGTATGTTGCATAGATGTTCACGTTGGTGATTATGAGCTTACTTTAAGTAAGCAGGAGGAACATAAAAAATATCTCGTGCTGACATGATGTTAGTAATGTATGATAATGGATTATATATTAGAGCTGTAAAAGGCTCTTTTTTTACGCAAAAAAATACAGAATTTTAAACTTTAGAGGGCTTAAATTCTGTATCTTACGTTATTTCATAACCATTTTTACATGATTATAAGATGTTCCGAGCTTTCGCTTAGGTTATATACATTCTAATTTTAGAAATGTAATACAAAAAATGTGAGAATGTTTTGTAAATTTATTATATACATAAGTTATAATTTAACAAATAAAAAAACACTCAACCTAGTTTAATGAGTGTTTAATTGTTTTTCTGCTATACTACTCGTTCTAATTCTTTCCACATCATACATTTTCTTGCATTTTGTGTTTTATCTTCGTCACCCCATGACTCTATCAACTGACACATACCTCAACCAATAGCTTTGTGATTTAAATGTTTTATTTCTGTAAATACCATTAATATAGCATCTAATTGCAATTTTTCTATCTCATCATTCTCATATATATTACCATTACCATCAGCTTTTAAAACTTTTGGTCTATGTAATTTTGTCATATCAAGGAAATAAAATAGTGGTTCTTCTGGGAAATTAAAGAAATATCAATTATTCCCTCTTTCTACATTTACTGTATTCATAACTTAACTTTTTAATAAATAACTTAACTAGGCTCATACATTATACTCATATAGAGAAAATATCAAAAACATTTGGAATTAGTAGAAAGTGTTATATAATACTTACGAGATTATAGATGTATTTCTATATATCTAGTAGTCTAAGTTGTTGCAAGCTCTTGGTACTGCAACAACACCAAGAGTAACAATTTAGATTAAGAAAAGCTTGCTATAGAAATATAGTGAGTTTTTTAATGGTTGAATGTAGTGTATGTTCAAAGTATACAGCCGTGGTATATAACATTGGCATCTATGAGAAAGTACATTACATTTATCTATTAAGATAACAACTTGGGATACGTAGGCAACTTACTTATGCGTATCATAACTGAGGCTAGTGAAAGCTAGGGGGGAATATAGTAAGGGTAGGCACTAAAACTCGTCTGAAAAGTAATGTACAAGCTTTTTATTCCGTCTACTGCTCCTCTATATGATAATTTAGAACTTAGCTATTAGCTAGGGTGTTTAAGATTGTTTGTTTTTCAAGCTACTTTAAACTTAATCTACTTTATACTATAGAGGGAATGCAGTAGATAGGATAAAATCTGAACTGAAAGTAATATACAAATTAACACTTTTAGAAATATATATTATAATAAAATGTAAAACAATCTTTTGCAATAATGTAATAAATAGATATAATACTCTCGTAAGCTGTTAAATAGAATTGTACTAATAAGGTTTATATCAGGAGGTCAGCTTACAATTCTAGCCTCTTGTTATAAGCCTTTTTAATATATGAAATTAATTAAAAAACCTATACCAAATTCTATAGAAGAATATCTAGTCATAAGAAAGAATGCAGATAATGCAGGCTATCGTTGGACTAATGATGCACTATGACATATGATATTTGAACAGAAAAGAAGTAAATCAAAAATAGAATGAGCTAAAACCCCTGAATGGGAGGAGTTTATAAAGTTGTATAGAACCATAAATAAAAATGGTTCGTATGCAGATACGCTTATTAGAAAATATGAGATCGTACTTACTGAGAATAAGCACTCAGATATTATGAAGAACTTAAAAGAGTATATAGAACATATAGATGCTTATAAGAAGCCACCACTACAGGCAGGCACATATCTAAATCAAAAAAGGTACTTAGACCCCTGGGAAACTGTTAAAGTAGATTTCACTACTAAATGGATAGATGACATACTCAAGGAAAGACAGATCCCATCAGAAGTAAAAGAAGTGATTATGATTGAAGTTTGAAATTGGAAAGCCACACATGGTAATAACCCAAGTATGGAGTTTACAACATTTAAACTAGATGCTATCATAGATAAATACTATAAACCGAGTAGCTAAGGAAGAACTACATATATAATAATATATTATAGGTACTAATATAACTATTGTAAAACTAAAATGCAAAGTAAAACTTTACAAAAAACATAATACATGATATACTGCAGTTACAAATTAATTAAACCATAACATCAAACATTGAAACCTTGGTATTACTTGATCTACCCTTTTATTAAATAACATTAACATTATGAAAAAAGTATCGAACAAAGAGTTTATACTCTCAACACTTAAAAATATGGTTGTAGCTTCTGATGAAGAATTAATGAATAGACATACTTCAAGATATATGAAGATGTGTGCTATTAGATGAAATTGGAGTGCTATTATTAAATGAGGTGAAACACTAAAGAAAGTCATCCTACAATTAAAAAGAGATGGTGTATTGATAGAAGAGAAAAGAATCACAAGAAAAAAGAGTACATCAATAGAAGTATTTTATAAACTAGCATAATGAATAAAAAAAGATTCCAGAAATTAATGGTGACATGGTCTAGAAAGAAATGACCAGAGCTATTAGACTTCTTAGATGAAGCAGGTAGATGAAATATTAAATAATAAATAAACAATGCAAGAATTTAAAATACTACTAGATGTATACCGATATATCTTAAAATGAAACTATAAGAGAGCTTTTAAAAGAAAAGGGAACATTATTTATCTCAATAATTGAGAACAACTATTAATTATTAACTAAATAAGTGTCTGATATGGAATTTATAGAACATATAAAAAGTTGGAAGTTTCAAGATTTAACTTGAGATAAATACGGAAAACTAACTGTGTTGTGATACGCTGGAAAGATGAAATGAAAGACAAGTTGGCATTGTAAATGTGATTGTTGAAATATAAAGATAGTATATTCAAATAGCCTAAAATTATGAGCTACTAGGTCTTGTGGTTGCATAAATTTAACTAGGTTATCAAAACATGGCCTTAGTAATACAAGATGGATGAATATATGGGTATGAATGAATCAAAGATGTAGTAATAATAAACATAGGTATTATCATAATTATTGAGGTAGATGAATAAAGTGTGAATGGGATAATATTATTGACTTTCATAATGACATGAAAGATGGGTATTCCGATGATCTAAGCATAGATAGAATTGATAATAATTGAAACTACTGTAAAGAAAATTGCAGATGGGCTACGATGAAGCAACAATGAAATAATAGAAGAAATAATATTAATGAAAATATAAGGAACAATGAAGAAATTTATCGTAAAACCATATTAAGTAAACTTAAATCTGGTGTAGAGTTTAATGGGAAGCGATTATCTTTATCGGAATGGGCTAGAATACAAAATATACCATATTCGGTGGTAAGTAGTAGAATGAATATGATGTGATGGACTGATAAGGAGGCTTTGGGTTTGGTTAGTCGTATAGGTAAACACATATGAGAGATATACTGATGATGTGAGATTATCAAAAATAAATGAAAATGAGTATATGTTTTTAGATGCCATTGTGGGCTTAGCTTTACTAGAAAACTATCGGTATTCAAAAAAAGAGACAAAAAACACTGCTGATGTTTGTATTATACAAATAAATAGTGTAGAATTATATTGTATTGATGAAATACACTTTATAACTTAATTACAACGATTATGAAAACCTTATTAATTATTGGAGCTATAATAGTTCTTACATTTATAGTAAAGTGATTAGATATTATTCCTAAAGAGGAACTATCAGTATATCAGAAACAAGTACTTTGCGAAAATCTATACTGGCAAGATAGACCAGAAGAAATGAAGAAACAAGGGTGTGATATACAAGCTATATCTAACGAAATATATGAAACTATAAGAGGATATTAATTTAATGACTAAAAGACTATGGAATTTATCAGACATCATGCACAGGTATGTAGTTATATGTTTAACAATCATAATACAATATGAGACAGATTATTTTGCTTCCTATATTTAGTTAGGAGTTCTCTTATTTTTATTATCTTACCTGTGACTATATTATATATAATAACCCATTAAAGAGATGAGCTATAATTGCGAGAAATGCAAAAACGATATTCAATGAACGTGCTGTAGGCATTGTTGATATGTAAAGGATGAATGAAGGCATATATCCGAAATAATATTTATTAATAACTAAAAGACTATGGGACAAATGGCAGATCAATTTGGGCAAGAATATTGGGATCAAAAAGAGGAAGAAGAAAAGGAAATATTTATAACTAATATAAAAACAAATGAGATTTAAAAGAACAAAACCAAAAAACTTACAAGGTTACGATGAAATAAGAACACTATGATTTGATTGGAGAGGATTAATGATATTATCATTATTTATACTCCCAGTACTATTGGTTTTCTGAAAATATAATTTTGTAGAAGATACATTATGAAAAGTAATACAAGAAGTTGAAGCACATAATGAGGTTATTACCGATGGTGGTAAAAACCATGTCGGTGATGTCACGGAGATGGTAAAAGAAGTATCAAAACAAGCTCCTATTGAAGTTGTTATAGAAAAACCTATACCAACTAAGGTAGAGAAGAAAGAAGTTGTTATAGATAGTAAATTTGATATGAATAAACTATATAACTTTGTACGAGAGTGAGAGTGAGCTTTTCAAGCAGAAGCATTTTGCGATAGTTATTATAAAACAGATAAATGATTAATACGCCATCCAGCACACTTATGTGAAAAGTGGACGATTGGATTCGGTACTAATTCATATCAGTGAGAGAAAATAACATATGATGAGGCTATAAGAAGAAAACAAGAAGCTATTAATTATAGAAATGCCATAATAACTACTAGTTGTTTTACTGAAAACCAAAGAATCGCAGCAGTAGATTTTATATATCAATATAGCAGTCGGTATGCAAACCAAATGGTTAGATATGCCAATGATTGTAATGTAGCTTGAGCTTTTCAATATATAGTAGCACATAGAGACTTTTATAAGAGTAAGCAACAATGGGGATTGGTTAAGAGAGAACAAAAAAGGATAAATATATTTTATAAATAGAACTATGAGCGAAAGATCAATAGAAATAGAGAAAACAGCTACTCTACTTTGAGTAGAACAATCAGAAGTAATAAAGCTACTATCTAAAGACATAACACATAGTGAAATGAGACTATGATATGTATGTATGGGTCATATAATACCAAAATGATTTGAATGAACACAAGATTATAAGTGGAGAAACAGAGTAAAAATCATAACTTAATTATAAAATGAATAAATTCAGAATACTACTTTTAGAAGATGAGATAATAGAAGCCATTTGTAAAAAGCATAACATAAACAAATCGGATATATTTAAAAAGACTCGTAAAGAATATATAATTTTAGCAAGAAATGAAGCAATCATAAAATTAAGATTCACTTTGAATAGTACGCTTAAGCGAATATGAGATATATTTAACATATCTCATTCTTCTGTCCATGGTATAATAAGAAAATGATTATTTTGAACCTTAGAAAACTTTACTCGTGAGAACCAGATTTATATATTATGAACACAAACGTGACTTGATGAAGTATTGTACCCTATAGAAGTAAATTAAATATAATAACCAAATAAAAATGCTAGATGTATCAATAGAGCCAAGAATAAACTCAGATAATATGTGATGTCCTAGATGTAAATCTGGAGTACAAACATATACAATATGAAATGATGCACACTGTTATTGATGTGCTAGTATAGTATGATACTATGGTAAAGTTAGAAATTTAACCTGGGAGAGATAATGAAAGAAAATGAAGAAGCTGAATGTTTAGCTAGATGGTTAAATATTAATAAATACTTATCAACACATATAGCAAATGAAAGCTGACTACCACCTAGAGTGGCTATGATAGCAGCAAAAAGGAAAAAACGTATGTGACTAAGGAAATGATTCCCAGACTACTGTATAATCTTAAAAAGGGGTAATTTACTATTTATAGAACTCAAGAAGACCAGATCATATAAAAAGAACTGAGAATTTAAAGCTCTATCGAGTGATGGTATTGTTACTAGTCCAGAGCAGTTAGAGTGGCAAGAGGAGTTAAACAAGCTATCTAATATACAATGTAATATATGTTATTGACACAAAGAAGCTATAGAATTAATACAACGGATAGAGGAATTGTAAATACATAAAGCAAAATAATCTTTTGCAATAATATAATAAATAAGTATACTGTGGTCACTTAATTAAATAACCAAACAAACATGACATTAGAATCATTTGCAGAATATTTAGACAACAGAGCTAATAAATTAATAGAGTCTAGAAAGAAAGAATTAGCAGGTAACCACTTAGAAAATATTGGTAAAGATATGGAGGATGTAACAATAGCATCAAGAATATTTACAGAATACTTAGATACTATTAATAAATAAATATGTTTGAACAAACACAAGGTCAAAAAGATATGTTAGAGTACATGGATAAGGAATTAACGAAACCGAAGCTCACAGAGGCTCAAAAGTATGCTATACGCAAAGCTGAGTTCATTAAAATGAGAGCTTACCAACCTAAAGCTCCTGATAACTCATACCCTAAAGAAGAAATACAAGAACCTGAATATATAGAACACAGAGAACAAGAAGAATATTTTAGCATACACCACGATCAGATTCTTGAAATGGATTGTGATATGAATACTTATTAATAAAAGAAATCATGGAAAAAACAAATATGTTCAAAAAATTACTTAATATAAAAGCTAAGTGAATTAAATTACAACGAGATACAGAAGCATTCAACTATAAATATGCAACTCTATCTCAGATACAAGATAAATTCTCTGATGAGCTACAAGCTCAAAAATTGCTTGTCATCCACTACATTAAAGATAATGAGGTTGTAACAGAGATAAGAGATACTGAATCAGAGTGATTTGTTAAAAGTTCTATACAAATGAATGATGATGTAAAAGCTCAAGATAAGGGAAGTGAAATAACATATTTTAGAAGATATAATTTACTATCATTACTTGATCTTGAAGTTGAAGATGATGATGGCAAGAAAGCAACTGAGAGTAAAAAATTCGAAGGTAAAAAAACAGATACTGATAATCTACCATGGATAGCTGATGAGAATATCTCAAACTTAAAAAAGCTAACTAATGAATGACAATCATTCACTATAAAAGATATTAGAGCTAAATATAAAGTATCTAAAGCCAATGCAGAAAAGTTATCTTTACTATGAATTAATTAAATAAAACATGACTAATTTTAACGAAATACCTGACCTAGTAAGTGAACAATGATGAAAATATGCTAGAGCGAAGGCTAAGTTTAATATGCTCTCAGAGAGTAAGAAGAGTGTACTAGCTAAAGAAGCTAGCGGGCATGAATGATCTGAATCTACGAGGACAAGACTAGCACTCAAGAGTGATGTATATAGAGAATACCTAGTAGCAGTACAGATAGCAGAGCAAAATCAACTAGAGCTTAAATACCAAATAGATGCCTTGGTGATGCAGTTTGACTATTACAGATCGACAAACTCACTAAAGAAGAAAGAAATTAATATGCTATAACCAAAAACAACATGCAATTGCAAACGGAACCCTCGAACAATTCTACCCAGAACTAATACCACATTTATTTAATAATAAAAACTAATGGAAAAAATAATAACGGACTTAGATTCCAATTCACTTGATAGTAATATATCAAATGTATGTAGGGATTGCTGAATACCAGCTAGTAAGGCTACATGGAAAAAGAAGTTTCCTGATAGGGAAGAACCAGAACAATATTGCTTTACTGTATCTACTTGCTGGAAATGAGTATGTGATATATGTTGAATTGAAAAGAGTGTAACAGCTCCAAGAGATTACTTTTACCCAGATTTTAACCTTACGAAACAATGAAAACTAAATACTTAGATGAGGAGATATTAAAGCTACAAGCATATAATAGGGAGGGCGACTTAAGTGACCGTGGAGTAGATGTCTTAGCTGAATATCTTGAAATTAAAAAGATAATTAATGACAACAAACTACTTAAATAACCAAACAAACATGAAATATAAAAAGAAAGACTATAAAACATGGAATAAGACACAAAAGGCTAAATTTATAAAGATAGCAGAACAGCACCAAGAGGCAGATAGATTTATACAGTGACAATGGCTACAAGATGAAAAGGTGGATTGAGAATTTAAAGGATGTTTTTATGGGTGTATGACACAGACAAGTCATAGTACACTAGATGAGGCAGTAAGAGTAATGAATTTGCCCGCATGGATTATTCATGTATCTGAAAAGATATTTGAATGATTACCAAAGGAAGAAGCTATAAAATTTCCATTACAACTACTTGAGTCTATCCCAACATGAGTAGATACATACCAATTATGGAAAGATTGGAGTTATGAATTACTCATGGATAAAGAATATGGTAATATTAAATATTGTTGAGATAATCAGGAGTGTATAGATGCAGTGAAGCAAGTTGCTGAGTTATTTAAGACTGATTTTGCATACTCAGCAGCAGACTCAGCATACTCAGCAGCAGACTCAGCAGACTCAGCAGCAGACTCAGCATACTCAGCAGCAGACTCAGCAGCAGACTTAGCAGCACGCTCAGCAGCAGCAGACTTAGCAGCACGCTCAGCAGCACGCTCAGCAGACTCAGCAACATACTCAGCAGACTCAGCAACATACTCAGCAGCATACTCAGCAGCATACTCAGCAGCACGCTCAGCAGACTCAGCAGCATACTCAGCAGACTCAGCAGCACGCTCAGCAGCATACTCAGCAGTATACTCAGCAGACTCAGCACGCTCAGTATACTCAGCAGCATACTCAGCACGCTCAGCATACTCAGCAGCATACTCAGCACGCTCAGACCATTATATATGGATGAGAGATGAACTACTTAAACTACTTAGATAACTATAAACGATATGAGAAAATTAAAACAATTAACTGTAGGATGTTTTCTTACATTAGAAGATATACTTTGAAACTGAGAAGATGATACAGTTATAAAACACACAATTATATCACTCTGACTTACTAGAGAAGAGCTTGAACTAAGAAAGTTAGAGAATGACTATATGATGCCAGAAATGGAAGCTATATTTGATACCATAGAAAAAGAAAATAATTTAGCTCTTACGAGAGTATAACCTGATAGAGAGATGAAACAATTTTTAGAAAAGAATAAAGACATGATTGGGATTTTAATATTTATAACAGGTATGATGTGGATACAGATTAACAATGAGTCAAAGAACTATATAAGAATACAAGACCTTGAGAATAGAGTTATATTCCTTGAGTGGAAACTTAGTTCTGTATCTGATTTCGAATTTAATTTAAATAGCCTCTAACAGTCTCCAAGGCTAAATTTATAATGGAGATATAGAAAATATGAGAAAATTAAAGAAATTTATATTTATGTCAATTTGGAGAATAAGTGAATTTACTTGAATACCTCTGGGAAAATATGACTCGTGGGTATTTAATAATGCTATATTTCATAAATACAAATCAATAAAAATTAACAGGTTTTTAGACTAGCTACTCACTGGATAGTATAATTATAGTGAGGGAATTGAGAAATGAGATGGAAACAGAACATAACGAAAATAATGTAAAATGCCCCTCTTGTTGATTAGAGTGGGATGACTGACACGAATTATCAGACTCTTGAGAAGAAGAGTGTGATTGTGGTAAGATTGTTCATTGGGAATCAGAGGTATCGAGGACATTCTATTGTACAATAAAATAAACGGCTAACACCTTGCGTATTGACGGTGTGATAGATTATGAATTATG
>Ga0208148_1000194_pt1 | contig 23947 bp, 36 predicted proteins | sample DEB08_DNA_16_FD_184525 | JGI IMG/M metagenome (GOLD analysis project Ga0208148, IMG submission 184525) | Aqueous microbial communities from the Delaware River and Bay under freshwater to marine salinity gradient to study organic matter... | ecosystem: Environmental > Aquatic > Marine > Coastal ...
CGCAATGAACCGCAGAACCTAAAGCCATCGCCGAAGATTCAAAACGTTTTTGATTTAAAAAGTGATAAACCGATTTTTTAAAGATTGTTTTTAAACCCGATGCACTTATTCCGGGTGATGAATGATAAATTTCGTTTGAATCAAATTTTGTTTTCATTATTGTTTGTTTTGTGTTTCACTTAAAATATAATTGTTTTGCTCTTTTACTGTTTGCTCTAATTCTGTGATTTTTTTCTCTAAAGCCTGAACCCTAAATTCTAAAAATTCAATTAATTTATCCATAATTTGTTTTGTTTTATTTATACTTAACGGGATATCGAACCCCGTTTTTATTTTAACAGTTGTTTTTTTCTTGTTCAGTTAAATTATCCCAATTTCTAACAAATATACTTACTGCTTCTGCATAAGTTTTAGAATGAAAATCATCACCTTCTCTTGCGTCATACGTTGCCCAAATTGTATTTCCTAATTCGTCTTTTGTTTTAGTAACGTTTCTGTTAATTTCTTTTTGAATTTGATATTGCTTTGTCATAATATTTGTTTTTGTTTGTTTAACACTTCAAAAGTAAAAGAATTTTTTCAATTAAACTAATTTTATTTAAAAATAATTCAAAAAAAAATGCGATTCAATTAAGAACCGCACTAATTTCATTTAAATTTACTACTTAAAAAGGTAAATCATTTTTTTCATTTGTTGAACTTCCTTCGCCTTGCGTTTTAGGCTTCCAAGTATTTAGCTCCGCATAACATTTTCCACTTTGGCTACGTTTTAAATCGATATTAACCCAACCATTGTTGGCGTTTGCTTTTATAAAGCCAATCGCTTCATCAACCTTTAATGAAACCGATGCCAATACAAATTCCGGCGCCGAATCATTTCTTTTTACTAAAAAACCATCTGCAAAAACTTTTTCTGTTTGTGTACTCATAATATTACTTATTTATTTAAATTAAACTTACTGATTATTTTTTCTTTATATTCTTTTTTCATCTTAAAAGTATTCAAAACCTTTTGGGCCTGAACTTCCGTTGATTTTAATGTTGCATTCAATTGCGCTTCGGTTAACCATTTGCGGTCATCCGTTTCAACGGCTTTTGAAGGTGTTTTCTCGTGTGTATTTGTAAAATCCGCATCCTTACTGTCATCAATTAAAAAACATCCATTTAACGCATATTTCCGCGAATAACTGCTGCTACTTCCAAAAGATTGGGCAATATCCATTCCTTTACGGTTTGGGTCGATTCCCGCTTGCGCCATTGTATGAATTTCATTATCGCCATCCGATATAATTACCGTAGATTCTACAAAAAGAATATCACCCAATTGTTTTATTTCATCAGAAATTGTCAAGGTACATTCGTATTTTTTTAAAAGCGGTTTAACGGCTTCCAAAATATCTTCACAACTTCGGTAATTGTATTTCCCAAAATTATTTCTTTGGTTCTTTGGCGCTTTCAATTCGGCCTGAATTTGTCGTAATTTTTCCATTGTTTTTGTTTTTGTTTTAAATGTTTAAATTTTCAGAAATTCCCGACAAAAGAAAATCATTATGTTGCAAAATAATAATTTCCGCAATCGTGAAAGTCATCGGGTTTTTTAATCGTGATTTTAATGTTGGCATTGTGCAACTTAATAAAGTACAAACGTCATAGCGTTTTAAATTTAAACGCTTCATTTCGTTTTTAAATTTTTGTTCAAACATATTTTTTGTTGTTTTATTTACTGCGAAATTAAAAATAAATTTTCAATAAAAAAAACATTTAAGCAAAAAAAACCGCCTAAATGTAAATAAATACAAATAAGCGGCTGACAAACAAAACAAAAAAAGTTTCTTTTAATCTGTTATTTGAACTGAAATATCTAAATCGTTGTCATCGTTTGGAACGTGTGCCAAAACCTTGTAATTATTAGATTTTACGGCATAGGTTAACCCGTCAATTATAGAACTTTGTTCATCCTCTAAAACGCCAACCCAATCAAACCAAATTTTATTGTGCAATGATAATGGCGTTGGATTTAATCCTCTAAATGAACCTTCATATCTAATACAAAAATCCCTAAAATCGTTCATTATATTTTGATTCTGAATGTTTGAAACTGTATTTAATTTTGTTGTATTTCCATTTATAAAATTTACATCTCGCGACCTATATGATTTATTACTCATTGCGGGCGATACATTAGGAAAATTTATGGCCTTAATTGTTTTTTTAGAACTATAATTTAAATCAATTAATCTTGTTGCCTTAATATTTTTTGAAGGTGAATTCGAAACGTTTGCCATATTTGGCGACCACTTAAAAGAATCTAAATTTTGATATATACCAACATTGTCAAAATATGTTTTTTCGTAATCAGAAAGAGTTGATGCACTTGTTATAGTATTATGAATTTCTAAATCTAAAAAACCAAAACTAAATAAATAATCTGAATAAGGAATTGATTTAAAAGTACTTGTAATACTTAACCACGTGTTAAATGAACTAACCGGTATTTGATTTAAATAAGAAGTTGTTTGCCATTCACTTAAAACATTATTCCAATAAATTATTTGTCCGGCCGTTGAAGTAAATTTTATTACATATTGAATATATGTTCCGATTAATAAATCATTAGATTCAACTAAATAATTAAAAGAATAATTGCATAAACCTAAAGCAGTACCATCAATTTGCCTTCCTTCCTCAAAACCCTGAAGGCCTTGCGATAATCTTTCTGTTGTAATACATTTTACATCACCCGTAGTTGGCGCGTTTAAATATATAGAATTACCGCCTTGTTTTGATATTGTGTTTTCAGCCAAAACCGCATAAGTTCCGTTCACATCCCAATTAAAAAGGCCATATTCAAAACCCGAATTATTATTCCAAAAAGTTTTTCCAAATTGCGTTGTATTTAATTGCCTTTCAACTTCATAAATTGGCTGCAAATATTCCCTTTTTAAATCATTATTTATTGGTTTTAATTGCTTCGGTGCAATTTTTAAAGTTGAAATATTTTCAATTCCTTGCGAAACTCCTAAATAATTAAATCTTTGAGAATTTAAAAATTCGTTATTTATGCTTTTTAATCTTGTTGTTATTAATTCACGAATATTTAAAGGCGGATTTAATGATGTATTTAATGAAATAATATTTTCTTTTACTGAATTATCAAATACATTTGAATTTTCTACAACATACCATTTCCCATAAGATTGAAAAATTCTCATATTGTAGTTTGAAAGCAATAAACTTAATTGATTCTTTGCCTTATATAAATCAAATCCGTTTGTTAACTCAAAAATATAGTTTGAAAAACTTGTTACGTTTGGATATTTTACATAGGTAACAACAGAATCAATTGTTTGTTTAAATTTTAAATCATTTATAAAAATAATATCCAAATCCAAATCTAAATTTTGCAATATTTTTGAAATTCTCTCAATATCTGAAGTTGAGTTTCCGCTCAAAATATCATCATCAGCCGAAATTGGTGCAACATAGTTATCTAAAGTTCCCAATCCATCAAATGCATTTAATGAAATACTAAAAGGGAATGAACTCATTTGTTCTTTGTATCTGTCGACTACTAAATATCCAATCCAATAATCCGCCCAAATATTAACTTTTTCATCAGTTATAGTGCTTGAAACACAACCTAAAGATTCAACCCTTCCGTTGTCATTATTAACGCGCTCATTGTAATATGTTGATGTTGTGTAAAAATCACCTAAAAATGAATCAATACATTCTAATGATTCATAAATTCCGCCATCTGCAACAACTCTATCGGAAAATGTTTCTGAAATACTTTTTGAATATGAAACCTTTATTTTATATTCCCTTTCATCAAATCGATAAAAATCATCATATTGAATTTCATCGGTAACAAGTAAATTTAATTTACAACTTGAACCAATTAACGGTTTATAAAAATCATCTGAAGAATTCCATTTAATTACAACCGGTTCAGCGCCGCCAATCATAGGCAAAATTTCGCCGGTATAATCTTTTTTTAATATTTCAACTTTTTTTCCATATCCTAAAACATCGGAAAATTCTAATCTATATTTTACGCCGTATGCCATTTTTTTGTTTTATTAAAATAATCTGTCGGCCGTTTCTTGCGCCCTTTGAATTGCAATCAATAAATCTTGCCCTTCCAATCTAATTTGTCCGCCTACATTTATATTTTGTGAACCGCCTGAATTTCCTATCATCCCTTGTAATTTATTTAATGGCGCTATAACTTCCGGATTTGATTTTGCACCCGGATATTCACCAACCAATCCCATTGTTGGGCCTGAAACGATTCCACCGTCTGCAAATTTTGCAAAACTTCCACTAATTAAAGCGGTTGCACCGGCTAATAATGCCGGTAATACAAAAGCGGCTGCCGGGCCAAATGATGCTGCCGTTTGTGTCGCTGCGGTTGATGCTCCGGATAAAGCAATTTTTAAATTACTTGAAACTACTTTTAAAGCATCTTTTGCTAATGTTCCAACAAATGCACCCATTGCAGATTGTGCACCGCCAAACATATTGGTAATTGCACCACCAATTGCGCCAAAAGAATTATCAATCGCAGAACCTATTCGTTGCATTCTTTGAGAGGCCTCTTCTTGCGCCATCATAAATCCTAAAAAACGTTGTTTTTTACCCTCGTAATCTTGGGTTTCTAATTGTGCGTTTGCAGCGTTGTTTTCTAATATTTTAACGGTTTCCGCTTCATTCATAACGTCCTGAATTCCCGCCATTTCCAAAGAATTACCAACAACGGCTTCCCTTCTTTTCGCTTGTCCGTCTGTTAAAACTTGTAAAAGTTCTGTATTTTTCTTTTTTTCTGTTTCAACTTCTGAATTATCGGAAGTAGTCGCAGAAGCTTCTAAGGCCTTTGCCGTTGCTTTTATGGCTTTTTCTTTTTGCTTTAAAGCTAAAATTTCTTCTTTTAAAATTTCTACATTTTTTAAAGTTTGCCCGCCATAGCCTTCAGCTATTTTTTGTTGTTCAGAAGCTAATTTTTTTCTTTTTTCTGCAATCTTTTCTTCAATTTCTCCAATTGTTAAAGATTCTTTTAATGCATCTTTTTGTGCCTTTGTGTAGGAATATATAGCGATTCCAATTGCAGCAATAGCAGCCGCAACGGCTAAAATTGGGTTTGCAATCATTGCCGCAGTTAATAATCTAAAACCTGATGCAACAATAGGTAACAAAGGGCCTAATGCAGAAAGTCCAACCGCTAATTTTCCAAAAATTATAATCAACGGGCCGGCTATTGCTAAAATTCCGGCAAATCCTACAATTGCATTTTGCATTGTTGGCGATAATGATTTAAATTTATCTGACATATTTGTCAAAAAACCCGCTATTTTTTCAACCGCCGGAACCAATGCAACCAAAATAACATTTCCCACCTCAATTAAAGACGCTTTCATTGCATTCAATGATTTTGTCATTTTAAAAGACGCTGATTTTGATGTTTTTTCAAACGCTTCATCAGTCGCGCCCATTGATTTGGTTAATGAATCGAAAATTTGTCTATTGCTTTCTAATCCCGCACCCGTTAAATCCAAAACCCCTTTTAATGCTCTAATGTTTGGAAATATTGCCGTTGTATCTTGGCCGGTTTGTTTTAATCCGTTTTGTAACATTTCCAAGGTTGCCAAAAGACCTTGTTCACTTAATGATTTTTGAACGCTTTCAGTTGACATTCCCATTTTTTGGAATGCCATTTCCGCATCAGTTGTTGGCTTCTTTAAAGACGCTAATATTGCGTTTAATTGCGTTGCACCTTCAGCGGCATTTGTTCCCGTTCTCGACATTGCAGCCATTGCCGCAGCAACTTCATCAAATCGAACCCCCATATTGGAAGCAATAGGAATTACGCCACCCATTGCGCCCGCTAATTGTGAAGCCTCCAATTTACCTTCACGAACCGCTGCGGTTAATATATCGGTTGCACCCGAAGCGCTTAAATTTTCTTCACCGTATGCATTTAATGCTGAAGTAGATAAATCAGCAATTGTTTTTGTTTCACCTAATCCAACCGCGGCCGCTTTTAAAGACGCTTCTAACACGCCCATTGCTTTTTCACCACGTAAACCCGCGGAAGTTATAAAGAACAACGCTTCAGCGGCTTCATTTGCGCTTTTACCGGTATCAACTGCCATTCTTTTAGCAGCATCACCCATTTTAGCAACCTCATCGGCACCAACCCCAACAAGGGCCGTTATTGAAGTCATAGATTTATCAAAATCAAACGCCATTTTAAGCGATGCGGCACCAACCGCAACCAATGGCAAAGTCAATCTTGTTGTCATTGATTTTCCAACGTTTTGCATCTTTGAGCCGAACGCTGAAAGTTTTGAACTTGCCGAAGATAATGCCGAATTTAACTTTGAACTATCACCGGAAATGTTAACTTTTAATTCTTGTTGTGCCATAATATTATTAAAAATGTAGTTAGACAAAAATACAAAAAAAAAGACGCTTTTATTTAAACGTCTTTTTATTGGTCATTGCATTATATTTATCCAAAAATGATTTCATTTCTTCAGGTGTGGATTTTGGTTCTGAACGTTTCTTTTTTCTTTGAACATCTGAAGGTAATTCAAATAATTGTTCAGGTTTTAGCATTTGTGATTTCTTTTGACAATTAACATTGTAAACCATAACGGCCAAATATCGCGTTTGCTCCCAATTTAAATTGATTTTATTATGGTAAGATTCAGCAATTAAACCATTTTCCCGCCACGTTTGCCGCCAAAAATCATCAGGCAAAACACCGATTTGCCCAATATAATAATCGGTTAAAGTTTCAAAATTTACTATTTCTTTGACGGCTTCGGCTTTGCCGGAATCTTTGAATCATTATTTAATGCATTACCTAAAATTTTAGATTGTGCCATTGTTTCAACGATTTGATTTATTGTTTCGGCGCTTATATCATCCAACCACGTACCCGCAGAATATAAAGTATAATCAACGTCATTTCCCTTTTCCAAGTCGTTTGCTAAAACTGCTGAATAAATTAAGGCCCGTAAACCGTTTAATGAAATACCGGATTCAAATACCGTTCCGATTTCCTGAAGTGAAATGCCCATTTGTTCGGTAAATTCCGCCCAAAAGTTCATCGAAAAATGTAAAGTCTTTTTTTTGCCCTCAATGGTTATATCAATATAACCCCTTTTTTTGTTTGTCATTATTTAAAAGATTTGATTAATAAAAATAAAAAGGCAGCGCATTAAATACGATGCCTTTTAATATGTAAAAACTAAATTAAATTTAGTTTGATGATTTTACTATTGCACCGGTTAAAGTGATTGAACCTGAATAAGAAACCGCAGATTCCATTTCAGCGCTCATTTCAACACTTGAAAGAAAACCTTCAGCAGTAAAAATTGCATCACCCGCTTCAGCAGTTCCAAAAACGCAAGTTAATTGAGTACGTGCTAAAAGAAAATCAGCCATTTCGATTGCATTTGATGCATCATCATAAGCGATTAAACCTTCAAAAGATAATTCGCCGCCTTTTACGCCGCCAATATATTCTGAAAATCCGTTTGAATCTTTTGTTGTTGCTTCAGGTGTGTCCATTGACAAAGAAAGTGAACAACTTGTTGTGTGCCCAACTGTTGCGCCCTCAACTTGTAGGATTAAATTTGTTCCGTTAAAAACTCCGGTTGTAGCCATTTATTTATTATTTTAATTGTTATTTAATTTTTTGTAAATATACTAAATATTTATTTATTTTATTTTTTAGAATTTTAAAGAATCGTAATTCAGTCCAAAGAAAGCGTGAACACCATCTCCATCAATATTAACACTTTTAGATTTCCAACCATAAGGATGGTCAATAGTACCATCTTCATCAGCTTCTAATCCAACCCATAAAACATCAACGTGCCAATTAGTAGAAAATATTGGTGCAACTATTTCATTACAATCTTCGTCATATTCTCCATCTTGTAATATTATATTGCCCAATTCAACTACTGTATGCTTGTGTGTTGGATATTCGTTTCCATCTTCATCTGTTGCAGTTCCTAAAGCATTAATCTTTGTTTGTGCTTGTTCTTTATTGTCAAATTGGTATTTTCCTATTTTCATAATTATATTGTTGTTAATGCGATTAATTCTGCATCTGTTAAAACCTCATCAAAGTATTGAACTTGTTTTGCGTTACCATAGAAAATTTGTGTACTATTACCAATATCAAATCTTAAAGTACTCCAATCTGAAACAGTATCTAAAACAAAAGGAATAGATAAAGGGTTTCTTAAAGTACCATTAACGTATAATTTTAAAGAGCCTTGTTGATAAAGTAAAGCTACTTTCATATTATCTTTAACATTTGGTAATGTATAATTTATTTGGTAAGTAATACCATTGGTACTATTTACATAAATTCCTTGAACTTGTCCACTACCATACCTAACTGTTATAATTTGCGTAAACGCTGCATCTGTTATAGAAATTGATTTTACACCTTGTGTGCTAAAAGTACTAATTTCTGCCATTAAAACACCCTCTGAACCAAAAGTATTAGTATCTCCCGAACCAATAGCAGTTTCTGCTGAACGAGTTACTGCTGATGTTGTAGTTAGAATTACAGAGGTTTCAAAACTTCCGATTTCGCATTGACCACCCCAAAAATATAAAGAAACTGCACTTGTTGGTAAAAATCCTTGATTAAAATTTGCAGACGCAGAGTTTACAATATAAAAACGCATAAACGTAGAAGCAAAACCCGTATTATCTACTGCAACTGAAATACGATACCAATCATTCGGCAATTTTTCTATCTTTGGATTTGGCATTGCTGAACCGTTTGTGCCTACTGTTCCGTTTTGAATATCAAAATTTGCGTAAGCTAAAGGATTTCCCGCATTCGTTACTTGTATAAAGTTAGCATCTATATTTTTAACGTAAGCCGAAATTGTAACATCATTCTCGCCAATAGCAAAGATTTGTTGAAACCAATGAGTGTTGTTTGTTAAAGTAACTGCTACTTTACTTGCGTTTAGTGTGCCATCGGGCGAAATGGTTTGATTTGCAAATTTTGAAACTTGTCCACTTTGCCAAACATTACTCGATAAATCGTTACTCCATACTACTAAATTTTCCCTATCATCCTCTAATAATAAACTCGGGCAACCATTTACAACCCCATCAATTAAAGGATAGTTTAATCTTGGAACGTCCGTTGCAACTGTTTCGATTAATCCGCTTGAATTAATCCTTGTTGCAGAACTTGCCCTTGTAAAATCAAAGTCGCCAACTCCATCCGTAGGTAATACGCTATAAATTTTCCCCGCTTTATATCCGGAAGGAATTAATGCTAATTTTGGTATAATTGCCATATTGTTTAATTTATCATTTTTAAATATTCATTCATTACGCAATCCCTACTTTCAACATTACCACTATCATCTCGAACTCGGTCTGAATAATCCATTGCAAAACTAACTGATTTAAAAGTGTTTTGAGTGTTTATAATATCTTGTGTTTTATCAACCTTTAAATTTAAAGCTGATTGCGTAGCCGTTGAAATAGGTTTGTTTAAATCGCTTGTATTGTTTACGTTTGGTAATTCTATTGTAACGTGGTTAATATCTGAAACCTTTGCGTTGTTTGTTGTTATATCACTCGCTTGTTGAGTAGTGATTCCAACTTTTGCGTTGTTTGTTGTTATATCGTTGGCTTGCGCAGTTGTAATTCCAACTTTGGAATTGTTTGCTATTATATCACTTGCTTGCTGAACTGTAATTCCAACTTTGCTTGTGTTAGCAACTACATCACTATTAGCTGAAACTAAAGCATCAGTATATCCAACTTTTCCGTTATTTGCAACAATATCATTAGTTTGCGAAGTAGTGATTCCAACCTTTGCGTTGTTGGTAACAATATCACTCGCTTGTTGTGTTGTGATACCTACTTTTGAAGTATTAGCAACTACACTTGTATTATTTGATACTAAAGTTTCAGTATATCCAACTTTATTATTATTAGTAACAATATCGCTTGTTTGTTGTGTTGTAATACCAACTTTAACATCATTTAAAGCAACCCTTACATCTAAATTATCAATATTAGATTGCAAAGTGTTATCATTCGTTAACCTTGTCGAAGATTCTGTATTTAAATTGTCCTGAATTATATTATCATTAGCCAATCTTGTTGCTGCTTCGGTATCGATATTTGACTGTAAAGCATTATCGGCGTTTAACCTTGTTGTTGCCTCTGAATCAATATTTGACTGTAATAAATTATCCGCATCAATTCTCGCTTGCGTTTCTGTATTTAATACTTGATTTGTAGCATCTGAAACGGGTTTGTTTGCGTCTGAAGTATTATCAACATTAAATAATTCTAATGTAACGTGATTAATATCTGAAACCTTTTGGGTATTGGCAATAATTTGATTTGCTTGGTCAACTGTTATTCCGGTCGTTGTAACCTGAACCGTTATTTCTTGCGGGTAATCTTCAATTATTACTGTAATATTATCCATTTGTTACGTCTTGAATTACTTTAATTGTGCCTTGTATGTATGTTCTTACAACTCCATTTGTAAACGTCATTTGTACATCGAAATAATAAGTATCAGGCGCCCAATCAATTAAAAAAGGGTCTATTGAGAAAACACCATTAACGGCATCGGATATTGTTACACCGTTTCCATCGGTAATTTCTTTTTGAACACCACCTATTTTTGAATTATATCGAAATTGAATCTTAACATTAACACCGGTTAAATCAATAGGTGAATTATCTTCTGTATTTAAAAGCGTAAATTGCACCCCGTCATAAGTATCGCCTCTATATTGGTTATCTATTTGAACTATTGCCGCTACACTCATTTTTTTATTTTATTTTTAATTATAGCAAAAATACAAAAAGTTATGTAACTGAAAATTGAATCTAAATTATAAGTAAATATTTACTTTTTCCAACTCTTTACAATTTTTTCAGCCGAACGAGCGCCAAAATACCCACCATAAACCAAAAGCAATAATGAACTTAATAAATCAATCCACTTTTCGCTGATTTTAAAGCCTTCTAAAGAACTATCAAGTATTATGTAGATAAATAGGGTTAAAGTTAAAAATGCAAGCGTTAAAGGCCTTATATTTTGCGTTAAAAAACTATCTGTATTATTGTCGGATTCCCAACGTTTAGAAACTTCATTCATTTCCAACATATCCATTTCCAATTCCTTTAATAATAATTCTTTATCTTTTGAATTAATACTATCATCGTTTTTAATTTTATTTGCCAACGATTCTAATGATTTAATCCCGGAAATATTACCGGCAATTGTAAGAATTTCAGGCGCAACATTTTTTCCTTGTTTAACCAACCAACGCAATGCATCGCCAATTCGTGTTGTTCCTTTTTTATCTTTATAATCGCCCATAATTATTTTTTTAAACCCCACCGGGCCTTTGTTCCTCTTATATCAACGTGCGTAAATGAATTATAACGGCCCAATCCGCCCATTTTAAATAAATTCTTTTCCATTAATTTACTAACTGCATCCGCTACATCATTAGGTGATAATTGAAACACTTGTAAATCCGCTGCTTTACCAAATAAATGCTGCGAATTTTTAACGCCATTAACACTTTTGTTTTTTGATTCACAACGAAATGCATTTGTTATTTTAATAGGCATATTTAAAAAATCTCTTAAAACTTGTAAATTATCAGCCAATTCAATAATATTTGGTTTTACATCTTCAGGCATTTTGCATCCGCAATTGCATTCAAATTCAGACATTGAAAAATTACAAGTTAATTTCATTTATTTTTCTTTTTCTTTTAACTTTTTATTTTTATATGATTCAATTATTTTTTGAAAAGTATATGTAATAGAAGCTAATAAAAGTATAATTTTTAAACCGTTTTCAACTTCGGAAAAACTTATTCCAAAAGTTAAGGCATTTATAAGGGCTAATTTCAAATCGTTATTACTCATTTTTAGGGTTTTAAAATAGTGATAAAACTGTTATTAAAATATTTTCAACCGTTGCGTTGCATCCGGCCTTATTTACTTTAACTTGAATTTTACAACCACTTGCCAATTCAGATTGTTTTGTGAATATTTGCGTAGTTCTCGAATAACGAACTAACTCGTTATTATCTGCGATATTATCGTGCATAAATTCAATTGATTTACCACTATCAGGAAAATACAAACGTGCATCTAAACGCGTATTTGATGCGCCCGCAGTAATATCAAAATCATTTCTTACCATTAAAACTTTACCAACTCCAATTTCTGAAAAATCAACTGAATTGCTTGTTGAATTCCATAAATCACCGGTAACAAATGGCGGTTTATATATTGTTATTGTGTCCGCTCCCGCTTTATCGTTTGTTAAATCTGTCCAAACATTTTGCGTTAAACTTATTGGCGTAACTGAAGTTGTTGCATCTGCATAATCGGCCCATCCGCCTTTTAAATCGTATAAAGTATTTACTGATTCTTTTATTTCGTTTACGTCTGAAGCGGTTATTTTATTAACATCCGGTAAAGATGAAATTTGATTATCAACTTTATTTGTATAAATAATTTTAGCCATAGTTTTAATTTTTAAGATTGTAATTCATTTTGTAATTGACTTTGTAAGCCGCCTATTGGATTTATTTGTTCAATTTTATTTGATATTTCAATTACGGCCCTAAAATATGTATAATCGCTCAAATCATCTTGTAAGTATTTAACGCCTTCATTTACTGAAGTAAAAACTTTAAAACCTTCTGAAGTTAAATCAACGTAACTAATTGAACGCGTTCTAATTAAATTTAAACATTGCGAAACCATCAAATTAACATCCAATTCACCGCCATCATCTGAATAAAATCTTGTAATACATTCAATTCTCGTTATTGTTTCTGTAATAAATGAAGTTTGGTTTTCATCTATTTCATTAGTTGAAACGCCATAAACCCGAATCATTGGATAAACTGCATCGGTTGGAATTCTATTGTAAACCGGCACAATTGAACCGTTCAAAGTAATTGCATCGGTTAATTTTGCAATAATTCCGCGCCTTAATAAATGAATTGCTTCTAACATATATATTATTTTATTGCTTTGTTTAATTCGTTATTTAATCGAACTAATAAATTTTTTAAACCTTCACGCGCTGAACTAAAAAAGAAAGGCCTTGCCGGTAAATTAACATTTTTTAATCCCTTGCCTTTAAATTGTTCGGCATAACTTGCGGGAATTCCAAGTTCTAACATATCATCCAATTTAACTTGGCCGCCCGTTCCGAATTCAATATAGGGCGCATAATGCGCGCCCGCTATAACTTCAACGGTTTTTCCTTTTAACTCGGTTCTAATAGATTGTTTTAACGTTCCATTATCAACCGGCGCAGCTTGTTTTGCTTTTCTTGCAATATCAAATGCTGTTTTACCTAACTCATTAGATAAAGTTTTTTTATCAAAAGCGCGTAAATTATTCAACTTTGATTTAAGTTTTGCCAAATCCGATTGATTAATTTTTACGCTCATTTATTGTGATTTTGTAGCGGTTAACTTTGTCAAAAAGTCTAATTCAGAATCAAACTTTTCGTTAATTCTGTAATTTTGCGAACCATTACCAACAATAAAAATATCGCCTATTATAATTAAATCGGCGGTTTTCTTACGCATTAAAATTTCAATCTTTGTTTCGTGTTCACGTTTACCAAAATTGTCGCTTATTTCACCGCTAATTTGCTTTAAATCGCACCAAACAGATGCAACATTCGACAAAGTAGAATTGAAACCACCAAAACCATCATCGGTTTTAACTAATCTTTTAATTGTAATCTTTGAATTTAGTTTTCCGCTTTGCATTTTATAGAAACATTGCTTTATATGATGTTAATATTGTTTTTGATGATGTTGGAATTTCTAAAATTTCTTTTGAACTTCCTGAATCAAAATCGGCGCGGTTATCATAATACGTTGAAATCAATTGCAACATCGCTTGTTTTATTAACGAATCGTTTATTCCCGCCGTTATATATGTAATTTTAACACGTTCAGCCGAACCGCCATCCAATTCAATAGTTTCATTGTCCAAACCTAAAATTTCATAATCAGTTGTAACAATTCCATTTACTGTAATTTCAACAATACTTGAAACCGGGCCAAATGGTAAATCAAAAATTCCATTTGTAGAATCTAAATAGTAAGTTCTATTTTTAGAAACAATATCGCGTGAAATATAGTTTTCAGACCAAATTCGCGCTTGGGAAATCATTGCCGTAATAATATTATCATCCGCATCCGTATCAATTCGAACAAAATCTTTTACAGATTGTCCGGTTAATATTTCATTCCCAATTGTTGAATTTATTTTAATTTGTCGCATCTTATTTGATTTCTATATTTTCAACTTTTAATTCCTTTGTTTCGAATTTCGCTTTATTTACCTTTTTAGATATTTTAATGGCCAAACCTTTTTGAATCCAAACTTTTGCAATATTTTCAGGCAAATTTATTTTATCGCCTTCATTATATCGTTTCCCGTTTCGTAAAATTGATTGTTTAATTTTTATATTCATAATATAAATTTTTGTAAAGATAAAAAAAAAGTACCACTAAATAAATAGCGGCACTTTTAAACAAAAACAAATATGTAAAACATTACAAGAGTGCAAAGTTATTAAAATTTTTTGAATATTTGCCATCTTTACGAATAACAAGTGAATGAAGTTTTCCATTATTCTTAATAATATAAAAACCGTTGTGTGATTTAACCCAAATAGCAAAATAATCTACTGATTCTATTGGATAGGATTTTTTATTTTTATTTTTAAAAAAACAACGGACAACATCCTTATCACTTAAAACAGATTTAATTTGAATCTTTTTAAGACCGTTTTTTGAATCAGTAATGCAGTCGTAAGGTGAAGCGTCTAAAAGCGGAAAAGAAACGTTTATTTCTTCCTCCATTGCCACAACTCCAAACTTGTATTCAGCAATACAACCAATTAAATTAGAATCCATTTCGTAAATCTACAAAAAAAACCGCCTTCAACAAAGAAAACGGCTTACTAACAAAACAAATTAATAATTAATTTTTAAAAAACATCTTCTTTTTTACTGAAAAATATTGTTAAGCCTAAAACGCAAAGAAATATTCCGGCCCATAAATCCCAAAAAATCAAAAGTTGTCTAATTCCAAAAAACATAAATAACACAAATAAAATAATTTTAATTCTTTTTTCCATAATATTATAAATTATCGTTTCGCCAACATCTTGCAGAACAAAAGCCGGGTTCATCTATTGGTTTGTCGCAAACGTTGCAAGTAAATTCCTTGTCATCAATCGGGTTATTATCATCAAAGTAACTCATAACTATATTTTATATTTCATTTCGTTTTCTAAATAATACAGTTCGCGTTCTAAATAATCAATAGCCTTTTCCAAGTCCTGAATTTCATTTTCTTTTTTTCCGGCACGACAAACGTATTTTATAACATTGCCTAAATTAAAGTTTAAATCATAATGCTTTATTACGTCTATTAAGTCGTAATCTGTTCCACTTTCGTAATGTTTTGGTGTATTGCTCATAATGTAATTTTAAAGTTATTAAAACGCTTCTTTTTAGCCTTTTAAATAATGTTTGATTTTGTATTTCTTTTAATTGCGCTAAACTATGAATAAAAATTCTTTTTCTTTTATGAATTATATATAATTTTGTTGAATCTTTTTTCATAACGCAAATTTTATTCTATTTCTTTTATAGCTACTTCTGTATTTGCCAACCATTCATCAAAACGATTTTGCCTTGTAACAATTAAATCAATCCGGCCCATATCATTCATAATTTCTTCGCTAATCTTTTCAGAAACTTTTTCTTTAAATCCCTGAACTAAATAATCCAATTGCTTTAAATCTCTTTTAAACGGCGTTCCGAAAATATATTGATTCTTAAAGACTTTGTTTAATAATTCTCTTTGTACCGTAAAATTTTGCGTAATAATTTGACCGTTTAAAGAATGAATTCCGGTTCTATTTAATTTAATAGATAATTCGAATTGAAAATGCGTTGAATTATCCATTTTAAACAACTTTTACGTTACCATTTGCGTAATGCTCGCAGATTATACCCGTTGGCAATATAATTGTCTGAATAGGCTTAATATTAAGTTTTACTAATTTCGCGATAATTTTTCTTTTAATTCCTTTCATCTTGTTTTGTTTTAAATGGGGTTTTTACACCCATTTGTTTTATATTTCAAAGTTTTCTTGTAATTCTTTGATAAGAGTTTTAATCTCTTCTTTATTAAGAGCAATATGAGTAAAGAAATCTCCTTGAGTTTCAATTGTTAATTGGAGATTAAGACCTTCTTCTCCTCCATTGAATCTTGTTAGTGACATTTCAGTAGAATCTATTTTTGAAGTTTTTTGATTCCAAAACTTACCTTTTAATGATTTTAATTCTTTTGACATAATATTTGTTTTAATGGGCCGCCGAAACGGCCCGGTTTGTTTTTATTGCATTGATTTTGGTACAAAGAAATTAGGGTTTGTTTCTCTTAATTGAATTTGAACCTTTTCCAATCCATCAAAACCAATTTTACTAATATTTCTTTGAGCCAACCCCCAAACTCTAATTGATGCTTCTTTTTTTGCTGCTTTTAATAAAATTGTTAATGTTGTCATAATATTTGTTTTTGTTTTGTTGTGCCTTATTGACAATACAAATATATAACGCATTATTGAATTAAAAAAATATTTTCACTTTTATTTTAAATTTTTTTTTCATTTAGTTCTGAAACCCCCGTAAATAAAGGTCAAAAAAAAAGGCCCGAAAATTAATTCAGGCCCTTCAAAATATAAAATTTTAATAATTATGCAGTTTCTAAAGCCGCTTTTGCAACTGTAAAAGTTCCATTTACAAACGCATTTGGTAAATAGTTTGTTAATGCTACTCTTTCAGATACTCTAACTGTTACGAATCCATCTCTTACGTTTGTTCCATCCTCTCTAAAGAATTCAACATTTACGCCATCACGAACCCAAAGTTGTGTTCCAACTGCGAAGTTTCCGATTAAGAATGTACCCGCAGCGATTGCAGTATTTAAAACAACTTTAACACCCATAAATGAAGGTTGTAAACCACCATAAACTTGGTCTTTAATATAATTGTTTGTAGTATCTTTTAACAATAAGATTTTATGAAAATCACTTGGATTTAATAAAATAGTATCAGCGTTATAGTTTGCTAAAGCTAATTGATTTAATGATGCAACAATTACATCAAATTCATTAGCGCTTTCAACTGTTCCCGCAAAAGAACCCGCAGCAAAATCAGCAGCATCACCGATAATTCCACTTAATTGAGCACCCGTACCCGCACCACTTAAGATTTGAGTATCTTCAACTTCTAATAATTTTTCCGGCGCACGCGCTGAAAGGTAAGAAGTTAATTGAGGCGTATCAGCCAACATTTCTTCAGAAATTCTGAAGTAAGTTCCGATTTTTCTCACGTTTGCATCACTTGCAGTCATATCGAAATCAGATTGTGTCAATGTAACACCTTCAGCCGTTGCAGCCGCACCGTTTGAATATCCTGATTCTTTTACAAATCTTACAACATCGCTTTGAGTTGAACCCATTGCTAAAAGTTGTCTAATATGAACCGGTCTTGTTGGGTCAAATTTATATCCCGCTACTCTGTCAGCCGGTATAACTTCACCGGTAAAATCAGCACCAACAGTCATATCAGCTTTGATTTCAAAAGATGCACTTCTTGAATTTCCTTTTGATATTCCTTCGATTGCACCGTTTTCAATTGCTTCATTTAAAGCGCCTTTAAAAGACATTCTTTTTGAAGCGCTGAAATGTTTCTTGTTTGAAACTTCCATTGCGTCAATACGCTCATTGAATTTGTTAGTGATTTCAGTAATTTCACCTTTTACAATCTCGTTTGCTTTTAAAACATCTTCAGTTTGTAATTTGTTTGATTTTTCGATTTTAGAATCAATTGCATTGTTCAATTGGTCTAATTGGTTTTTTAAATTTTCGTCCATTTTTAGTTTTTTAACGAGTTAATTAAATATTTATACACTTCAGAATCATTGTTTTTTACTTCAATATTCGGCAAAGTGATTTTATCAACCGGCTTTGTGAATTCAATAAATAATGATTTCAATTTTAAAATTTCCGCTTCAATGGCAAAACCCATATCATCCGAAATTTGTCCTTTTTTTAATAATTTTGCTAAATTATCGTAGCGCTTTGAAAGTTTATCCAAATCCACGTTTCCTTTAACATCTAATATTTTTGCTTGGTCGTTTGCTGCTAATGTAACCGCGCTAATTTCATAAAGTTTAACTTCATTTATTTCGCGATAATCGCCGCGGTCTTTGCCTTGGATTGGTAAAATTCCAACACTATTTTCAGTAATTACGCCGGATTTCATTAATTCCACAACGTCTTTTCCTAATTGAGTTTTAGCAATTTGCGCAACAAACACCAAACCTTTGTCATCTTCATACAATTCGAGCATTTTCCCGATTGGTTGGTTCATATCGTGCTGATATAAGTACTTAACACGTTCACCGTTTTCGGCTATTGTTTTTTTATAAGCGCCTTTAGTTATAATATCATTATCGGAATCTTTGTTTCCAAAGATACTTCCGTAACCTTTAATAATTCCGGCGTTTTCATCCGCATCAATTAGTTCATTGATTGGGGCCGCTTTGTAAAGAATTTGATTCATAAAAAAAATTTTTGTAAATATACGAATTTTTAAATTTTAAATTTTATATTTGTTTTTTTAAAAACACACAATTAGCTCAGGGGCTTAGAGCATAATGACGTAAAACATCTGTTAGGGCATCGGTTCGAATCCGATATTGTGTAAAAATAATTCAGTTGCGTATTAATTACGTGCTATAATCTAATTAAGAGTTTTAGACAACTGTTTTATTTTTTTTAAAAAAATTTATATTTCTTCAAATACTATATTATTGCCTTGATTTGGTAATTGTTTACTATGGTTATTAGTACCAAATAAAAAAATTTCATCAGGTATGCCCTTGGTAAATGCTTCGCATTCGTTTCCTAAAATATGATGCTTACACATCAAACATAAATTTGTTATCATATTGCGCCTATTATTTTTAAAGTATCTTCAAACGCCTTTATAAAACCGTTTGGAATGTTTGTCTTTGTTTGTATTGCTGCGCCTACTTCGGCCCATAATTCGCCAATCGTACTTCCGCCATATTCAGAAACTTGGTACCATTCATTTCGTACTATATTATTTTTTATTAATTGCTCACTAAAAACATTTCGCGCCCCATAAGTATAATCCACAATGTGAAAAGACTCGTGTGCGGTTGTAGTATATAGCGACCTTTCACCTTCAATAGTCCATCTTTTAGTACTTTTTAACTTTTGTATTTTATCTCTATAATACGCCGATCTTTCTGCATTTAAATCCGGGCGGCTTAATATTTCTTCCCATTGCTTCAATCTATATTCTTTATTTCTTAAAAATATTTCGGCATTCTTTTTACTTAATTTATCAGCCGATTTTGAATAAGTTTTTTGCAATCTTAAATATTGCGGATTGCTTGGAACTCCATTTTCTAATCTATAACCCGCAACACCCCAACTTCCGCTCCTTTCAGTTTGAAATCCAATATCATTTTTAACTTTAGATTTATATTTTCCTAAAACATCTTCTAAAGCATTTAAAATTTCATTTTGTTTTTTTAATGTAAGGCCTTCAAAATTTACACTATTAGCAAACTTTAACATTCGTTCCTCGGCTTCTTGTAAAGTTTTAGCCGGAATAAATGCAGTATTTTCACCCGCACCAACCAACGTTGAACTAATAGCCGAAACAACATCAGTCAAACCAAACCCGGTTGAAGCTGCGCCACCTATTCCAAAATTTATATCTGTTATTTCGCTAACCGCTTGCGCTCCTTTTACCGGAAATGGTGCAACACTACACCGACAATTAACAACTTCGGAAGCCGGCCCGCTTGGGTCGCCCGGATACATCATTAAAGAACCGCCAACCATAAACGCATTATTATACGGTATTGGTTCACTTGCACCCGCTTCGGAATGCGTGCTTCGCGTTCTGTCGTCAAACGATGCAATCCATTCTTTTTTCATTTGTGCGCCCGGAAATATAGTTGTAGCGGATTCCATTGTTGCAAAATTAGCGGCGTTGGTTGCTTCCGTTCGAACTAAACGTTCCGATTGATATTGTGAATATCTATTGAATTGGCTTTTTAAAATACGTCCTTTTTCTGTATTTCCTAAAGTCATAAATTCAGGGTCGCGCATTAAATTTTGCGTTACTTTAATAAGTGTTTGTTTTGCAGTTCCCGAAACTAAAGTTACTCGTTGCGCTCCAACCGCTGAACCAAATGAAGCAAATTTATTTGTCCATTCGCCAACATATTCCGAAGGATTTATTCCTTTAGATAAATATTTATCATAATTTTTTGCATACCATTTTGCAAACTGTAATCCAATATCTGAATATAAATTCCGGTAAATGTTTAATAAATCTTTGTTGTCAAATAACAATTGAAAATTCGTTTGGCCTTCAGCTAAAAAAGAAACAACGCCTTTATTGTATTCGCTTTTATAAAATCGCTTTACTTTTGATAATTGGCGCTTTTCTGCTTTGTTTAATTCCTTTTCAAATGCGGTTTGCCACTTATTTCTGTTTATCTTCATACGTTGCAACCTTAATTCCTTTTATTTCTTGTTTAGGTGTTTCAGTTTGTTTTAAAAACTTATTTACATCAACATCAATAGGTTCAATAGGTTCATCCATTTGATTAGAATTTACCGGGATTAAATTAGCCGGAATAAAATAATCATTCAATACATCACTTTCTTCATCAACCCCGTAAGACATAACAGAACGTTTTTCGTTTGGTGTTAACCACCACGCCTTCAATAATTGGTCAACTACTTTGTCCGCTTCCTCTTGTAGTTCAGGAATAACAGTAAAATCAAATTCAATACAGACATTCCCGTATTTTGGAGCCAACCAACGATTCAATTCATCTTTTATTTTAAGCAATTCAGGAATAACGGCGTTTTGATAAAGCGCTTTTTTAGCTTCACGCATATTGTTGTAAGAACTTGAATCAGTATTGTTTAATAATTGAACGGGTACATTGTAAACATTACATAAATCCTTTACCGATGCGTTATATTGTTCGATTAAAGATATATCCGCAGCATTTAAACCAAAGTTAACCCACGATAATTTCTTTGGTGTTATAATAACATCACCGGCATTTTCAGAACCTTGGAATTGCCTTCTGAATTTATCTTTTAATTGTTGCGCTTGCACTTCATTTAAATCACCCTCTTCGGACATCAATAACCCTCGGGCCGTTTGGTTCTGTAAATATTTAACTCCCGTTTGAACCGCTTCATTGTTTGTTGTTAATGAACGCAATCCGGCACGCAATGGCGATTGCCCATATAAATGCGAACCCGTTCCGTCATAATACGGGTTGAAATCTTTTATATGGCATATTTCAGAAGCGGGAACTTCAAAATTTCCGTTATAGTTAACCTTGTAACTTCGAACCGGTTCCATAATACCGCCCGAAACAATTTCCATTACTTGCGAAGGCATTACATACATTTCAGTAAATTTACCTTGCTTTGGCCCTGAATCCGGCCCAATTCCATAGATATATCGGTTTCCCGTTAATTTACCAAATGAAATTGCTTCAGTTAGAAACGAATTCCAAGATTGACCGGGATTTGGACGTTCTAAAAGTTCGTGTAAATCTGTATCTTGTAATTCAACTAATGATTTCTTTTGTAATAATGCCGCTTTGTTTATTGTGGTACTGTCAATAGTTCCACTTGTTAAAGATTTATAACGTTTATAATTGTTTTTGTCTTTAATTTCATAAACTTGAAACGGAATTGTTGTTGCCGCTTTAGAAATTAAATTTATTAACGAATAAATAGTTGCATTCTTTTGATAACCCTCGGTTATATATGAATCATCATTTTCAGAATTCCAAACAATTGAATCACCTAACCAATTATAAATCGCCTTGTTATAATTTAAATTTGTGTTTTGTGTTTGGTTTTTTCCTAAAATTGATTTTAATTTATCTACAAATGAAGCCATATTTTATTTTAGTGTAAAATTTTCGTAAAAATACAAAATTAATAATTGTTTTAAACTATGAAGAAATTATTTATTAAGTTCCTTTCAATAGCGTATGAAGTAACATCAATATGTTCATCGTGTTTTGCATTCGGGAAGGTACTTACTTGCTGCAAATATGCTTCATTCCAATTGTCCTTCACTAAATAAACCCGACCACCTTCAATAAATGGCGAAGATGCACGCGCACGTTCTATTTTTGAATATCTCACAAAGTTTGTTTTAAGTTCTGAAACATTGAAATTAGTTTCACGCCTTAACAACTGAACTAATGATTTACCGGATGCTTTGGGTTCGACTAATATTTGCGTTACATTCACCCCGCACGACTTAACAAAATTGCCAATAAAAGATTTCAATTCAGGCATTTCTAAATATTTATCAATGCTTTTATAAATATATAAATTATCGCCACTTTTACCGCTGATTTGTATTCCGGTAGGGTCATTTTTAGTGTCTTTTGTGTACGCCCCATCAATATACATTTCCCAAACAACATCACCCGGAATTTCTGCTTTATTAATGCTTTGAAACCAACCCTTTCGCCATTCGCCACCTTCAGGCGGTGAAGGAATTTGCAAATATTGGCCCGAAAATGTATATCTGTCGGCTTGCCTAATTGCTTCGAGTTCATCAAACGAATGCTTTTCCGGCCACAACGGAACGTTTTCATCATCCAATGCAGATAATTTTAAATGATGCCATTGTTCACCTGAACCACCGTCCAACAAATACCCGGATAAATCTTCCTCGTGCAATCGTTGCATAATTACGATAATAGGGACATCACGACTGTTAACCCTTGAACGAATGGTTGTATTGTATCGATTATTAATAAAAGACCTTCTAACGTCCGATAAAGCATCATCAGGCTTTAACGGGTCATCAATTATGATTGCACCACCACTTCCGGCACCAAATCCCGTAATCGCACCCCCTGAAGATGTTGCGTAAACTCCGCCGCCTTCGGTTGTGTACCATTTTTTTTGGCTTTGTGAATCCTTCTTTAAACCTATATTCCAAACACGTTGGAACGCATCCGAATTAATATATTCTTTTGTTGCCGAACTATTATCCAAGGCTAAAGCATCCGAATAAGATAAATGAATAAATTTTGATGAAGGCCGTTTGGCTAAACTCCAAGCGATAAACATTTTTACCGCCAATTCAGTTTTCCCATACCTTGGCGGAATGTTAATTATTAAACGTTTGATTTCGCCGTTGCTTACTTTTTCAAGTGTATCAGCCAACGTTTTATGAAATTCAGCCGCTTCGAATCTTTTCCCGGTGTTTTCTTTAAAAATATAACGCGTAAAGAATAACAAGGAATTTTCGCATTTTTCCTTTATTATTTCGTTAATACTCATTGTTTAAAATATCGTCTATTTTCTTTTGTGCTTCAGATGAAAGTTTGGTTGTTGATACTTCGGCGGTCATTTCAACTTCACGCCTTTCAATGTACCCACGTTTTTTTCCTTTAGTTTTTAAGTAAAAGATTGTTGCGGTTGTGTTCCCGTCTTTTATTTGTTTGTGCAATTGCGATTCTGCAAAATCTAAAGTAATGTTTTGAATATCATCTACTGCGGCCCTAAATTCACTATCACGATTATAATGCCCGTAAAAAGTTGAACGGTTGCATCCAACTATTTTGCAAGCCGTTGTAATGATTCCAAGCGATTGTTCCAACGCATCTAAAAGACTCCTTTTTAATATGTTTGTTTTTGCTGCCATAACGCAAAGTTAAATAAATTAACGGATATAAAAAAACCCCGCAT
>Ga0208148_1000217_pt1 | contig 22434 bp, 34 predicted proteins | sample DEB08_DNA_16_FD_184525 | JGI IMG/M metagenome (GOLD analysis project Ga0208148, IMG submission 184525) | Aqueous microbial communities from the Delaware River and Bay under freshwater to marine salinity gradient to study organic matter... | ecosystem: Environmental > Aquatic > Marine > Coastal ...
AAAGAAGAAACGCAAGAGCAACAAGCGTTTATGCAAGCAAGAGAAGATTTTGATACTATACAAAAATCTACTTTTGAATTAGCAAAGCAAGTTGTTGAAAGGTCATATCCAAAAGAAGATGTCGCAACTTTGCGTGTCTTTAAAAAGAAGTATGGCGACCCTTGTGATGTAGTTGCAAAAGATAAATGCTTTTACTTTGCACATCAAGAAGATGTAGATGATGAGGGTGAAAGCAAAGAAACTAAATCACATTTTGATTTTGGTTTATATGGCAATCATAATGGCAACGAGTATTCAAGTGAAGATAGCGAACACTTTGCTCACGCATATTTTAGAGAAGAACTAAAAGAGAAAGGTTGCAACCCTGATATCATAGCACAACAATCAGGCAAAGATAGCAACCCACACAAAACAAAACATATTGATATGTGTAATAAAGCACTCGGCAAATCAAGTAGCAGTTATGGTGGTAGTGATGATGACAACGGAATAGGTATAACGAAACAATACAATGATAGTTTCTATGCTGATGTTATTGGAACTTCTTATTGCAGAAGTCGTGCCATAGCTTGTACTAAAGATGAATACAATATCTTTTTACAATGGCGAAGTGCGAAAGCTAAAGTTGTTAGCACACATCAAACGTGGATAAATTCTATAATGAAACAATGCGACCAATTAAAAATCGGATTGAAAGCATATCGTTATTTGAGTGAGGGTATTGAGTTAGCTAAAGAGTTAGGAATAGAATTAGATGAGGCAGAATTAATTAGAACTAATTCTACTGGTTTAACAATCTATAACCCTAGCAATCTAGCTAGTATGATTAAAGGTATGAAGAATAAAAATCAAACAAGAGAGGCAAAAATATTGGCAAGACAACAATATGAAAAAAGTCAGTTAAATTAAGACTTGACAATGTATGGGACATTATGTTATAATGTCCCATATAAAAAAATAGAAAGGAAAATATGCAATACTACATTTTAAGAAAGCAAAAACTTTGGGGCAAGTGGGAGTATGACACAGAACCAAAAGCAAAAAGAGGCTACACAGATTTAGGCGACGTATCTAAAAAATTAGTTGCTTTAGAAAATTTGAACGAAGATGACGGCGTTAAATATATAATTGTAAAAGACACAATAACAGAATAAGACTTGACAATGTATGGGATATATTATAATATCCCATACATAAACAACAGAAAGGAAAATATGATTAAAGATAAAACATTTTACATAACTTACTTTGCTACAAAGCATAAAGCATTTGTGACTAGAAAGGCAAAGTGGACAGACGATTGCAAAGCGTGGACAAGTCAGCTTAATAAACCTTGCATGACTTATTACGATTTAGACGCTGACGGATATAGGACAGCTGTCGGAAACGTGAGAATTAAATATGAATAGTATATTATATATAGGTCTAGCGTTCATGGCGCTAGGCTTTTTATTATTTGTTGTATCAACAATAATGATATCGCACTACGACAGAAAATTATGGGAACTGAAAGAGAGGAATAAATGGAAGCAATAGAACTTATGGTGGCAATAATAGGGGCAGTTGTAATACTGACATTTTACACATGAGCGAATATAAATGGTGTCATGGTCCGTCGTGTCACAAATCTCACACACAGGACCGGATAAGAGGTAGCAAGGGTTCTAAAGTTTTAAGAACAAAGAAAGTAAAAACAACGGAATGGAATAGAGATAATGGCTGGCAATATTTTTGTAGTCAAGGTTGTTGGAATGATTTCTTTAGGAAGTATGCGCCACAATGTATTGCAATCGCACCACGGCACACACCACTTGAAACGCCGATCGATGTTGTAGTTGAAACAAGGCAAGATTATTATGGTTACGATTATAAACAAAAGGAAATAAAAGAAAGAGGGGTTGACACAACAGAATAATTATGCTATAATATCCCATATAAACAGAAAGGAAAATATGAACGACAATAAAACAATAACAATAAATCAGGCCGTTGAGCGTATGATAACGGCAGTTAATATTGTGACAGGTGATGACGGTCACCAATCACAAGAGGCAGTTAAAACATTCCTTGAACTTCTAAAGATGAATGACAGGGATTATAACAAACAGCAGAGGTACTATGGATAACAACGACTACACAAGACGAAATAGATTCACAGGTGAATCTATTGAACTAACAAAGGAAGAGGCTGAACGTCATGATAAAATCTTTATTGATGAGGCACTAGCCACAATAGAAGACAAGGACGTGGGCGAAGGTGTTAGCAAACACTGGAACGAGATGAGAAAAAACTTGAACTGGTTTAGGCAACACAATGCGAAAGCATACATGGTATTATTGGACTAACATATTTTCCCATATAGTCAATAGACTATGTGTCCAATATGGGTCGGGCCCTAACGGGCCCTTCTCAACCACAAGTTGTGTGGCGCCCTGCGGGCGCCAGTGGGTCCCAAAGGGATTGCCACATTGTTGCCACAATTGACCCCCACACCTCCCATAGCAAAAAGGGGTCCCAACAGATTTACCTTTATGCCTAGTTTTAGAGATAGATATGGTATAAAATCGTTTTCACGTTAAACAGAAGTCTAAAAAAATTCTGCAAAAAAATTTATGAAACAAGAAATTATAGATCGCTTACCTCCTGACGTTAAGAAAGAGTTTATGAAGTATGCGATTAAGCTCTCTCAAAAGAAAACCGAAAACAAAGTCAAATCAGATTTTCTTTCTTTTGTAAAACATGTTTGGCCTGAATTTATAGAAGGTGATCATCATAAAAAAATTGCAGAAAAATTTAACAAGCTGGCAGATGGTAAATTAAAAAGAGTTATTATCAACATGCCACCAAGACATACTAAATCTGAATTTAGTTCGTTCTTACTTCCTGCATGGATGGTTGGTCGTAAACCTAATTTAAAAATTATTCAAACGACCCACACTACTGAACTCGCGATCCGCTTTGGACGTAAAGCTAAAACACTAATCGATTCACCTGAATACCAACAAGTTTTCAAAACAAGATTACGAGAGGACAGTCAAGCAGCTGGTAAATGGGAAACTGAACAAGGCGGTGAATATTATGCAGCGGGTGTTGGATCAGCCATAACGGGCCGTGGAGCGGATTTACTTATTATCGACGATCCGCATTCAGAACAAGATGCTCTCAATGCGCAGGCCTTGGAGCGTGCTTATGAATGGTATACTTCAGGACCAAGACAAAGACTTCAACCTGGTGGATCAATTGTTGTGGTTATGACCAGATGGAATACAAAAGATTTAACCGGTATGTTAATTAAATCTCAAAAAGAATTAAAATCAGACCAATGGGAAGTTATTGAGTTTCCAGCAATCATGCCAAGTGGTAAACCTGTTTGGCCAGAATATTGGAAATTAGAAGAGTTAGAATCTGTCAAAGCATCGTTGAGCGCGGGTAAATGGAATGCACAGTGGATGCAAGATCCAACGGCAGAAGAAGGATCAATCATTAAACGTGAATGGTGGAAAGTTTGGGACAAAGGTTATGTGCCTAAACTTGAACATATTATACAATCTTACGATACCGCGTTCCTCAAAAAAGAAACCGCTGATTACTCTGCGATTACAACGTGGGGCGTCTTTTATCCAAATGAGGACAGCGGACCGAATCTTATTCTACTTGATGCACACAAAGAACGATTAGAGTTTCCAGAACTTAAGAAGGTGGCGTATGATCAATGGAAGTATTGGAACCCTGATACGGTTATCATAGAGGGTAAAGCATCTGGATTACCTTTAACTTATGAATTGCGTAAAATGGGTATTCCTGTTATAAATTACACACCTAGCAAAGGAAATGACAAACATGCTAGAGTAAACGCCGTTGCCCCACTATTTGAGTCAGGGCAAATTTGGGCGCCTGACGATAAATTTGCAGATGAAGTGATTGAGGAGTGTGCAGCGTTTCCATATGGAGACAATGACGACTTGGTCGATAGTATGACTCAAGCTGTGATGCGATTTAGACAGGGAGGTTTTATAGGGCATCCAGAAGACGAAAAAGATAAAACGGAAACTAAAAAAGAATACAACTATTACTAATGGGATATTTACAAACATTACAATTAATGGTCAGAGCATATAAAGCCGCTAGAGGTGTTATGCCAAAAGGTCTTGATATGTTGAAGTTAAAACAGAAAGCAAGACAAAAAGTTATTGATGCTAAAAAAGTTATTAACGTAGATTTTAGTAAAGGTAGAAAATTTTACGAAGAAGGTATTGGTGATTTAATTAGACAAGGTAAACTGTTTGTAGGCAAAGCTCCTAAAACTAAAAAGATTAAAGAAGCAGTTGATCCTAAATTATACGAGCAAATGAGAATCAAAGAAATTATGAAGCAGAACAAAGAATCTGCAAAGAGATTAGAAAAGAAAATGAATAAAGAAAAAGATCTTGGTGATAGATTAAAAGATTACAAAGGCGATCCTGATGCGATGAGAGAAGGTGGTATTATAAGTTTAGCCAACGGTGGGCTTACTAATATAAGTGATACTTATGATAACAACCCTACACTTCAAGCACAGTATCCTAACAAACAAGATTACCTAGATTTATTTACACAACAAACAACAACGACAACACCACAAACTAATACAACTACTCAATCAACAACTTCAACTATTGCTCCGATCAATCCGATTAAACCTATCATACCTCTTTCAGAATCTGGTGATGGTGGTGGAGGAATAACTACTATTGATAAAGGATTAACAGTAGCAGATCAATATGGATTTGGTCCATACGGAAATAATTTTAATGACCCTGATGTGCAAGACGAAATAGATGCATTAAACCCAGGTGGTGTAAAAGGATTTATGCAAGGTATAGGTAATTTTTATACAAAAGTTTCTCCATTTTTAAATGCTAAAAAAGTTTTGGCAAAAGGACAAGACTTTGCTTTAGATATTATACAAAAAGCAAAAGAAGCAAGAGAAAAAGAATTACAAAGAAAAATAAATGAATCTATAGCAAGAGAGAGCGGTTCAAATTCTTATCAGTCTCAAGCTGCAGCGCATGAATCAAAAGTAGGTAGAAGTTCAGGTGAAAGAATGGGCAGAGTGTAATGGCCGACGAAACTTTATTCACAGATATACTTACGCGATTAAGACCGGGTTATGACAATGGTGGTTTAGCATTACCAAAATCTAATATAGCAGGAATTAATGTCGTAAGTCTTGGTGGAGGAAAGTATAATAGACCAAATAGATTTAAAGTTCAAATAAGAGAAACAACGGATGCAGAAGGAAATAGACCTGTTTTAGAAACTAAAGAATTTAATAAAAATAAACAAGGTATTAAAGCAGCAAAAGATTATATAGAAAAATCGAAAATTACATATAAAAAAGAACTTAAAAAAGTTGGAAGCCCAAAAGAAACTCTTGCAAAAACTATAGAAGATAGAAAAAGTACTAAACAACAAAATACACAAACTTTAATAGACAAAATTAAACAACTTGTAAATGACCCTAAATATAAAACAGTAAAACAAATAGAACAACAACTTTACAAAGATTTTAATAAACCTGAATATACACAAAAAAAACAAGGTGATATTTTTTTTGATAACAAAACAAAAACTTTTCAATTACAAAGAGATTATGAAATTGAAGGAAATAAAATAGGAAAGAAAAAACTTTCAGAAAGAGCACCTGTGTTAAGACAAATAATAGGTGTTGAAGCTTTTAAGAGTAATAATCCTAATTTTAAAAATGTATCTACTTTGTTGACTAAATTTTTTACTCAAGATCCTAAAAATCCTACATTTGATCCTAGTGAAGCAGAGAGAAAAATAATGAGAAAGTTTTTACAAGACACCACTTTAAATCAAGGTAAAAAAGGAGGAGTATCAAAATCTTTTTTTGAAAAAAATTTATTTAATTTAAAAAATGAATTAAAATCATATATGTTTATTCAATCCACGGAAGATAAAATAACAAAAGCTTTATTAGATCCTAAACTTGATTCAAAAACTAGAGTGGTTTATCAAGAAACTTTAACTAGGATAAAGGATAATAAAAATAGAATTTTGCAACAAGTTAAATTAAAAGTTCCCAACTTATTTACTAAATATTCTAAATCAGGTCCTCTTCAATTGGAACATAGGCTAGCACAAGGGTTACAATACTCTGATGGTTTTAATTATGATTTAAAAAATTTAGGAAGAGCCACATATGTTCCAGGAAGATTTAATCAAGTTAAGTTTTATAATTATGATGCTCCATTAATGAAACTTGTTGATGGTTATAATTTAGGAACTTTAGAAGAAAAAAAACTATATAAAAAAGATATAGAAAAACTTAATAAAGATTTTAATAAAAGAACAAAAGGTTATTTAAATCCTGTTAAATTTAAATTTGGAAATATAATTAGTATTACCGACACCACTCCTTTTATAAAAGATATAAAAACAGATGTAGATTTATTAAAAGATATAGATAAAAATATTAAACACAGTAATGCTTATTTTAAAAGTTTTGGAAAAAATAAAATTAAAGGTTTAGGAAACGTAAAACCAGAAACTGCAATTATATCTGGAAAAAATTATGATAATTTTAAAAGGTTTGTAAACAACAAAAGTAAAGGGATAACTGTACCTAGTTTTGCAGGAGCAATTGATTTTTCAGCTTTAGATATTCAAATACCAGAAAGTGTTAAAAAAGTTTTTGGTGCTGTAGCAAAAGGTGCTAAAGGATTAGGAGTTGCTACAGCTCCATTGGTAGCTTTAGATGCCTCCGAACAATTTGGAAAAGGACTATCAGGTAAAGATGTAGCCACAACAACGGCAGCTAAAGTTGTTCAAGATACTTTAAATTTACCAGGTATTTTATATGGAGCTGGAAAATATGGTGTCGATAAATTAAGAGGGACAGAGGATAGAAAGTTTGAAACTCCATATACTTTAGATTTTGCAGATAAATTTTCAGAAGAGAGAGTAGAAGCAACACCAAAAGAGGTTAGAGATTACAATATAGCAAACATACAATTTGATCAAAGAATGCCAACATTTACTGATGATGTAGAGATACCAAGAACTAAAGAAGATATTGAAAGAGAAAGAGAAGAATTTTTTAGACAAAGAGGAATAACTAAACCTGTTAAACCCGACTTTACATCTGACGGAATTATGGGTATAGTCCCACCAAAAGGTGTAATTTAATAATAGGATAGAGAATATGGTAGATAGTATAGATAAGTCATTACCCAATACAGTTGAGGAAGTTAAAGATACAGAGTTTCAAGAAAAAGAAGTAGCTGTTCCCGGTTCAGAAGAAGTTATTACAACAGACACAAGTGAAGTTGTTATGGATGAAACTGGAGGAGCAGAAGTTACTTTTGATCCTACAACTAGTACAGATAGAAGCACAGAAGGTCACTTTGCAAATTTAGCAGAAGACATGTCTGATGGTGAGTTAGAATCTTTAGGTTCAACTCTTTTTGATCAATACACAGAGTACAAAGAATCAAGAGCAGATTGGGAACAATCTTATAGAGAAGGTTTAGAATTATTAGGTTTCAAATACGAGAGAAGAACAGAACCCTTCAAAGGTGCGTCAGGTGTTAATCACCCTGTACTAGCTGAAGCGGTTACACAATTTCAAGCAACAGCTTACAAAGAATTATTACCAAGTGATGGTCCCGTAAGAACACAAATTTTAGGTGCTATCAATGTTGAAAAAGAAGAACAATCTAAACGTGTTAAAAATTTTATGAATTATCAACTTATGGATAAGATGAAAGAATACGAACCAGAGTTTGATCAAATGCTTTTCTATCTACCCCTGTCCGGTTCTACTTTTAAGAAAGTTTATTATGACGATCTTTTAGGTAGAGCCGTATCTAAATTTGTACCGGCAGAAGATTTAATTGTACCTTATTCAGCAACATCATTAGATGACACAGATGCTATCGTACATGTTATTAAAATTTCTGCTAACGAATTAAGAAAACAACAAGTTGCAGGTTTTTATAGAGATGTAGAATTAGGAGAACCTCCTGTAACATCAAATGAATTATCAGATAAAAAATTAGAACTAGAAGGTATTACAAAAGATGGTCAAGAAGATCAGTATACACTTTTTGAAATGCACACTAATTTAGATTTAGAAGGTTATGAAGATGTTAATCAAGATGGTGAACCTACAGGAATTAAATTACCTTACATTGTAACGTTTGCAGAAAACAATCAAACTGTTTTATCAATTAGAAGAAACTATCAAGCAACAGATCCAATGAAAAAGAAAATAGATTACTTTGTGCAATTTAAATTTTTACCTGGAACTGGTTTTTATGGTTTTGGTTTAATTCACATGATTGGTGGTTTAACTAGAACTGCAACTGCAGCTTTAAGACAATTATTAGATGCAGGTACATTAGCTAACTTACCAGCTGGTTTTAAAACTAGAGGATTAAGAATTAGAGATGATGCACAACCTTTACAACCTGGAGAGTTTAGAGATGTTGATGCACCTGGTGGAAACATCAGAGATCAGTTTATGCAATTACCATTTAAAGGACCAGATCAAACATTACTTTCATTAATGGGTATAGTTGTTCAAGCAGGCCAACGCTTCGCGTCTATCGCAGACTCACAAGTAGGCGATATGAATCAACAAGCTGCCGTGGGAACCACAGTAGCATTATTGGAACGTGGTTCACGTGTAATGTCAGCGATTCACAAAAGATTATACGTTGGTCTAAAACAAGAATTTAAATTATTAGCAGAAGTTTTTAAAACTTATTTACCAGCTGTATATCCATACGATGTTGTTGGAGCTACAAGAAATATTAAAGTTCAAGACTTTGATGATAGAATAGATATTATTCCAGTTGCTGATCCAAACATATTTTCTCAAACACAAAGAATATCTATGGCTCAAACACAATTACAACTAGCTCAAACTAATCCACAAATACACGATCTATATCAAGCATACAGATCTATGTATGATGCAATCGGTGTTAAAAATATAAATGCAATTTTACCACCACCAGCACAACCAACGCCTTTAGATCCATCGTTAGAAGAAATTGCTGCAATGGGTATGAAACCTTTTCAAGCTTTTCCAGGTCAAGATCACAAAGCACACATTGATTCACACTTAAATTTTATGCAATCTAATATGGTACAAAATTCACCATCTGTTATGGCTGCACTACAGAAAAATATTCTAGAGAGAATTAGTTTAATGGCTCAAGAACAGATTCAATTAGAATTTTCTCAAGAATTAATGCAAGCACAACAAATGCAAATGATGTTACAACAAAATCCACAGAACCCACAGTTGATTGCGCAAGCTCAAGCACTAACAAATAAGATTAATGCAAGAAAAGCACAATTGATTGCTGAAATGACTAAAGAATATATGGATGAAGAACAAAAAATTATGGGTGAGTACAGTGGTGATCCATTAATTAAGTTAAAAGCAAGAGAAGTTGACTTAAGAGCTAAAGAAAATGAGAGAAAAGCTAAAGATGATCAAGAGAGAATTGATTTAGACACTGCAAAAGCACTTATGAATCAAGAAAATCAAGAAGATAAGCTTGTTCAAAATGAAAAACTAGCAAAATTAAGAGCAAGTGTGTCATTAGCTAAACAAGGCATGGCAGACAAGAGTAAAATTCACGATTTTGGTAGAAATTTCGGAAAAAAATAGATATAATTAATACAAGGAGATAAATATGAGTAAAGATTGGCAAAGAGGTTCAACATTCATGAACAAAGACGTTAAGATCGAAAAAGAACTTGGCGTTGGCAAAGATGGTTACCAAACAGGTGGTGTTACTATCGAAGCTACTGATCCATCAACATCACAAACAGTAGATGTTAAAGGAACAAGAAGAATGAGAGCTGATAAAAAACCAGTAAAAGCTACTTGGTACTAATATGTGGTTCTCGGCAATTAAATTAGCCGTTTCTGCGGGAAGTAAAATTTACGCAAACCGACAGAAGGCAAAAGTAGCAATGTCTGATGCACAATTATTGCATGCAGAAAAACAAGCTCGTGGTGAAGAAGCTTACCAAGGTAAACTTTTAGAAGCGAGACAAAACGATTATAAAGACGAATTCGTGCTCGGAATATTGAGCGCACCGATTATTGTTCTGGCATGGGCAGTGATATCGGACGACCCAACTGCGATGGACAAGGTAAATACTTTCTTTGAACATTTTAGTAACCTGCCGAAATGGTTCACTAATTTATGGATACTTGTAGTTGCAAGTATTTTTGGTATAAAGGGAACTCAAATATTTAAAGGAGGAAAAAAATAATGGCAAATAGAAGATATAACACACAAGTTGCTCAACCAAGAGGAGCAGATAGAGTAAAAAGAGCTGGCGGCGGTATGGGCGGCAGATCTGGAGAAATGATGTATTCACGTGGACAAGGTGTAAACATGAGATCTAAAAGAGTACCTACTGAACTTATGGACAGAGGCGCTATGAAAAAAGGTGGTAAAGTAATCAAACCTAAAGGTCCAGGTGTTTTAAGACCTAAACCTACAGATAGATATGGTCAACAAATGAAACCTAAACCAATGAAACCTGGTAAAAAAGATGGTGGTATGCTTAAAGCTGTACCCGCTGATAAAAAAGGTTTAAAAAAACTACCAACTAAAGTTAGAAACAAAATGGGTTACATGAAAAAAGGTGGTCATGTTAACACTAAAAGAATGAACAGACTTGAAGAACTTGGTAGAGTTGATGCTGAAAAAGCAAAAACTTCAAAAGGTAAAAAAAATCTTAAACAAGAAAAAAAAAGAATAGTTAGAGAACTTAAAAAATAATGGCTAAACTTTGTCCAAAAGGTAAAGCTGCGGCGAAGAGAAAATTCGATGTTTATCCTTCAGCATACGCAAACATGTATGCATCTAAAGTTTGTAAAGGAAAAGTAAAAGCTAAAGATGGTGGCTTCATCGCTAGAGGTTGTGGCAAAGTAATGTCCGACAAGCGTAAAAAAACTAGAATGGTCTAATGGGCGATTTAAAAAAATGGGTAGATCAAAAATGGGTAGATATTGGAGCTCCAAAGAAGGATGGCAAATATCAACCTTGTGGAAGAAAATCTGCCAAAGGTTCAAAAAGAAAATACCCGAAATGCGTACCACTTGCAAAAGCCACACGGATGACAAAAGGTCAAAAGGCATCTGCTGTCAGCAGAAAAAGAGCAGCCGGTAATCCAGGTGGAAAACCTACAAACGTTGCAACATTTGCAAAAAGAAAAAAAATGAGTATGGGAGGTTTAGTATAATGAGAAAACAGGATAATATGCCTGCAAGAAATAAAAAGAATTTCAGACCTACAAAGTCTGGAGCAGGAATGACTCGAGCCGGTGTCGCTTCCTATAGAAGAAAAAATCCCGGTTCTAAACTAAAAACAGCCGTGACTGGTAAAGTGAAAAAAGGGTCAAAAGCTGCAAACCGACGTAAGTCGTACTGTGCAAGAAGCGCAGGTCAAATGAAAAAATTCCCAAATGCAGCGAAAGATCCTAATTCTAGACTACGTCAGGCTAGAAAAAGGTGGAAATGTTAATTGAAGCACTAGTAAAAAGATACGAAGCCCAAATCGCAGAAGCAGAAGCAACATTAGAAATATATCTAGATCATTCAGTAGGTATTGGAGAACATCCTCAACACCTTGATGAAATGGATAAACTATTTGAAAAAATAGCAACTGCTAAAGAAAAATTAGAAACACTAGAACCTTACAAAGGAGAAGAATAATGGACGATCTATTAATAATTGACAAGTTAAAAAAAATTACAAAAAACACGCTTGAAAATATATCAACGGCGATGATGTCGGGAAATGTTGACAGCATGGAAAAATACAAGTATATGTTAGGACAGGCACATGCCTACAGATTAATGCTACAGGAAATCTCTAACCTGCTAAACCATAAGGAGCAAAAAGATGAGCAAGGAAACGTTATCGACATCGGAACCAAAAAAGACGGAAACTCCGAAACACATTAATGCTTTAGAAGAAAAGTATAAAGAAGAAGCAAAACAAGAACCCCACGCAAAAAGACTACACTCTGATAATATCAGAGAGACAGTTAAAGAATTACCTAAACCTGTTGGGTTTAGAATTTTAGTTTTACCTTTTACACCAAAAGAAAAAACTAAAGGTGGTATTTTATTTTCACAAGAACAATTAGATAAAGCTAGAATTTCAACAACATGTGGTTATGTTTTGGAACTAGGAGATTTAGCATACAAGGATAAAGATAAGTATAATGAACCTTGGTGCAAAAAAGGAGATTGGGTTATCTTTGCTCGTTATGCGGGTTCAAGATTACCAATTGAAGGCGGAGAAGTGCGACTACTAAACGATGATGAAGTTTTGGGTACGATAAGTGATCCAGAATCGATTCTTCATTACATTTAACATAGGAAGGAACTATGCAAGAAGAAAACAAAAAAGTGTCTGATGATTTAATTGACGTTGGTGAAACAACTGGCGCAGAAATTAATTTAGATGATAAAGGTGAACCGGAAAAAGTCGAAGCACCTGCAGAAGAACAAGTTGAAGTTGAACAGGTAGAACAACCTGTTGAAACTAAAACAGAAGAAAAAAAAGATGAGTTAAAAGAATATAGTGATGGAGTTCAAAAAAGAATTTCTAAACTTACTCGTAAAATGAGAGAAGCTGAAAGACAAAGAGAAGAAGCTTTGACATTTGCTGAATCAGTAAAAAGAGATAAAGAAGCTTTAGAAACTAGATTTTCTAAACTTGATAAATCTTATGTTTCAGAGTTTGAAAGTAGAGTCACAACAAATATGACTGCTGCAAGACAAGCTTTAAAAACATCTATTGAAGCAGGAGATGTTGATGGTCAAGTAGCTGCACAGGAACAAATCGCAAGATTAAATGCTGATGCAATTAGACTATCTTCACTTAAAGCTATGGAAGAAGAAGCACCTAAAAAGGTTAATATCACACCTCAAAGACAAGCTTATCAACCAAACGTACGTCCACAAACTGATGAAAAAGCAGAAGATTGGGCAGCTAGTAATAGTTGGTTTGGTAATGATTCAGCTATGACTTATACGGCTTTTGATATCCATAAAACATTGGTAGAAAAAGAAGGATATGATCCTAAATCTGACGAATACTACGCAGAAGTTGATAAAAGAATAAGACTTGAATTTCCGCAGAAATTTGATAAGATGGATGGTACAACTACAGAAAGAGCAAAACCTGCTCAAAATGTAGCTTCGGCCAAACGTTCAGCCCCACAAGGACGCAAAAAGACTGTGAAACTCTCGCCATCACAGGTAGCAATTGCTAAAAGATTAGGCGTGCCATTAGAAGATTATGCAAAACAATTAAAAATCACGGAAGGAGTATAAGCATATGGAAAACGATAAAATAAAAACTTCACGTGCGAGTCAAACTAGAGAAAAAACTTCTCATAAAAAAGTATGGACTCCACCCTCATCACTTGATGCACCCCCTGCGCCAGACGGTTATAGGCACAGATGGATAAGAGCTGAAACATTAGGATACAATGATACAAAAAATGTAGCAGCATCATTAAGAGAAGGATATGAATTAGTTAGATCTGATGAATATCCGGATTCTGATTATCCAACGTCTAACGACGGTAAATACGCAGGAGTTATACAAGTAGGAGGCCTTTTGCTCGCAAGGATACCAGAAGAGATCGCGCTTCAAATAGAAGCTTATTACAATAAGCAAACTAGAGATAAAGATGAAGCAATTAATAACGATCTTATGAAGGAAAAGCAATCAGGAATGAGTTTCAGCAGTGATTCTCAATCCCGTGTAACTTTTGGTGGTACAAAGAAAAGCTAATTATTTAGTAATTCCTACCCAACAAATTAACAATAAACCGTACCGGAAGCCTTTACAGGCAGGTACATAAAAAGGAAACAAATACTATGGCAAATGCAAGTACAGTAGGTTTTGGTTTAAGAACGACTATGGTTGTTGGAAATACTCCAGCGACTTCAGGTCAATCTGAATACAAAATCAAATCAGGCCTAGGTGTTGGTATCTTCAAAAATAATCCAGTATCACTTCAAGATGGAAGTGGTGACCAAGGTTATTTACAAGATGCAAGTTTCGCAACTACTGACGATGGTGGAAATGGTGGAGCAACGTATGCAAACGATAATCACGCTCCTCTAATTGGTTCTTTCAACGGCTGTTTCTTCGTAAACAGTACAACGAAAAAACCAACGTTCGCAAATTCAGTAGCAGCAAGCACAACATTTGGAACTGACTATAATACGGGCAGCAACGACGGTCTAGGTTTTGTAAATGACAATCCGTTTCAAGAATACGTAATCAAAGCGGATGCGGCAGTTACTCAAGCTATGTACGGCGATGCTGGCTATAACACTAACAGCTTTACAGCAAGTGATGCTAAAGACGGTCAATCGACTGTAACTTTAGACATCGGAGGCGGAGCGAACTCTAACCACATGTTCAAATTGGTTAGATCAGCTAACGACCCAGAAAATAAAGATAACGCAGCGGTTGGATCAAACCAAATCGTAGTTATTTCTGGCGCTTCAAACTTGTATAATGGCGATAACTAATAGAGAATAGGAGTATAAAACTATGGCAATATCAAGAGCACAACTAGTTAAAGAACTAGAGCCTGGTCTGAATGCACTATTCGGACTAGAGTATAAAAACTATGCTAACGAGCATGCAGAAATATTCGACACAGAAACATCTGACAGAGCTTTCGAAGAGGAAGTAATGTTAAGTGGTTTTGCGAATGCAGCTGTAAAACCTGAAGGTCAAGGCGTAACATTCGATGATGCGCAAGAGACTTACACAGCTCGTTACACAAACGAAACAATTGCGTTAGCGTTTGCAATCACAGAAGAAGCTATCGAAGATAACTTGTATGACAGACTTGCGTCTAGATATACAAAAGCGTTAGCAAGATCTATGGCAAACACGAAGCAAGTAAAAGCAGCAGCGGTATTAAATAATGCGTTTGATGCGAACTTTGCTGGTGGCGATGGAGTTGAATTATGTTCAACTGTTCACCCAACACTAGCTGGTACGTTTTCAAATGAATTAGCAGTCGCTTCTGACTTAAACGAAACATCATTAGAACAGGCGTTAATCGACGTCGCTGCGTTTACTGATGAAAGAGGCCTAAAAATTGCGGCACAAGGAACTAAATTAATTATTCCTTCTGCGCTTCAATTTACTGCTGACAGACTTATGAATTCTGCAGGCAGAGTTGGCACAGCTGATAACGATATCAATGCTGTTAGAAATATGGGAATGGTTCCTCAAGGATACACAGTGAACCACTACTTAACATCTAACAAAAAATGGTTTCTTAAAACAGATGTACCTAATGGTCTTAAACACTTTGTTAGAGCACCTATCAAAACTTCAATGGAAGGTGACTTTGACACAGGAAACGTAAGATACAAAGCTAGAGAGAGATACGTATTCGGATTCTCTGACCCTAGAGGTATCTTTGGTTCTAACGCTGTATAATCGTTAAAACTAATATTTAAAAAGGGGCTTTCGGGCCCCTTTTTTTTGTGGTATAAGGAGAGCAATCATGAAAAATTTTCTAGTTAATATAAGAGCATATGGATATCATGCGCGTTTTACAGTAGCGTGTGAGGATAGTGCTGAAGCTATTGAAAATTCAATAGTTGACAAACTAGGAGAAAAAGGTGTAAAATGGGAAAAAGACGGATTTACAAGTTCGTCTAAAAAATGGATAACTTATGAGGAGATCCACGATGCAAAACTTATCAGACCTTTACAAAGCGAAAAGGTCACTGGAGTTGAACTGGGAGCAGGAGCATCTTAAAGAGGGTAGATATACTCTCGACATGGTCAGAATAGACCATAAAATAAGAGAGGTCATAAACGATATAAAAATGGCCGAAGCTATGAAAGCTCACCAGACAAATAAAATTGAGGGTGCAGCACCCGAAGTATCAGTAGCTACTTAATAAAACGCTACATCGTCGAAATACGTACATTCACAACGCAATCCCTTGCACTCTATATAAAAATCATATATATTTTAAGCACTATACATTAATAACAAATAAGTAAATATAGACGCGTATAGTCGACAGCCCTAGAGGACTATATTTACGTATTCTAGGAGGAATATAAAATGGCAACAACAACATTTTCGGGACCGATTAAAGCGGGAACGATCTCAAACACAACAGGAACAACACTTGGCGATGATGTAAAAAACACAGGTCAAGTTGTAATGTCTCAATCAATTATGATTGATGCAGCAGTCGCAGCTGGAACAACTACTTACAACGTAGGTGTAATACCAAAAAACTCACAACTACTTACAACTACAATTAGAGTTGCAATAGCAAGTGACCAAGGTACTACAGCAACTGTTTCAGTTGGAAAAACAGGAACAGCTCAATACTTTATAGCTAATACTAACATCAAAGCTCAAGGAGAAACTTCTTCTATAGCTAACGGCGCTTTAGATGAAGCTGATAGATTTGGTTCTGATACACAAATTACAGCGACTCTTATAGCTGCAGGAAGTACTGCAACTGTAGGTCAAGTAAGTGTTACTTTTACGTATGTTCAAGCTAACAATTTACAAGACGCAACAGCAGTATAATAATTAATTAAATGTGGGCTTCGGCCCACATAAAATTTAAGGAGAAAAAATGGGAACATATGTTGCAAACGTACAAGCTAAAAGACTAACAGCCACTGGAACTGTTTTTGCTGGACCTGCTAGACTTTTAGGAATTTATTTTGTTGCTGATACAACAGCAGGATCTATTGAATTAAAAGATGGTGGTGGCACTGGAACATCAAAAGCAGTATTTGATACACCATTAGGTGCATCTACAGCTGGACAAGAAACTACTTATCAAATTCAAATTCCAGGTGATGGAATTAGATTTGAAACAGATCTACACGCTACTTTAAGCAATGTTGACAAAGTAACATTTCTATTTGGATAGGAGTTTTAAATGGCTACGATCACTTATACAGTCACTGTAGCAAGTGGCACTAACCAGTATGGAACCGGTAACAAATTTTATATTAACGGCGAAGTAAGTCCTGTCCTTTATTTAGATGAAGGTAACACGTATATTTTTGATCAATCAGATAGTTCTAATGCTACACATATTTTAGCATTTTCTAGAAACCCAAATAATTCACCAGCATTAACTTATACAACTGGAGTAACTACAACAGGAACTCCTGGAAATGCTGGAGCTAACACAACAATAAATGTTGCACCTGTTAAAAAAACTGGTGCACCTGTATTATTTTATTATTGCACTGTTCATAGTGGTATGGGCAATACAGCTCAAACTATTGCACCTACATCAGGCACTACAGAATTTGATCCTACAATGGATGATATTATTGAGGAAGCTTATGAAAGAACAGGTGTATTAGGTACAAGAACTGGATATCAATTAAGATCTGCAAGAAGATCTTTAAATATTTTATTTCAAGAATGGGGAAACAGAGGTGTTCATTTATGGAAAGTAAAATTAGCTAAAGTTCCATTAGTACAAGGCCAAGCAGAATATAATTTTGCATCTGATTCAACAAACTTTCCAAATGATATAAGTGATGTATTAGAAGCGTATTACAGAAATAATTCTACACCAACAGCTCCATCAGATGTTGCACTTACAAAAATAGATAGATCAACATATTCACAAACACCAAATAAATTAGCACAAGGAACACCTTCTCAATATTATGTAGAAAGAAAAAAGAATCCAAGTATATTTTTATATACAACACCAAGTTCTTCGGTTTCTGATGCAACAACACCTTCTAATTTTCAATTTTGTTTTTATTATTTAGCAAAAATTCAAGACGCTGGTGGTTATTCTTATACAGCAGATGTAGTAAATAGATTTTATCCTTGTATGATGTCAGGGCTTGCTTATTATTTAAGTATGAAAGTTTCACCTGAAAGAACACAAGAGTTAGAGAGAATTTATGAAAGTGAAATGTTAAGAGCACTTGATGCAGATAATCAAGGTACATCTAGTTTCATTTCACCACAAACATTCTATGGAGATGGAGTATAATGGGTAAATATGCATCAGGAAAAAGATCATTAGCAATATCAGATCGATCTGGTATGGCATTTCCATATACTGAAATGGTTAGAGAGTGGAACGGTTCTTTAGTTCACACTTCAGAGTATGAAGCAAAACAACCACAACTTGAACCAAAACCAGTTGGATCTGATCCACAAGCTTTATTTAATCCAAGACCACAACCGGCTTCTAAAACAAGTTTAATACTTTTAAATAATAATCCATTTACATCTATTATTTATGGTGGCACAACTTATGTAAATGTTTTTTCAGAAGATCATCAAAGAAGTGCAGGTGATGTTGTAAGATTTAGAGGACCACCTGTTGTAACAACTGCAGGTGCAGGTGGAGCAGATGCAAGAAATTTACAAGCTTTTATAAATATACCTACCTTTGATAATGTAAGTGATTTAAATAATGCAAATGGTTTTACAATTGCTTTAGGTCAAATAGATTCAGCAGGTAATGTTACAGGAGCTACGACTTCAGATCCTTTAACGAGTCCAATAAATTATTTTTATATAACAAGCACTAGTAATGCAACAATAGGTAATATACAAGGTGGTGGAGATAATTGTTCAGCAGGACCAGTAACACTTGAGGTAGTAAACGGATAATGGCATATAGTTTATCAGACTTACAAACGGATATTAGAAACTACACAGAAGTTGGAAGTAATGTTTTTTCTGACTCTGTTTTATCTAGAATTATTCAAAATGCAGAAAATAAAATTTATAGAGAAGTTGATTCTGATCAAGATAGATTTTATGCTACATCAAATTTAATTATAGGTAATAGATATGTGACTATTCCATCTGATTTAAGATTGATTCGATATGTTCAGCTTAAAGATTCAGCAGGTAATCAGTATTATTTAGAACAAAGAGATACAAGTTTTATGGCTGAATACTATTCAGATCCAGGAAATAGCTCTGTAGATATCCCTAAATACTATGCTAATTGGGATCAAGATTTTTGGGTAGTAGCACCTACACCTGACAAAACATACGAGATTACTTTAGCCTACAACAAAGAGCCTATAAGTATAACAACAGATACAGCAGGCACTTATCTGTCAAACAAATATCAAGATTTACTTTTATACGCTTGTCTAGTTAATGCATATGGGTACTTGAAAGGTCCCGCAGATATGTTACAATACTATTCACAAGCTTATGAAAAAGCTTTATTATCGTATGCGATCGAACAACAAGGTCGAAGACGCCGAGACGAATATGAAGATGGGGTTATTCGTACCGTTTTAGAATCCAAAAATCCATCAAGTAATAAATAAGGAGATAACACATGGCAAATATTGTACCATTCGCATTTAAAGGTGAACTCGCATCAGGAACGCATAACTTTGCATCTGGTGGAAATACTTTTAAGATAGCGTTATATACAGCTAATCCATATACAACATCAAGCACAGTTTTTACTGCAACAAGTGAAGTAAGTTCAGGAGGTGGTTCTAACTATCCTTCTGGTGGAAATACGTTAACAGGTCAAACAGTAACTGCAACAACAGCAACAACTGCAATTGATTTTACTGATACAACTTTTTCTAGCGCTACTTTTACTGCAGCGTTCGCAGCTATTTATAATACAAGTAGCTCTAACAAATTAGTTGTGGTATTGGATTTTGGTGGTGACAAGACAGCGACAAATGGTGACTTCACTATTTCGTTCCCTGATCCTGCTACACCAAGCAATGCGATTATAAGTATAACATCATAAGGAGATTAAATGGCGTTAGTAATAAATGATAGAGTAAAAGTAAATAGTACAACTACTGGTACAGGTGCGTTTGCACTTGGAGCAGCAGTGACTGGCTTTGAAACTTTTGCACAAGGTATTGGAAATAACAATACGACTTACTATTGTATATTTAATCAAGGAACAACTGAATTTGAAGTTGGTCTAGGTACATTAGACGGAACAAGTGCAAATCTAACTAGAACTACAGTTATCTCCAGTTCTAATTCAGATGCAGCAGTAAATTTTTCTGCAGGCACTAAAGATGTATTCTGTACATTACCAGCTAGCAAATCTGTCTATTTAGACGCAACAGGAACACCAGTCGGAGCAGCAAGCGCAGGTTTTGCTTTAGCAATGGCGGTGGCATTATAAGGAAAAAAGTATGGCACAAAATTTCAGAAATGATCTTCAAAGACAAATTGGAACAGGTGATACTACTTTAGTAACTGGCGGAGACTTCGATGCAGTTATTGGTATCAGATGTTGTAATGTTACATCTTCTACAATTGAAGTCGATGTAAAAATTGCAAATGGCGGTAATGATTTCTTTTTAGCAAAAGGAGTTGTTATACCACCTAATTCAGCTATTGAATTAATCCAAGGCGGCGCGAAGATTGTTTTAAAAAATGGCGATGTATTAGAAGCAGTTAGTAATACCGCATCTAGTTTAGATGTAATTACTTCATTCATCGACCAAATTAGTACGTAGGAGTAATTATGACTGCAGTAGTAAATGGAATCCAATATATTGGAGGACAGACATCACCGGATGAATTTATAAAAAATCAAGCGGCAACGATTGATGGAACACAAACTATTGAAAATGGTGTTCTAGCAGGACCAATTACTATTCCTGCTACAATCACAGTAACAGGGACATTGGTAGTTGTATAATGGGTAAAGTAAACGTAAACGAAATTGATAAAGAAAGTGGATCTACACTTACATTAGGCGGTCCTGGAACAGCTGTAACTTTGGCTTGCGGTGCAACACAAACAGGTTTTGGTCGTACTGGAACTGTAGACTGGTGTACAACAGCTAAAACTTCACCTTTAACAGTCGCTTCAGGCAATGGTTATTTTATAAATACATCAGGCGGAGTAGTAACTGTAACATTACCTAGTTCACCATCCGCTGGAGATATAGTAGCTTTAAAAGATTATGCAAACACTTGGGATACTAATAATGTTATAGTAGGTACAGGTGGATCAAAAATTAATGGTCAATGTGAAGATGCTACATTAAACACAGAATCACAATCAGTAACACTTATTTATGTGGATGGTACAAAAGGCTGGCAAGACATACACGATTCTACGTCAAATGTAACAGGTGGAGCTTTTGTTGCAGCAACAGGTGGAACTGTTTTAACTAATGGAGATTTTAAAACACATATATTTACAGCTTCAGGATGTTTTCAAGTAACTTGTGCAGGAGCAGCATCAGGTTCAAATACTATCGATTATCTTGTAGTTGCAGGTGGAGCTTCAGGTGGACTTGTTAGAGGAGGAGGCGGTGGTGCTGGTGGCTTTAGACTTTCTAATTCATATAGTATTCCTGCACCTACAATGTCACCTTTAGCAAATCCAACAGGTATAACTGCAGCAGTTCAAACTTATCCAATAACAATTGGAGCAGGAGGCGCAGGAAGAAATGTTCCTCAACCTGCACCACAAAATGATGGCCAAGCAGGTTCAGTTTCAACTTTTTCAACAATATCATCCGCAGGTGGTGGTGGAGGTTCTCATTGTAATAATAATGGTGGAAGTGGTGGTTCAGGTGGAGGAGCTGGTTTTTATGGTCCTGGAGCTGTAGGTTCTGTTGGTGCAGGAAATACACCTCCAGTTAGTCCTCCTCAAGGACAACCTGGTGGAACAACAACCACAGCTGGACCCGCCCCTAATCCACAAAGAGCAGGAGGTGCTGGTGGAGGAGCAGGAGGTGCTGGTGGATGTTCATCTCCAGGAGGAGCAGGAAAAGGTGGTATAGGAAGTTTTATTGCAGACCCAATTATAGGTCCAACAGCTCCAAGCTATGGAACACCAGGTCCAGTTGCTGGTGTAAGATATTTTGCAGGTGGTGGAGGTGCTGGAATGCAATGTGGTGCTGGTGGAGCAGCTCCTGATGGTGGAGGAGGAAGTGCAGGAAAAGGAACAAGTATTTCTTGTAATGCAACAGCTAATACTGGAGGAGGCGCAGGAGGCGCAGGAGAAGCTAATCCAGGTTCAGGATCTGGTGCTGGCGGTTCAGGTATAGTAATATTAAGATATAAGTTTCAATAGGTAAATTATGGCAAGTATAATTAAAACAGATAACATACAAAAAGTTTCAGACGATTCTAACATCATTAAAAAATGTGGATCAACAATTACAATAGGTTCTTGTGGAGCTTCTGTTGCTTTAGCATCAGGTGCAACGCAGACAGGTTTCGGTAGAACTGGCACAGTTGATTGGTGTACTACAGCAAAGACAAGTCCTTTAACAGTTGCTTCAGGCAATGGATATTTTATTAATACCACATCTGGTGGAATAACAGTAACACTTCCAAGTTCTCCTTCGGCTGGAGATAT
>Ga0208148_1000220_pt1 | contig 22270 bp, 24 predicted proteins | sample DEB08_DNA_16_FD_184525 | JGI IMG/M metagenome (GOLD analysis project Ga0208148, IMG submission 184525) | Aqueous microbial communities from the Delaware River and Bay under freshwater to marine salinity gradient to study organic matter... | ecosystem: Environmental > Aquatic > Marine > Coastal ...
TCAGTCCACGTAGTCCCCGTACCCGGATAACTACGCTTTGACGCAGCGTCCAGACACAGAACTAAACCGTCTGTAACTATTCTATTATTATAAGTTACGCCCATTACCACTCCACCTTCAATTTTTCTACGTCTTTTCTTTCCCCATATACAACATAGTCATAACTACCCTTGCTGCCCCCAACCTTTATGTAATTTTTACCTTTTTCTTCTATGTAAAGTGCTTGGTAATAACCAATAGGAGTAAGGCTAACTGTGACAGTTGACTGATCCACTAATGTTGACCAATACTCTGGAAGAGTAATTATATTAGAGCCACTAGTTCCTCTGATGTATACGCCATTTTCTGGACCCTCCAAAGAGGCATACTGCAACTTCATACCATCTTTTGTAGGATGGCATACCATCTTTTGTAGGATGGTCTATCAAGAACGATTTAGTGGTTGCTGAGAAATGACCATTACAAGCAATACCACTTACACCAACAATTAATCCTGTAGCTTGGATAATTCCACTAGCACCGGCCCCAGTAACATCTAACCCAAATGCGGGAGATCCAGTATTTATACCAACTTTATTGAAGTTGGCTATACCGCCCGTTAAAACACCAGAAGAATAAGTAGCTATGCCAGAACTAGCAACTAAAGATGTCGCAATTCCAGATGCAGTGTTTAACGCAGTAATATTGCTTTGGTTTGATACTGCTTGACCACTAGCATAACTCGCGATACCGGAACTAGCAATCAAAGAAGTGGCCGTGCCAGAAGCTGTTAGCAGCGCGGTAATATTAGACTGATTTGATATTGCTTGACCAGAAGCGTATTGTGCTTCTGCACTAGCGCTGCCGCCACCAACCGCAGAACCATTGAATTTGAGCGTGCCGCCATCGTTATAAAGAGCATTAGTAGTCGTTGCCGGAACATAGTCCGAAAGTATAACACCCTTTTGAAGCTGCCCAGAGGAAGAAACATCAAAGCCGTAAAGAGGAACACCAGTTCCAATCCCAACGTATCTTCCAAATTGACCTATTTTAACATCACCACTAGCGTCAGCAGACATTAAAGGAAGACCAGTAATATCATTTACAGTAAAAATATTACCACTAGAAAGATTATCTGTAATACCAAACAACTGACCTTGTGTGCCTTCAAAAGAAAGAGCAGTGCCAGAAGTATTAACAGATGCATGACTAGATAGAACTTTAAGAGTTACTGGAGTATCCTGTATACCTGAACCAGTAAATATCATCTTAGGAGTAAATGTATTCGTAGAAGTAAGTTGGACCTCTTGGAAATTGCCAGTACCGCTATGGATATTAATTTTACTAGCACCATCTACAAAAACACCGCTACCAGCAGACAAGCTAGATCCTCCGGTGTCCGCCTCCCAGTTTGGAACATTGCCGTTCATTTTGAGTATGTAGTCATCAGTTCCTTTTGGTAGCCTGATAAAACTTGTACCATTATGGTAAAGCAAATCACCTTCTGCGTTTGAACCAAAACTTATATTAGCCGTATTTCCAGAGGCGTAAGTCACAAGTCCTTCATTTTCAATTGCCTGACCAGATGCGTAGTTCGCGATAGCTTGTGTAGCTATAGTATTTCCAGATGCGTAAGTCGCAACACCAGAAACGTAATTTAATTCAGAACTTCTAGCTAGTGTCGCGTCTCCACTAAATATAACAAAATCTACATCAGAAGTAATACTAATACCGCCCACGCCACTTGGATTTAACAAATAATTATTTAAACCAGAAGCATAAGCAGCAATTCCAGAAGTAGCAAGTATATCGCTTTCATTGGCGATAGCCTGACCAGAAGCGTAAGTAGCGATTCCAGAGCTAGCGATTAACGAAGTGGCAGTACCAGAAACGGATAATAACGAAGTGGCAATGCCTGATGCTGTATTTAGAGCAGTAATACTTGACTGATTAGATATAGCCTGACCACTAGCGTAAGTCGCCACACCAGAGGTATAGGTGTCTACACCGCCCCCACCAATGGAAGAACCATTAAACTTTAGCGTTCCACCCTCATTGTAAAGAGTATTAGTAGTTACCGCAGGAACATAGCTAGAAAGAACAACACCTTTCTGTATTCTACCGGAAGCAGAAATATCTAAACCGTATTGAGGAACCCCACTACCAACACCCACATATCTTCCAAATTCGCCAAGCTTAACATCGCCACTTGCGTCTGCTTCAATTAAAGGAAGTCCAGCAATATCAGCAACACTAAATATTACACCGCTAGACAAATTGTCTGTAATGCTAAATAACTGACCTTGGGTTCCTTGGAACAATAATGCGCTACCAGACCCGCTAACACTTTCGTAACTAGATCTTGTTTCCAAAGTTATTGGAGTGTCTACAGCACCAGAACCAGTGAATATAATTTTAGGCACGAAAACATTATCAGAAGTTACTTGAAGTTCTTGAAAGTTTCCAGAACCTCCATAAACATTTATCTTACTAGCCCCATCTACAAGTATTCCGCTACCGGCGGATAAGCTAGATCCTCCAGTATCTGCTTCCCAGTTTGGAACATTACCATCCATTTTTAAGATGTAGTCATTGGCGCCTTTTGGCAACCTTATGAAACTTGTGCCGTTATGATACAGTAAGTCGCCTTCTGCATTTGATCCAAAGGAAATATTCGCGGTATTGCCAGACGCATATGTAGCTATACCGGAAGTAGCGACGAGCGATGTAGCCGTACCGGAAACTGCTAGTAATGATGTGGCTATACCAGATGCAGTATTTAGTGCTGTGATATTACTTTGATTTAATATAGCCTGACCAGATCCGTAAACCGCAATTCCAGAAACGTAGTTTAGCTGACCAGTGGTAACATCTCCTCCACCACCACCCCCGCCAGTAGTTACGGTTACTTGACCTCCGCCATTATCTGTTAAGGTGCCATTACTGACAACAATAGTAGTGACATTGCTGACATTAGGAGATCCATCAGCTTCTTTAACTGTTATAGAACCACCAGCACCGGAAGTTCCAGAAGCGTAGGCCGCTATACCAGAAACAGCAACTATATCGCTTTCGTTTGCTATGGCTTGACCACTTGCGTAGCTAGCTATTCCAGAGCTTGCAATCAAAGAAGTGGCCGTGCCAGAAGCTGTTAAAAGCGAAGTTATGCTTGACTGATTGGATACAGCCTGACCAGAGGCATATGAGGCTATACCAGAAGTTGAGACTAAAGAAGTAGCAGTACCCGAAACAGCAAGTAATGATGTAGCTATACCGGAAGCCGTATTTAATGCCGTTATATTAGACTGATTTGTTATAGCTTGCCCACTAGCATAGGCTGCTATGCCAGAAACATGAATTATTTCATCTACATTATTTGTAGTATAGATAACCCCATTCATAGCCGCATGAGAAGTGCAATAATAATATAGTTTATCTGGAGCGTTTTGAGGAACTTCAAACTTTAAAGTACCCTGACCACTGATTTCTATATTATTACCGTCTGCATCTTGATAAGCCGCGCCACCATTTGATGTAGAAACCCTAAAGGGGTGTGAAGCAGTCTGTTTATCAAAGTAATAAGTATGACCTTTATGTAAATATATTACTGGATCTGTAGCACTATTAAGACCCATACCATCAATTGTATAGTTGCTAGAATCCGCAGCAGTAACAACAAATTTATTAGTCGCTACCCCAGAAACATATGTTATATTACTAGCGTTCGTAGATATGGACGCTTGATTGGAAACAGCTTGACCGCTAGCATAATTGGCTATTCCAGAGCTAGCAACCAAGGAAGTTGCCGTACCAGAGGCAGAAAGAAGCGCAGCAATATCGCTTTCATTTTCTATTGCCTGACCAGAAGCGTAGTTAACCTTAGCAGTGTTAGAAGAAATATTGCCAGTATTGGTAGATATGTTTGACGCATTTGTTGTAATATTAGACTGGTTGGATATCGCCTGCCCAGAACCATAAGCGGCTATACCAGAAACATAGGTGTCGTCATCAATTTTTAAAAATGTAGAATCAGACCAGCCGCTAACAGCTATTATCTCTGACTGATTAGATATAGCTTGACCACTTGCATAAGAAGCGACACCGGAAATATACAAGTCGTCATGAACGTGACCGCTGGCATATACAGCAATACCCGAAACAGCAACAATACCGCCTTCATTTGCTATAGCTTGACCGCTAGCGTATGTTGCTATTCCAGAGCTAGAAATTAAAGACGTAGCAGTTCCAGAGGCGGATAAGAGTGCTGTAATATTACTTTGATTTGATATTGCTTGACCTGAAGCATAACTAACCCTAGCTGTATTTGTAGATATATTAGAAGCATTTGTCACAATACTAGACTGATTGGAAACTGCCTGACCACTAGCGTAAGTCGCAATACCAGAACTAGCGATTAACGAGGTCGCTGTACCCGAAGCAGAAAGCAAAGCCGTAATATTTGCTTCATTTTCTATCGTTTGCCCAGAACCGTAAACGGCGATACCAGAAACATAATTAAGTTGATCAGTAGTTACATCTCCACCCCCAACGGCAGAACCATTAAAATAAAGTTCGCCAGAGTTATTGTAAAGCCTATTAGTGGTAGAAGCCGGAACAAGGTTTGCTATCTGTATACCATTTCCAGTGGCTACAATTTCATGAGCGGAGACAACACCATCCTTGCTTACGGAAGCTAGAACAGCGTCGGAATTATTTTTCCAGCTTGTTAGGTTTGAAACTTGAGATACCGCCCCTTTTACAACAACACCCTCATCATTTGCAGAATTTATGCCAACAAAAAACGTATCATCAAGGGTAACATCTGCAACTCCGACAGCGATCCTCTTAGAATCCATATCACCCTTTATCAGAGTGCCATTAGAAGACGGAATAGCATTTCCCACAAAGACAAGATTATTAGCAGAGTTGGAAGTACCAGCACCCTCACCTATATAAATACATTCAGTACCGGAAGAACTTTTACCGGCATTTTTACCTATACCTATGGACTTAGTAGAGCCAGTAGAAGAATGTCCAGCGCCTTGACCTATCCATATAACACTTTCTCCCGCCCCATTGTAACCGGCCTGATAGCCTAGTGAAATGGCGTAATCTTCGCCTAAAGAATTAGCAGCCTGATAACCTATTGCTGTACTGTAACTACCAAGACCATTTCCAACTTGATAGCCTATACCGATAAAACCTATCTCATATGCATTCTCAGCAGATTGATATCCTATAGCGATAGACTCATGTCTCATTTTGTTTCCAGCAGAGTATCCTACTGCTACACTATTATAAACCGAGCTAGCGGAATCAGAAGTTACTGGACCAGCTTTTGTACCGATATGAACATTATGTTGGCCTGTTTTATTTATCGTGGAAGATTCAGCACCTATAATAACGCTGTCACTACCAGTGGTTATACCGCTGCCCGCCCCATAGCCTATAAGTATATTGTTACTATTCGTAGGGCCGGTTAGATCTCCAATTGACAAAGATTTATTAGTAATATTTAAATCAAATACACTATTTTGAACAGGAGTACCGCTAAGACTAACATCTGAAAGCTCTACTAATTTAGCATCTTTTATCGCAGTACCGTTGTTGAAAAGCAGACCAGAAACAGGGAGAACCAATTGGTCTGTCTCGCTATTAAAAATAGCTTTTGCAGCCGGGTATGTAATAAATACAACACCACTTCCACCAAGACTTATCTTATTGCCAGAGTTAGAGCTAGATAATACAGTTGTTCTTTCTAAGTTGTTTGATCCGTAAGTACCTATACCAACTTCAAATTTATCATTTTCTTCTAAAGAGTAATAAGTCGTATCTCCACTAGCCAAAACCAAATTTATCATTTTCTTCTAAAGAGTAATAAGTCGTATCTCCACTAGCCAAAACCGAGCTAAATGTTTGAAATCCAGCAGGAGCGCCTGTTAAAGATAAACCACCAACACCAGTACTAGATGTATTTTCCCTAACTCTATCGCCTATTTTTAATGCCATGAAGACATACCTCCGATATAAAAATGTTAATGTTCTTAGTTAGGGTCTGTTATATTTGGAGGTGTTGGTTTGGGGACGTTTTCTCTTTCTATTCTAAGCTCGTAAGCAACAGTATTTTCCATCAAAAAATCTCTTGTTTTTCTGTTTGCGAATTGAGATTCGGATTCAGGATTAGGTACGGTTTCAGGATTTGTTTGCGCATCGGGCGCCGAAGACGGATCGAAGTTTGGGTTTTCAATTTGCGATTGATATCCATAGTTACCACATACAGCAGTAATAACTCTTCCAACATCTTCATCCGAAATATTGACCGAAAAAACCGCCATGCCTATCTCCTTACATCAAAACTTATTATTTTATTTATATTTAGACTGTGGTGCTGCTGTTTGTTTATATTTAGAGAATGGTCTACTTGCTTATTTATTACCAAAGGAAACTTTAAGACACTTTTATTAAAATGTAAAACTACAATTCCGCCACCAAACGGTTCTGTTCTTACAAAACCATCATCTGCTACTGCCGTTTCCGAAAAAGCACTAAAACCAAACATAACAACCTCCATAATTATATACACAAAACATTGTATATAACAAAAAAAAGCCGCCCAAAATTGAGCGACTTTTCTTTTTACTTAAATCTGCACTTCTATTAGAAGGAGCCAGCAAGGACTCTACGGTTATCAAGTACGCCGAATCCGATTTCAGCCCAACCATAGTAACCCTGACGCTGGAATCTGTGAAGAGCTTCGTCTTCATAGATTTCTACAGTTTTCTTAACAGGCATCACAAAGCTATCGTTAGCAGCTTGGTCCAAGCCGATAACAAGCTCAACATCGGAACTAGCAAGCGAGCCGCCAAGATCACTAGTAAAGTACTTCTGGTACTCTTGACCATCACCGAACTCAAACACATCGTGAAGATTTACACCAAACACTCTAGTGAGAGCAGGACCATCATCGTTAGCAACATAGATTTCTCTACGGCTAACTTCGTCAAGCTGATCAACACCCCAGTTACGGATATCTTCGATAGCCTCTGGAGAAAGATAAAGATCGCTCAAGCGACCCGGAGCAGTGACACTGTTACCACCACCGTTACGACGCATGACAGTTTTCATCAAACTAACAAGCCGCTTGGTGAATTGACCAGCAGCAGCGTCTGCATCGAAAACCAAGATGTTACGGTCTACAGCAGAAGCCAAAAGCGTATGCCAACCGTCGTCATTAATCTTCTTCACAAACGAAGCTTCAAGCACCTGCATGGCACGACCAACAACATTCCAGTTTGCTTCTCTAGCGTATTTAAGCAGGAAGTCAATAGAACTCGAAATGCCATAAGTGTTAATCATGACGTAATCACTTTCTACGTGACGCTCAGGAATTCTTCCGTTTCCGGGGTTTGTGTAAGCGATATGCTCACCTTCAGTTCCGGGGGCCAAGAGATCCAGTGGAAATTCTGGACTTGCTCCCGGCTCAAGAGGCATGGTTTCGTAGATCGAAGTAACAACATCGCCAAAAAGAACGCCCTCTCTGAGAGGTGTCTCAAGAGCTTTAGCGATTTCGCGCTGCGCTTCGACAGCAACAGCCTTATCTGAGCTACCAGATCTTTTTAAAAGACTGATAAACTCGTCTGATGGTCTTTGTTTAATAGACATATTATATTCTCCTATGGTTAATTATTACTTGTTAGTGTTTGGAAGGTCGATGTAAACTTTAGCGTATCCATCTTCGTCAACACCACCCAAGAATCTACCAACGATTCTACCATGACCATTTGAGTCGGTATCATCACTGATTGTATCCGAGGCAGCGATATTGCCACTATGAGCCAAGAAAGCAGGATCTCCTGCACTTGGAGCCGTTCCTTCCAAATTGTTAGTTACAACGTAACCCTTTTGGAGAAGTGCAACTTTTCCACCCTTTTGAACTTCGTCTTTATACTGGTTCAAGTGCTGGCGCGTAAGATCAATGTTAACCATATCACCAAGCAAGAGACCAACTGCAACTTTACCAGATGGTTGAGCAGCATATGTGACCAAAGCGGCGCCTTGATCCATTGCGGCACCAGAGCCTCCGGTGCTAAGAGACACAACACCGCCACGGGTGGCAGCTTCATTCATGAAGAATGAAATGTCAGTTTGAAGCGTACTTCTGTCAGTTTTAAGAGCCATTATGAATCTCCTTTAATAAAAATTACTTATTTTGTTTAGGCACAGTTTGTAAAACAGAACCAAGCCACTCGCTCGCTACGCTGCGAAGAGATTCCGCTGGATCTTCTTGTTCGTCTAGTTCCGCGATAGCAACTTCCTCTACCGGTTCTACTTGCTCAAGAGCTTCTTCGCCAGCTTCAGCGGAATCAAGTTCCTCTTCTGCTTTTGCTTCTTTCTCTTTGACGGCCTTTTCTTTCATCTTCATGGCCTTTTCTTCTTCTTTTTCTTTTTCGTCATGCTTGACGGCTTTCTTTTTCATCAAAGCAACAACCTTAGCAAAGGTGTCATCATCAGCATCTTCAAAGTCGGCCACAGTAGCCGAAGCTTCTTCTGCGTCAAGACCAGCTTCCTCAAGTTCCGCTTTACGCTTCATCAAGGCTTCTTTCTTTTGCATTTCGCGAAGTTTTTCCATTTTCTCTTTCATGTCGTCAGCAGCTTTTGCGATAGCTTCAGCTTGCTCTGCAACAACAGCTTCTTTTGCTTCCAAGGCTTCAGCCTGTTCTGCAATAGTAGCTTCAAGCGCTTGAATCTTTGACTCAAATTCTGCTTGTTGCTCTGCGACTACTTTCTCTTTTAGAACTTCATTAGCAGCTTTAGCTTCTGCTAACTCAGAGCGCAAATCGTCAATTTGCTTATCTAGTTCTGACATATCGTTCTCCTTAGTTGAAGATATAGTTAAAATTTGTGCCTCAGATTCATCAAAAAATCTATTTCCTTCCAATATTACACTACGAGGATTAGCAGGTTTTGAAACTAAGCCTTTACCAGAGAACGATAAGTTTCTCAGAAGTCTGCCAACTCTGTAGTCTTCGTATTTTCCACTTCCACCATAAGATCTTAGGTGCTTAGTAAGAAAGGCAGAGCTTTCTTCTCTGGGTACAACCCTAGTACCGCCTTCCTTATCTACTAAAGCGTAATCAAAATTGGGAAATAGACATTCCATAGAAACGAACCATTTGCCTTCTTCGATTTCTGCTAGTATTTTTTGTATTCTTTGTCTTTGATCTACGTCGCTCCACTCTTTGTAAATAACAGCGGTAGTCAATATATTAAATTCTGTAGGAGGATTTTCTGTTTCTTCAGCTATTGCAGTGCCTTGAAAGTCAACAACACGATTTCCAGTTATATGACCTATAATATCTTTTTCATCATGCATGAAATTGAAAGGCTTGTCTTCTGGGGTTGTTCTGGCTGCAAATGTTTCTTTTGGGTCAAATACATCATCATTTTTATTCCAGCCAGTACTAACTAATACAGACTCTAAATAAAACAAATCTATTTGATCTTTATTATCAGAAGCTTCAGAAGCTATGAGTTTCATAGATTCTTGCTGCTCTGTAGATGGGCTAAAACACTTAGCAACACCACAATAAGCTACGCTATTTGTAGATGATAAAAGGTCGCCTAGACCATCTTGTATTTCTGCTTTGTAAATTTCCATAAAAATACCTCCAAAAACTTATACACAAATTTTTTCAATAATAGAATTTATTGCTAAAAATTGGACATTTCACCAAATGTAGCAGAATATATAAATCTCATCTCAGAAGTATTGGGATCTCTTTTGTTGCTCTTTACAAAGTCTTGCTTCTTGGCCTGTGACAAATCATAAAATGCTTGAGACGGCTTGCTTTTATTGTCTATTAGCTGTTTAACTACAGCTTCATCAATCTCCATAAATGGCTGCATTCCAGTCAATATACAAAGTTTTAGATGCTCTAACTGGTCAACTTCAGCCTTGTTTAGACTTCTAACGTTCTTTTTATCAAAATGCGCCAAAGCTACCGGAGAGACTATTTCAGATATCTTTGCCTGAGCCTCCATCGCCCATAACGTCTTGGCTGTAGCATCAGAACTTCTTGGTAGTACCCTTTTCTCTTTTCTTTTTTGGGTATCTTTGGAAAATTTTGGCCTGCCATTTTCATTAACAGGGTCAGTGTTTTTGTTGTCTATAGGAAGTTTTTTTACATCTTCTTTTATAGGCTCTTCAATAGAAGTGGGAGGAAGTCCTAAGCTTTCAAGATATTCATCATTATCCAGTACATCTTTTGTCATAGCAATTTTAGCCATATCGTTTTTGTGCTGAGGGTTATGGTATGGACTAGCCTTTTTGGGAGCGGTTGCATCATTAGTCCTTTCCCTTTCCTCTCTTCTAACTCTAACCCTTTCGATACTAGGTATTTCTCTAAATCTTTCAAGAAGCGTTTCCTGTGATATAATATCTCTATCAGCAAGATCCATAAGCAGTTTTTTCTGAGCTGCTTCGTCAGAAAGAACAATAGAATCAAAATGTATTTCCGCAGGAAAACGGAAACCCATAGCCTTCTGAACAAGTTTAATTTCGTGCCTCCAGAACCTAGAAAGAACTTCTCTTCCATATTCTAGTCTTTCTATCAAAGTTTTTAAAGATACATAATTGTTAGTGTATCCACCACTACTGCTAGCTCCAGTCAAAGTCGGTGGAATACCCAAACCAGCATAAACGCTTGTCAGAACAGGCTGGTATTTTTCGGCGCCTAAGAATCTATAAACTTGAGATTGACTTTCTGTAAATTTAAGCTCTGGCCCCCAGACCAAATCCATAGTACCGCCACCAACATTACTAGCAAGAATGTCTCTAAGCTTATTTATAGCGGCTTTTGTGGGTATAATCTTGTGATCTAAATCACCAACTGTCCACAGCCTAACGTTTGATATAGCTCCATCTAATGCGGCAATATCTGCAAGCTTCATCTTTTCTAACATTATAATATCGTCAAGAATAGCGTAAATCATTGGGTTTGCCCAAAGTAGCCAATCATCCTTTTTGTAATAATGCATCTGAACATTATCGGGATCTAGCGGAATTTTCCTTTCTCCGCTTTGCAGCCTTTTTTGGATATCTAGTGGTAATGTTTTAAATATTGTATTTGGAGTATTGTCAGTTTTAACTAAAGCCTCGTAACTATTTTTTGAAAGATTTAATACAAATTCAGGCTTACCAACCATAGCAGATCCTGTATTTTTAATATCTACTGCTAACGGATTTAAAAAGTCATAAGACCAAGGTATTTCTCTTTTTGTGACTTTTAAAGGATCTATCTTCATATCCGCCGCTAGTGAATTTCTTAGGTTTCTTTCTTGTTGTTTATTTATTTTTGCCGTGTGCCTTCTGCTAACAACATTACCACATCTATATAGATAGTTTAAAAATCTTTCAGACCTATCTACGCCACCAATCTCTTGCCACCACTTTCTATAGAACTTTTCAATAGTTTTGTTGGGATGAACTAAAACAAGCCCCTGAGAAGCAAAGTCGCTCATGAGGTCAATAACATTCCTAATAATACCGACCTTATCGTAAGCCTGCATACATTGTTTAATTATACGCTTTTGACGATTAGAAACAGATTCTCCCGGTCTGAATGCATCGTAATCAGAGCGAAGAAAAGAAGTTCTAACGGAGCGGCTTGGTTCTATATCTACAAAACTTGTTTTTCTACTGTAGGCAGAAGATTTTTGAATACCATCGTAAGCCTCAACATTATCGTTAGTTTGAGCGTAAGCGTTTTGCATATCGCTAGCATTATCCCAAGTAAGATAAAGAGGTGAGTCTTCAGCATTGTCAATTTTTGACATTGGTATTGATCTCCGTGTAATAGTATTGTTAATATGATTGACAGTAATATATACACAAATTAATAAATATCTTGGACTTTATCGGAAAACCAAGCGGGGCCATAGTACATTTTTTCATTATCGTACTTAGCAGAATTGTCCTGTTGAGCAAAACCCCCAATAGCCCCGTATTCTACAACGTCTTTTTCTATTGAAAGCATTCTAGCGGACATATTAGCCATAATTAAAGAAGAGTATCTGTCTTTTCGTAGCCTATTCTTCTTTCCTGCTGCAACTTTTACTTCAGGTGTATCCCACCTCTCTCTTCCTGTTGATGTTTGTGTCATCACGATCATAGATAGCTCATCTTTAAGCTCTTCTATTTCCATCACGCAATCTTCTAGGGTGTCATACTTTCTGTTTGCGATTTTGTCGTCCTCGATAGAAAGACCTATACTAACTGAATCAAAAAATGGAAACAAAACAATTCTATCTTCAAAATCCTTCCTAAGACCATGATTCGCTTCTGCCAACCAGTCAGCCTTAGCGAACTGGCAAAGCTTTAGTATATGTAAACCGGCTTTATGGTCTGTGTCTTTTTCTTTGTCTTCTATAGTTGGATATATAGCAACCTCACCATCCCTTATCTTATCTCTATCCTGTAAAGCCTCCATAACAGCTATACCGCCACCTTGGGCATCCAGAGCTATTTCGGCGCAAGGAAACACTTTCATCAGGTCTCGTATCTTTTTAGCGCAATACGAGTAAAAGTCGTCTTCATCTACTATTTTAGATTTAAGCTTGTCTTTATGTTGTTTTCTGTTTGTGGTCCAGCAGTGAACAATTCTTCTATGGTCTTCATTTATTTCCATTACAACAATACTAAAATTATCAACCTCAGAGGCGGGGTCAACGCCAAATACATACTTCTTTTTAGGATTACCCTTTAACATTGTTTCAAAAGAAACCTCTCCAGAAGGAAAGCTTATAGGCTTAGTAGGAGAAGTGCAGCAAGACTCTATAAGACTCCTCTTGAAGAAACCTTGGCTGTCTGTTGTGAAGCACGCGCCGTACTCCATATTGTATATACCCGAATGAATCGTAGCCTTAGCTCTACCCACCTGACCGGCGTCCATGAAGCCATCAGGAAGCTTATTTACAGGTATCCTCATCACGGAATACTCTCTCCAGTCAAAATCAGCAGGAACTTCACCATTAAAGACTTGTTCTAATTTAGAAATATTACCACCACTATTTACTATAGCCCTATATCTTTTCCAGTAGTCTGCAAAATGATTAAAATCATAATAAGCCGTACCCGATAAAATGATTTGGTTTGACTTGTCTTGAGGCGCATGTACATCCGCCTCTAAAGATATACCAAGTTCTGCCGCTTTCTTTTTCTTGGCTTTTTCTTTTACCTTTTCTATAGGGGACGCCGCTACAGCAGCAAAACCTGCTACAACATTTTCAAAAATATCTCTAGGTATGGATGCAAACTCGTCAGCAATAATATCGTTGGCACGTTGACCTCTAATCTTGCTTCCGTCGCCAAGCGGAAGGCATGTTATAGTGCTTTGATTAATATGCATAACGCATCTATCAACATCTCTTCTAGGACCGCTGTTCGTACCACACAGATCCCTTAAAACGGGTGCGTTCTTCCATATCGTATCCATATATTCAAACAAAACTTTAGATTGACGGAAGGCGGCGCCAACAACAATAATTTTTCTTCTAGGCATAAACAAAGCACGAAGAAGAGGGTAAACAGACAGTATAAACGATTTGCCCATACCTCTAGTTCCTATAAGCATAGGGAACTTTCTATTCCACATTTCGTACAGCAGTAGAGACTGCATGGGGGCTAGATCAATATTTAATATATACTTAGAAGCGAAAGAGAAATATTCAGGACGCATCATTAACCAAGCTATTCTTTCAATTAGCTGATCCTTGTCTGCGCCCTCCATGATAAAATCCATAGGATTAAATAAAGAACTTTCATCTACTTCTATGCCTAGCCAAGCGTCTTTTAGCTTTTGTTGATTATTTACCATCGTTTATCCCATCAGCAAATCCAAATTGTACCGCTTCGCTTGCAGTAAGATACCAATCTCCATCTTTCATTTTTCTTTTTATATGTGCCTTAGTTTTTGAAACACTATATTTTCTTTCCTTAAAGTATTCACCAGTATTTTGACATTTTGTAGCGAATACATCTAGCATTATGTCTAGATTTTGTTTATCTAGCTCTGCCCATTTTTGAGCGCTTAAATAATCTCCACTACAGTCTGTAGAGCCAAAGTGCGCCATGAAATGTGAGTGCTGTGACATTAATCTGTTGTCAGCCGCCTGTAGTATTATACCGCTCATTGATTCTGCCTGCCCATAAGCCACAATTGTTACGTAAGACTTGCAGGACTGTATTGCATCGTATATTGACATTCCAGCCTGCCAGCCTCCGCCAATACTTTGCATATTTATTCTTATTTCGTTATTGTTTAAAGAGTCTAAATGTCTTATGTTTTTTACAAAATTTATAGCCATTCTATAATCTACTCCCGGATCGTCTTCTCCTCCGTCTTTTACAGAATGCAAATAAATCTCTCTATTTTTAACATCAATTCCGTAGTTGTGTATTTCTCCGATAGTATCTCTTATATTTGACATTACTGCTCCTTGTGGAACGATTCGTTCAACCTTTTGAAAATGCTGTTACACATCATGAATGCATTATATTTATTATCGCAAAACATTACATTTACATCATAATGTATAGATATCTCCATAAGTGCCTTTAATAGATATCTTCCTGTTATCTTTGTTTGCTTTACAACTTGAAATCTTTTGAAATTAGGAAGAGCTATTTCTCCATCTTTATATCTTTTATACAATTCTTTATCTTCTTCTGTTTTTAACAAACTGTTTGGATAGTCAATTAAATCAGAAGCTGAGAACTCTAAGAGAATGTAGCGAAAGTGAAAATCTCTCATTCTTTCTATTTCTTTATAGAAAGTGCTTTTCTTCTTGCCTAAATTCATAGCGATTTCAGATACAGAGGCTTTTCTCTCTATACATACAACATCTTCAAAGCCTTCAAGCGTATAATCTCCCGTATGGAGCGTTCCAACCTCCATGCCAGAACACTTATCATACGGAGAGAAAAACCATCCATCCTGTTCTCTTGTATCTTTTATTACTTTGTACTTAGGTGTCATTGCTTGTATTTTATCACCTTATTAAGATCGTCCCAAGTTGGTTTAATTCTACCAACCATTTTGTAAACTTGATTAAAAGTAGACCCTGTACAATTTTCAAAAATAGCTGGCGTTCCCGGATTTTCATTTATAGTTTTTATGATAAAGCTAGCATCGTTTGAAGAATGGGCTTTAACGGCCTCTGGCTTAGGCTTTGGGGTATCGTTAACTAAAAAAATTTCATCTGCAAAATTTTTAGCTTTTGGAGACGAATCAGGCTCTGGGTTGGGTTTTTTTTCTTCTTTATTAAACATAGCTATTTCTTTCTGTTAATGAGTTGCGAAAAATAAGAAGCATAGTGGGATTCCTTTCCTGTTATGGACTTGTGACAAGAACTACATAAAGTTATACCGTTGTCAATGTCATACCTAAGAGAAGCTGCTGAAGACCATTTCATTATGTGATGAACGTTCAATCTGGCTCGCTTCCCTTTCTTTTTACACATTTGGCAAGTATATTTGTCTCTTTTTAGGACTTTTAGCCTAAAGTCTTTGTAAATCGGGTCGTTGTAGTCTCGCCTCTTCGACATCGCTATCCACCATTCTTTCTACCAGTTGTTGAAATGAAATCTCAGGCTCCCATCCCAGTATACGCTTCGCTTTTGCTGGTATTCCCAATAAATAGTCCACTTCTGCTGGACGATAAAATTCTGGGTCAATTACCACAAGATTGTCCCAATCGTCAATTCCTACGTGCTTGAAAGCTATATCCAGAAACTCTCTAACTGAATGAGTCTCTCCCGTAGCCACCACGTAGTCGCTTGGCGTTTCGTGCTGTACCATTTCCCACATGCCCCGCACGTAGTCCTCTGCATGACCCCAGTCTCGTTTTGCGTCTAGATTACCCAGTCGCAGTGCGGGAAAGTCTTTATCCATGCCAGAAGCTATAAACTCACCAATCCACTTGGTAATTTTTCTGGTGACAAACTTCTCGCCTCGTCTTTCGCTTTCATGGTTGAACAAAATGCCACTACAAGCAAAAATCCCATAACTGTCGCGGTAATTACGCACAAGATGATGGGCTGCTAGTTTTGCTATAGCGTATGGACTCTGCGGCATGAAAGGTGTGTCTTCGTCTTGATATTTTTGAGAATCACAAACAGAATCCGAATGAATTTCATCAAGAGTAACAGTGCCTAAAACATTTTCTAGTGCCGCTGTTAAAACTTTCTTTTCTGTAAAATTTTTCCCAAACATTTCGCTAGAACTAGCCTGATAAAACTTAATGTCGTCTTTTCTGCCCGAATATCTTATTGCCTCTAGAATATTCAACACTCCACCAGCAGTTACGTCCCAAGTCAGGCTTGGCTGTTTGAAACTCGTTCCAACGTGAGATTGCGCAGCAAGGTTGTAAATCTCGTCAGGAGCTTCTTCTTTGATTACATTGCTAACACTGAAAGCATCCGTAATGTCTCCTTCGACGATCTTAATTTTGGGCAAGATGTGAGTAATTCTATTTAGTGTGGGAACGCTCACTCGTCTGGTTATGCCAACTACTTCATAACCTTTCTCTAGTAAGAGTTCTGCGAGATAGCTTCCGTCTTGTCCTGTTATTCCAAATATGATAGCTTTCATTCTTCTTCCTTTAGTGTTTCTGGTGTCAGGAACGGCTGGTCCACGATACCGTCCTCGTATTGTACATAATCAGAAAGTCGTTCTTTCTCTATTTCTGTAGCGAGCCTCATTTTTTCCATCTCTATCCCTATTTCACTTCGATACTGACTGTCTGTAGCTAATTTCTTCACAAGTGATGCGAATGTTAGCTTAGAGTCTTCGATAGCTTTGACGCGCTGCTCTCTTGTGCCTTTGAGATCCTTGAGCATCGTCGCCTTGCGCGCTTGCAGATCCTTATAGTCTTTACTAAGGGTTTCCTGTGAAGCCCGTAGGATCGCAATCTGGCGCTCTATATTCATAATTAGATCAACATCGCGCTGATCTTTGTCTCGCGCCTTTTCGTTCTGTACAATTCTTTCGTTAGCGATAATACTCTGTTGGTTTTCGTGTTGTGCCTTTAGAATCCTGTTCATCAATAGCTCAAGCTTGATTGTGTCAATGATTTGCATTTCTTCTGTATGAAACACATCGTCTTTGAACTGGCTCCACATTTTCTTGAAGTGGAACTGAAACATCTCCAACTCTTCTGGCGTGAATTGATTTGATAGCTCTTTGAAGTAGGGCTTCTCTTTTAATTCGTTAGCGACAGCCGCCTCTTTCTTTTGCTTTGCAGAAAAGCCGACTTTCTTTTTGATCCAAGTCTGAATAGAGCCGGGGTCGCGATTTAATTCTTTTGCGATGGCTTCAGGAGAAAGAACCTCGCAATTTTGCTCGATAAAGGCCATTTCGTCAAATGAGAACCTGCCCCTTTTAAATTCACTCATCGTATTCGCCCTCTTCTATAATCTCTTGTATAAAAGCCACAACTTTAGCCTTTCTACTTTTAGGTAGTGAAGCATTATTTTTGAGCTTTAGATAGTCGCCCCTCATATTAGATGGAAGATGGTCATCTATTTTTTGAAGTATTTCAGAAAGTTCCGCATCTTCACTTATCGTGTCACCTGTTGCAATATGATACAATTCCTGTATATCAAGAGGCTCTAGGATATCTTTTTTGGACTTTTGTATTTTTTCAGCCGCCCCATGCTCTAGCCTATAGTAATTATCTCTTTTGAACGTTTTTAACCTATTGTTAATATGCACATACATAAAATTATCCAAAGGCCGCCCTTGGTCATATTTCTCAAGGCCCGCAATACCAATCAAAAACGCCTCTTGTTCTATATCTTCAACTTCATAAGAAGCAAACGTATATTTGTGTGCAAGTTTTTTAGATATCTTTAAGATTGTATCAACAACCTCAGTTTCGTTCATCCCCTTGGGTATCTTCATTATTTTCGTCCTGTTGTAGTTCCTCTGGTCCTAATGCTGCCGCCGCCCCCTGTGGAGGGTCTGGTATATTTGCAGCTAGCTCTTGTTCTATTTCCTCTTGCAGCTTTGCAGTTGCTTTTGTGTTCAATTTGGATTCTATCATAACTTCCTCCGTTTAAAATTAACATTACATATAATGATATACACTATTTAAGGGAATCACACGATAATTTTAGCATAAATAAGGGCAGTTCACTATAATAGAATGACAGGTAACTGTCGGGATATTAGGATTTGAAGGTTTTGTATAACGCTGTCACGTAAAAAACTGTCCTGTTCGTGGCGCTTGGACGATTTTTAAAGATCAGATACAAATACTTGATAGGATGGTTAGAAGTTGGAAGTAGGTATTACCCGTGCCTACCACATTTGGCAGATGAATGGTTCCAGTAATGGAAAACTAATTATTAGTTGTGAGTTTTACAGCTCTCACCCAAACCCCAAAGCAAGCATCTGATTGGTGGCTTACTAATTAATATCTCAGTCATATCGAGCATCGCGAGACTTGCTTGGTAGGATAAAAGCTGGGGGTACGTAAATAGGAGAAATTATGAAATCACCCTGTACTGGTCATTGTGCCTTAAATAGACAACAAATATGTAGCGGTTGTGGCAGAACAAAAAGTGAAATATCTAACTGGAGGACTATGAATGAAAAAGAAAAAGAAGAAGCCGCCTTTCGTGCCAAAGATCGTTTCCGGGCCGCCTCACTGCAAGTGCGGAACACACGTAGCGAAAATGATAAGTGAAACAAAATTCAAATGTGTTTTGTGTGGGGCCATTTATGGAAACAAGAAAGAAGTGTAAGATTTGTGGCATAGAAAAGGCAAAGGGGGATTTTCCTAAACATATACACTATAAGGATAATTTAGATTCTAGATGTCGGGCCTGTATAAAAGAACAGTCTCAATTACGTAAAGAATTAAAAAAGACCGCCCCTCCAATGCCTGATAGGTGCGAATGCTGCGGGCAGGTTCCGGTCAAGTCGCTGGTTCTAGACCATTCTCACGAAACTAATCAATTTAGAGGCTGGATCTGCGAGCCTTGCAATACTGGAATTGGCAAGCTTGGCGACGACTTTACAGGGGTCTGGTTGGCGGCTATGTATCTATCTAGGGCTAGTCTGGAAACATTGGACAAGACATAATATTTTGAAAAATTTGAATTTCTTCTAAACCACCCCTGTATCTATCTAGGGTCAGTCTGGAAACATTGGACAAGACATAATATTTTGAAAAATTTGAATTTCTTCTAAACCACCCCCGCGCTTACGCGAAAATTTCCGCCATTAAATATTGAACAAAAAACTCCGGTTTTCCTATAGATAGGTCTTGACAAATGCCGATAAGTATGTATAATGGGAGACATAACAAACACAACACTTTCTAAGGTAATAACAATGATTCAGATGAACTTCAAAAACGCTTCCGGCAAAACCAACTTCGTTATCTGCAACAAAGCACACGCTAACGCTTTCGTCTGGGATATGAACGATAAAGGTTTCGTTTGGGTATCGACAAATATTCTCTAATAATTTGAGAATTAGACTGGATAGGGGTTGACAAAACAGCCGATATCTGTATAATAGAGACATAACAACAACACTACTACTAAGGTAAAAAACAATGTACAAACTAGTAACACTTCTCAATGACAAAACTGTTTCCACTGACAAAGTTTGGGACAAAGCCCAAGCCTACAGAATGGCTGCCGATTCCGTCTCCCGTGGTTACGTGGTAGACGTTTACTACCAAAAGGGAATGGTAAAGGAATACGTCGAACGATTGGCGTAGCCTACAAGTGGGATATCCTACCCACTATAAATAAATTAGGTTTCGGAAGTTTAATCGCAAGTTGTACCGAATAATCAAAACTGCGACCCCAACACATTACACACAACACACACAAACTAGAGAAAACATTATGAAATTTCTAACACTTGCTAAAGACTTTACCGCTGTTCACCCATCACGCCCGCTGATTGACAGCGTGACAATCAAAAAGGGTACGCGGTTTGGTATCCGTATGTACCGCACAATGGGCGGCTACGATCTCACTGACTACGGCTACACTGATAAGAAAACAGGCGTGGTACACTTCAAGCGATGGGCGTACTTCCGAGACCCCGCAAAAAGTGTACGAATTCCGATTGATTATTTTACAAAAAATTCTCAAAAAACTTTGTTAGATCATATGATTTAACGTAAGTCCTTTAGTATCAACAACTTAGGACTGACGGGGCGGCCCCGATTGACGTAACCCCTTATATACCAACGACTTAGGACAATTGTCTTTGCCTATCTGACCAGACCGCCCGATGGGGGGTACGCAACAGCCGATAGAGGGGTGTAAATTATTTCCTAAAAACTTTCGGAATTAGGGTGCAGAGGGGTTGACAAATCTGCCGATGTATGTATAATAGAAGCATGACAAACAACAATGGAAAAACAATGATTAAAGAAAACGTTTCAATCTTCGTGACATTGGCTAATGGTAAGCGTTACAATAAAGCGTATGTTATCAACAGTGATGGAGCATACAACAGCGTTAATAATATCGTTTGGAATATCGTAAACCGAGATTTCGCAGAATATAAAGTTTCCAAATTCCACTGGAATTATATCTAACATTGACCTAACGTGTCACACCTATAGACGATACTAAGAATATACAAGAGACAACACAAACAAGAGAAAAAACATGATTCAAATGCACTTCAAAAACTTCGACAACGGCAAAACAAGCTGGACAATCTGTGACAGGCAGTTCGTTCAGGTTTTCGTACAACAAATGGACGAAAAAGGATTCGTCTGGGTGTCAACGGATATTCTTTGAGAATCATCCTAGAAAGTGACCTAACGTGTCACTACCATGTGCGATAATACTAATATAACAAATTCAACACTCCTTTAGGAAAACAACTATGAAAAGTTTCAACATCACAATCATCGACCCAAACACTAACCGCGAAGTCCGCCACTTGGACGTTGACGCCAACCGATTGGTAGATCGGGACGGTGAGACGTGGTTTAAGTTTGATGGTGACTACGCACCACATCGCATGGTGGAAGTCATCACCGCGACTGCCTGCACCGATTCCGCTGCTAAAGCAGCATACTTTGCAAAATGGGGTACAGCAAGTGAGTAATTTATTTTCTGCTTTATTTGACTTATTTATGATTGCAATCTGTGCATTGTCGTTTATGCTAGGTTGTATGTCTGTAGTTTATATGCTTTTACACTGGAGTTAATTATGTTTGCAAATTCAAAAATTGTAGACCGTACAGAAGATTGCGGCAATGGTTTCGGGTGGTCAATTATCGAATGGGATAATGACGATCTGTATGGTTCAGAGTATGAACTAGCGGTATTGAAGAACGGTTATCTCTGCTACGATTCCGGCGTAACAGAGGACGTTGTGCGCGGAAGTTGGTCTAAAATGGAAAAGTTGAAGTGTATGATCACCGATCTGAATCCTGATCGCCTTCCGTCGTAAGTCCTTTGGTGACAACGACTTAGGTCGGGCGGGGCAGCCCCCGGCGCCGTAAGTCCTTTCGTACCAACAACTTACGACAACTAATAAAAACTTCTAAATAATTCCGAATTAGAGTGCATGAGGGCTTGACAAATAGCCGATATTATGTATAATGGGGGAGTGAAGCAGAGAGGACAGCAGCTTGCCGACTGGCAGCCCGCTCTCAGAAGTCTTGACACTGATCTTTTACAATTTGGTAGTTTTTTTCATTTTAAGTGGCGAAAGCCCTTGACAAATGCCGATAAATAGTATATAATGAGAACATGAGGCAAACCAACAGGTCGGCTTATGCTTAACGGCAGGTTGGATAGTAAGTCCTCACATACAACGCGAGTCGGGCAAGATGTCCCGGTCTGTAAGATCAGACAAAGTCGGGAGAAATCAACAAGTCCCGACAAAATCGCAAACAATACAATACGGGGTGTTCTGTTGGTAGAAACCGGACGCTACTTTTTGTTGCAGAGTGTAGACTCTAATCCTTTAGCGGGGATTGACCTAACAGCGTAACAAATTGCCGGAAACGCTGGATCGTCACCAGCACACCCTTGACCACAACACAAATTTCACAACACTTTTTAGGATTTTTATTATGTTCAAAGTTATCGTTTCAGATGTCGAGTGCTTCGGCAAGTTCGGTTATTACACCACTCGCTCCGTTGCTTTTGGCAAGTCGCCAAAGCAGGCGTGGGCGAAGCTCCGCAGGCGCGGGGAGCATACCGTTTCGGGTGGTCATCCCGATGGGTATGGCGGTGTGCCTGT
>Ga0208148_1000224_pt1 | contig 22042 bp, 26 predicted proteins | sample DEB08_DNA_16_FD_184525 | JGI IMG/M metagenome (GOLD analysis project Ga0208148, IMG submission 184525) | Aqueous microbial communities from the Delaware River and Bay under freshwater to marine salinity gradient to study organic matter... | ecosystem: Environmental > Aquatic > Marine > Coastal ...
CAGCGATCAAAAGCGCGAAGAACGTGTAGCAGGATTTATAGAAGGATTATGGGGCGTAAGATGTCATAAGCTACCAGTTAGCTATGGCCTAGATTATTGGTGCGAGAGCAAAGACTCTTGCTTCTGGCTAGAAGTTAAATGTCGTAGCTTTGGTATAGATCGTTACGATACTTTATTACTAAGCGCATCTAAGTTACGTATGGGGGCTGCCTTGTCTCTAGCAACCAACCAACCATTTGTACTGGTGTTTGCTATGACGGATAGTGTGTACTCACACACTTGGGATAGAAATAAAGTCTACGATGTACGCTTTGGTACGATTGCAGAACCGCAACTACCAGAGGACTCAGAGCCATACATACATTTAAGTAAAGATGAATTGGTCTGTTTGTCAGACCACGCGTTAGGATTTGATCGGGAAGAGTTGGGGCTTACTTAAACTAAACCAGCAATACCACCAGTTCGTCTGGCTGCTATATCTTCGTTAGCAGGTGAACCACCTAGTAGACTTCTGCTTACAGGTCCTTGCGAAATTTGTGGTTGTTGAAGCGAATCAATTTTTGGTAAACTTAAACTAGAAGTAACCCGAGGAGGTCTTAATGTTTGAAATTCTTTGTTTAATTGTTCTGCTGCTTCTCCTAGATTAATATCGCTATCTTGTAATTGCTCTGCGGTTTCATCTTGTATTAACTGTGAAGCCTCACTAGAAGTTTCTACAATCTCTTCACCTAAAGCGATGGGTGGTGTCAATCTTATTGCATCTTTAAATGCTCTCATCACTAAATTTATACTTTCTTTATCTGATTTAGCCAATTTTCTTACAATAGAAGGATTCATAAATATAGTTTTCATCACACCTAATTGAATTAAAGTAGGTAACATCGCCAGATTAAAAGCATTTACAGCTACAGCACCAGCTATCAGCGTACCCGCTCCTCCGCCTTCGGCTCTTGTCATTACACGCAAATCTCTTACTAAATCTCTTAAAGCTTTTGTTTCTGCATCTCCAAACATCGCCTTAAGTGCGTCGTCCCCTTTTGAATTCAAAGCCCTTTCTAAAACTTCTGGTTTAAATACTTCATCAACTCTTTTACCAGGACCTTTAGCAACTCTTAATAGTTCACGCATACTGTCTTGTTGTATTTTGTTAAAGACAGCAGGAGTAAGTTTTCGTCTAAGTTCATCTATATTAGATGCTTGACCATTTCTGAATACTAAATTTATGATTTCATCAGGTTCAGCAGATTGTATTCTTTTAAAAAGTTGGTCTACTTCAGCATTATGCAAAGCATTTTCACTTTGTATAAAGTTATCAAGTGAATTTTTTAAGCCTTTATCTTTTATGTTGCCTAAAACTTTTTCTAATCTTTCTGGCTTAAAGTTTCTGTTAATTTTATTAAAGTCAGACAAGATTCTAGGCAAGTCTGGTACGTCATCAAACAATACTTTTTGCGTAGATCCTAGCTTGTCTCTAAAAAATCTTGCAAAAGCAGTTGGATTGACTTGTCCAGTTTCAACGTTAATAACGTTAGGATGTTCTAAAGCTTCTCTAACAAATGTTTCTTGTAATTCTTTTTTAACTGACTGTCTAGATGCTTGATCTGGTATAGCGTCTAACACTCCCTTTAAAACATTCGGTTGACCTTTTTTAATTATCTTTTGAAATATTTCATCTACGTCGTAGGCACCCATTCTTGCGTCTTTTCTTATATTAGTAACAATTAAGTTGTTAAAAGGTTCGATAGCATCTCTATAATCTTTGTTATAGTTTCTAATAAGTTTTGCAGCCGATTGCAATGCTTCAGCATCAACATCTACACCCGCTTGACTTGATCTAGCTATCATTTCGTCTACACCTATTCCTCCCTCTAACTTAATAAAAATATCATCAATTTGTTCGGTAATTTCCTTAACAGCTCTAGCTATGTCTTTAGCTCCCGTAGGAGCTGATCTACCTATTGCTAAAAAAGTTCCTCTTAATTGATTTAAAGCCTGTAATGATATTCCTTCTTCTTGTAAGTCTTGAAATATTTTTTTTATAGTTTCTATAGAACCACCTTGTACGCCTTCTAAAGACTGTAATAATTTTAATCCAGGCTTTTCTGTAGTAAGGCGTTCTAGAAAATCTATCAATCCATCTACTTTTAATCCTACATTTCCTTCCCAAGCTTGTAATCCGTTTTGATTTAGGAACTGATCTATTTCTTGGCTTCTTTTTACGTATTCGCCTGGCTTGGTTTTATCCCCTCCGATATAGCCAAATTTTTCGTCGTATAATCTTTTAATTTGATCTCTTAAATTTTGTCCTACTGCTATTCTGTCAGCGCCACCAGACAAAGCACCATCATCTATAAGTTTAATTGCGTTGTTAATATAGTCATCTAGTGCTTGATTAGATTTTTTAGCACTTTGAGATAGGCCGTCTATTAAGGCATCTATTTCACCCTTAGTCATACGTCCTGTTTGTATGGCTTGAGAAAAATCATCTAAAGATAATGTGACGTCTTTTTGTTTTTCTAAAAACTTTTGTAAACGTTGAGTTCCGTATTCTACTAAACGTTTATCTCTTTCAGTCCTACCAAATACTGTTTCTGATGCGGCTTGTATTCTGCCTGGTATAGCTCTTCCTAAAGCACTTTGAGAAACAGCAGCTTCTGTAAAACTACTAATCAAGCCATCTTCTTGCGCTTTTTGTATTTCTTTAAAAGTTGGCTCTCTACCTAATCGTCTAGCTAAAAATTCTACCTCGTTAGGGTCAGCTCCTTGCGCGATTGATCTTGCTATATCTATATCTCCTGCGGGTGCTTTTCTACCCAACATCGCTACTAGCCCTGCGCCTGCTACCTCAAATAGACCTTGCGACAAGCCACCAATCACTCCTTCTACAGCTAAATCTGATGCTATCTCGCCTGCTTTTTGTTCCTGTACGCCCAACAATAGTTCACCAGCTTCTTCAACACCTTTACCGCCAGCCGATCCTATAGCTACAGCACTTGATCTTACGAGACGATCATTTACCATAAATGGTTTTAAAAACTTTAAGACTTTTCCTTGTGGAGCTAATGCGGCGATTGCTCCTGCAACTGGACCAATAGTACCAGCAAAGTCTGCAAAATCACCTGTTGACATGCTTTTTTCGTCTACAATTATATTTTTATCTGTTGGATTAAGGTTTAATCTTTTTTGACCTAAAGGTGTAACAGCTAATCTTCCATTAGCGTCGTATGCAAATCCTTGAGAACCTACGTATTTTCTTAATACTGATTCTTTTTCTTCTTGAGTTTCAGCCATATCTAGTTGGCCTCTTAGACGTATATTGTCTATACCTGTTTCGTAGTCAAACTCAGTATCGTTTAGTGCCTTACCTGCTGCTTCTTTAGCTAGGTATTCCTTAACAGAACGTACAGCCTTTTCTTCTTGTCCAGGCTCCCCTTCGACTTCAATGATTCTTCCATCAGGTAATTCAATTTCATATATCATTTTATTGGATTTTTATTCTGACTCTTGCTTGATTTTCGACAGGGGTTGTTTTTGTTGGAGTAGGTGGTATTAATTTAGAAACGTCTCTACCAGCTATCCTTAAATTTCTAGCTTTGATGGACGCCATATCTTCTGCTTGTTTTGCTTCTTTTATTAAACTGTCGTATAAAAGTTCTAATTTTGTTGCTATTGCTTTTGGGTCTTGCGAAAGAATATTTGTGTCTGATAGCTGACCCACTATTCTCTCTACTACTTGTCTGTCCAAATTAGATATGGTTCTACCTGACTCTCCAAGCAAATCTTTTATATTTTTATTTTGTACCACCGTTAAAATAGTTTTTACGTATTCTCTTGGATTTTCTGACTTCAACCCTTCTGCAATCGCTTCTCTGTTTGCGTTTAAAGTTGTATCTCCAGAAACAAAAGCCATAATTTTGTCAAAGTTAGATGTAACAATATTACCTACTCCGAAAATTTTGTTACCTTGACTTGTTAGGGTGTTAAGGACTTCTTTAATTTGTCCTGCTGTTCCTCTTTTATCTTGTGATTGTTGTGTAAGATCGCCCCACTCTCCTTCCATTTTATCTATAGATGTTAAATCAGATATATTTACTCCTTCAAGACTGGCTTTTAACATTTCTAACTGCATTTCTTTTGAAGTTTCAGCTGCTAGAGCTTCAGCTGCTATTTCATCTTTAACAGTTTGCGCAGAGCCTTGAGATATTCCGTAACCAACGTCTCCAGTTTCCACCATATTAACACCGATGTTTCTTAGTAAAGATTTGAAACTAGGATTGTCTAACATGCCTTGGCGTTTGACTTCACGTGTTTCAATTAAATTTTCTTGTTCTGTTCCGTCGTCAATTTCTGTTGCATCATCTGGAGTACCGTCTTCGCTAGTAACAATTTCAAAAGTTGTATCATCTTCTTTTGTTTTGTTATCAATCTCTTCTTGGGTTTTTGTATTTTCTAATTCAGTTAATTTTTGTGCTATTTCTGCTTTTTCATCATCTACTTCCCCAGGGTCTGTTTCAAGTCCGTAAGAACCTGCAACAAGCGCACTCCCTCCTAATACAGAAGCAGGTCCTGTTTGCATTTCATATTTATAAGACCTTGGATCAAATTTAGGCCTAGATTGAAAACCTTTTTGACCCTTGACAACTGCCCCAGGTAGTTTTGTAGCTACAACAGGGGAATATCCTTTGGCCTTTCCAAGTAAGTTTCCTATACCCGAAAGAAACCTACCAGCGGTTTTTGTCTGTAGTGTAGGGAGTAGAGACAAACCTAATCCAGCACCCCCTACTATATTTCCTAATACATTCCCTTTCTGTCTTTGATAGGCTTCTTTCGGATCGCCAGTAGGAGATAACCCCAAATCTATTGGTTCAGAACCAACTACATCTCCATTTTTGTTTTGTTTAACAGCAAAAAAAGTGCCGCCTTGTTCAATAATTCTAGTTGTAGTAGTTACTGGATTTAATTGCGATGCAGTAGTAAATTTAGAAACAATATCTTGGTCAGTTGGAATATCTAAATTTACCAAATCCCCTTCTGCAAACATTTTCCTTTGTAATACATTCATATTAACTTTGTCCGTAAGTTGTTCCTGCCACGTTACTACTTGGATTCATCGTTCCATATACATTCAAGAAAGTTCCTATACCTTGTGAATATGGATCTATTGGCATACCGTAAGTTTTATTTATCTGAGTCCCGCCACTTTGATAAGTTGGCAAGAATCCTTGTACGTAACTAGCTGCTTGCGTAGGTGCAAATCTATCTCCTATAGCTCTTTCGTATTCCCTGCCTAGTCCTACATCTTTAACACCTCTTGCAGTAGAACCTAAATTTGCTAATTCTCTTCTCTGAGAAGAAGCTAAATCATAACCTGTACTTCCAAGATTACCTATTTGCCCACCGTATCCAGCTACGTCTGAACCTATTGTTCTGGCTAGGCCAGTTCTACGTGAGCCTATATCCCCAAATTGAGTTCCAAATCCAGCTAAGTTACCCGCTAACCTTTCTCTGGCTGAAGCCTGTCTACCAAATTCACCTAAAGCTGTAGATTGAGCTGTCTGAAAACCACCAGAACGTATACCTGCTAAAGCTTCTCCCAATCCTCTGCCTAAAGATGCTCGTCTTTCATCAGCAGTTAGTCTAGCTCTAGAACCAAACGCAGACTCTCCGCCTGATTGTATATCTCTAGCTCTTTGCGCTACGTCTTGTATATCGCCTTGTTTGAATACATCATCTATTGTTTGTTGTACGACTCTATTTTCAAAGGGATCGTAAAATTGTTTGGTAAGGTTTGGATCAAACTGCATGCCCGCAGCTTGCCTAGCAACATCAGTTGCTGCTCCTAAATAGTCTTGTTCACCAGCAAAGTAAGGTTGAGCCAATTCACCAGCTCTACGTGACATGCCAATACCTTCCTGTAGTCCAGATAAATTAGCATCTAAGTAAGGTTGGTAAGAACCAATTCCTCCGTAGGCACCTTGCATCGCAGCTATTTCTAATGGTGATAGACCTGCTGTCTGCCTCATTATTGTTGGTTGACCAAAAGTCCTATTAGCTGCACTAATAGCTTGAGATATTATTCCAGGAGTATCTGGAGAGCCAAAGTAAGCTTCACGTACATATGGATCGGACAGCGTTTCACGTCTATCTATTTTATTCATTACTGGATCAACTGACTCTACCATTAGACTGCCTCAAATATGTTCATTAACTCACGCATGTTTTCAACGCCTTTTTCTCTTGAAGCGCTACCACCAGAAATTAATTCTATGCCTGATTTAGTTTTGTTAACGTTAAATGCACCTGCACCTTTAGTTGCTGCTGCGGTCATTACAAATTCACCATCGCTTAACATCGCAGGTATGTCGTCAGAAGTACCCGTACCAGGTCCTTCAGACTCACCACCGTCACGCATATCTAATTCAGCTACGCCACCTTCGGCGTAGTACATTCTATTAATTGGTCCTCCGCCTGCTACGTTTAATACAGCAGGTTTAGGTCCTAATCCAAATTCACCTCTAGTTCCGCCTGTTCCTAATTCTTTTGATAGTTGGTATCTTCCTAATTGATCCATTGTTACTTTAGGTGTCTCAGATATACCGCCTTCTTTTTTCTTAGCTGAATCGTAGGCCATCTTACCTAAGAACCCAGCTAATCCTAGAGAGCCTAGACCGCCCATACCGCCCGTACCGCCGCCAGAACCTCCTAATCCATAATTTGTAAGACCTAAACGATCAGTAACGCCTCCAGCCAAATCTCCAACAGCTCCAAAGTTACCTACCCCGTCTGCTCCGCCTCCGCTAAATAAACCGCTAAGACCACCTGACCCTGGTACAGTAATTTTTTGTCCTATTTGAATCATATTGGGATTAGTTATTCCTGGATTAGCTTTCATTAAAGCCTCTACAGTAGTTCCATTTTTAGCAGCTATTTGACTTAGTGTGTCTCCAGATGCTACTTCAACGGTACTTGCTCCTGCACCTGTTAAACCCGCTAATGGTCCGCCCTTTAACATTCCACTTAAACTACCTAACCCTTTAAATCCACCAAAACCTTGAGCGGCTCCACCAGCCATACTGGAAACACCTGGTATTCCTAGTCCAGCTATTCCACTTAGAGCAGAACTTCCTAAACTTCCTAATGTGCTTGCTACTCCGCCTAAACCTACTTTAGTTAAAGCTGTTCCAGCTAATCCACCTAATCCACCAAGAGCTGCGCCAAAGGCTGTACCAACTCCAGGTATTAACATTGCTACAGGCGCTACTTTTTTGGCTACCTTTTTAATTGATTTAAAAGCTTTCTTAAAAAATCCAAACTCAGGTAAACCTGTAATTGGGTTGATGGACATACCAGATCCAACTGCATACTCGTTTGGGTCAAGGCCAGCAGCCCTCATCTCTTGGTTGATACGTGCCTGCGTAGAGGCTGATATTACAGGTGGTACGACACGTTCGCCCAAAGCTACGTGAGCCAGAAACTGATCTTCGTCTCTTCCTAAAGTTGCTATTCCTGTTCCTGATCTGTCAATTCTATTCATTTGTTTTATTCTATCGTTTTTAGTGGTTTTGTTAAATAAAATTCATTTCTAAATAGTTTTTTTTATCTTCCCAACAAGGACGTGATATCAGCCAAAAAACCAATAAATATCGGTCCCCTGTCTGTACGGGCAGTCCTCGGTGCATGTGAGTAAAACTAGGAAACATCAAAGCGCTACCTGTTGGAAGCGGTTCAACAATACCTCTACCTTGAAATTCTGTTCCACCACCCTCGTATTCACCTGTATTTAAAGGGATTACTACGCTTATATCTGCACTAGCGTCGTGGTGCCAAGCTCCTTGTTGCTTGTCTCTTATATTGTAATTGGCTATTTGTACGCCACCATCTGTAACGACTCTTCCCCAAAGACCCATAAATATAGGGTTTAAAATACTACTGACCACACTCATCAAGGAAAAGTATAAGTCAGGTATATGTTCTTGTAAGACTATCTCAGGTATCTGTCTGAGCTTGTCTTCTTCTTTATTAGGCTCAAAGTTAAAGTGTTCTTTGATGTTTTGTAGTTCATCTTTAAATATATCGCAAAATGTTTCTGAGAATATAGGTGCTGTATAAACATCCTTAATAGGCTCATCTATAACAGCGTGTAGCGGTAGTTTGCCTAAGTCTTCTTGTCCCTGAGACTTTAAAAAACGTACGATATCTAGTTGCGAGTCTTTAACAGCTTGAAAAGTTTTGTCTTCTATAAACCAGTCAGAGGGTTGAGTAAGAAGAAGATTACTCATTTCATACGCTGATTTTATATTTTCTACTGCTTGCATATCAAACTTTAATAGTTGTCGCTCCGTTATTTCTGATAGTGACAGAACCTAGTTCTGCTTGCAGTTGATACCCCTGCGGATTGACGGGTGTATGTAGCTGTATCCATTTGAAGCCAGTATAAACCTGTAATACTCCAATTGATGTGTTCCATATTACATCACCAATAGAAAAAGCCAAAGTGCTGATTTGTTGGTCGTTATACTGGGGTGTGCTGTCAGGATCAAAGGTTCCTAAGTTTAATTCTAGGATTCTGACTAAACGATTGTAAATATCTTTATTTACAAACTGATTGGATTCTATTGGTAGACGGGTTTCTAATAGTTTGCTCATCTTCTACCATCAGTTTTCACATCAAAACGTGTAGCGCCTAATCGCCATCCTAAAGCAAGATTACCGCTACCAGACTGATCGTCATCAGATTCAACTCTGATAACAGCCTGTCGTCCTCTAGCCCTTATATTCGCTTTTGTTGTAGAAGAACTAATTGCAGAAGTAGCTTTAGTTGTTAAAGATTCACCTGGAAAGTTTCTTACCTTAGTCAAAATATTTACAGATCCAGAGTTGTCGTCTTGCAAGAAACGTATGTCAGGTATGATAGAGGATATAGATTGGAACTGGTCGCCATCTCCTATATCAAAGTCACTTGATTCAACAAATACACCAGTCATCGGACTGCCATCGTCGTCAAAACCAATCTCATGCTGGTAGAGATAATTTTCTTTTGTAGCTTGTGGGTAGTTAACTACACCAGTATCAAGCCAAGCAGTTCTTTCTAGGTTGCCGTAGTACCAAACTTGTTCTTGCGTGTTGTATATAACGTAACGATCTATTTCAGATGAAGAAGATGACGGATAAAACCAACCTATTTCGTTATTTTCACTATTACTAAAAGCATGTATTTTGTAAGCTTGTCCTACATTTAAATCTGAGAATACGTAATTTAAAACAGTACAAGGTAGTTTTTGTACGCTGCCGTTGTACAAGTAAAAACTACCGTAACTCATAAAATAAATACCTGAGTCAGTTGTAATAGCTCCTTTGGGTCCAATCAATCCCGCACCTTCGTTAATAAGGTTTACTGCAAATGTAAAAGGTGGTCCAACAAATTGCATGCTGTATAGAGAGGTATCAGTAAATACAACTATCTCTTGTCTTGATTTAACTGCGCCTACTATTTTTGATCCGCTAGATAGACGCAAAGAACCTGCACTATTAGTAATTAATGGTTCAAACTCTAATTCATTTTCTTGGTCAGAAAAAGCAATAAGCATCGGGTCTATAACACCACTTCTTGCACTTCCTGATATGGGATCAGCACCTAAAACAATTAGATGCCTGTCTACTTCTGATGTAATGACTTGTAAAGCAAGTGTAGGGACTAAATTAGCGCCTGTAACATCAGATAAAGCAACTGCTCTGGTGCTAGTTCCATTATTTTCTACCCATCTATAAATACCACCCCCCCGCGGATTGATAATTAAATTTTCACCAAAGTTATCATGTGTCCATAATCTTAGCTGACCAGATGCGCTTATAGCACTTGATGATCCAAATGTTCCAGCACCCCAAAGTCCTGCCCCCCACCCTGTTGACTGGACATAAGTATCTAGTCCCACGTTAATTTGATAAGCACCATCAACTCCTGCACCTCCATTACCTGAATCACTTGAGTTAGCAGTAACCGTACTTCCTGACGTGTCTTTGGCAATAAATGTATAGGTATTAACAGATGGTACTGATGTAATTTGATATTCTTGATTTAGAACATTAGCAGTTATAAGACCTCCCAAAGAAACGGCACCAGATATAGTAACAAAATCGTCGGTTACGGCTCCGTGACTAGAATCAGTAGCTGTAATTGTTGATGAACCATCAGTTGCAGAAAAAGTTATACCGTTAGTGGTAGTGGCTCTTATAGGCGTAACGTCACTATAATTAGTGCCTTCTTTTATATAATATTTCAAAGTTGTACCCAATCCTAAATAAAGATTACTACCAAGACTCATCCAGTTATGTAAGGCTCTAGCTGTTCCTAAAAAAGTATTAGAACTTAATTTTTCCCATCCTTTTAACTTTTCTACGTGACCATTTCTAAAACGGATTAGGTTGCCGTCAAACCATCCTCCTTCGTTATCGTAAGCAGTTCCTTCTCGGTTGATACCTGGTTTTAAATTTAACTTAGTATATGCCATCTAGACATTCTCCCATTCTTTACCTTGAAACAATAGAGATTCAGCCTCTCTTCTTTTTTTCAATCCTTCTAAAACTTTTCCACCAGCTTTGTTCCACCTGACCACTTGTTCTGGCACTTCGTCATATTTCGCTTCGTTTAATACTTTTAATAGAGTAGAAGACTTTAAATTGTTAGGTCCTAGATTAAATACCCAAGAACAAAGTGCATCAAATTGGTTCTGTTCTAAAGGGACTTCGACCATATCATTTATATAGCCTTCGTATTCAGGCATTTCTTCTTGTAATAAATGCTCTGCTTCATTCTGATTTATTTTGTCGCCTTCTTTGACTCCTTTAATAGTCCCATATCCAATTGTCCAAATACCTACAGAATCTTGGTACGCTTCTAAACGACAGCCTTCAAAATGTTTTATTAAAGATGTACCTTTTTCAGATATTTGCATGTTACTCGCCCCAAGTTCCGTCTTCCAATATTTTACCTGTTTTGGTACCGCCCCAGTATTCAACTGCGTGTTTTTCTTTAATAAGCTTTTGGCATATATCTTCTCCATCAGCTGTATAAGGGATGCCCAAAATCCTTCCATACTTTCCTTTTCCTAAAGATTTAATTCTAAATGTACCTTCGCAAAGTTCTTTAAGTCTTTCTTTTGCTTTTAGGCCTAAAGCCTTTTCAGCCAAATTTCTTGTCCTAGATTCTGGAGTGTCTATACCTGCCAAACGGACTCTTTGTTTATGTAATTTTACATCAAAACCAAGATCTAATATGCAATCAAAGGTGTCTCCATCTACTATACGATCTAGAGTAGCTCTATATACGAATTCATCTGGTGTCTTACTCATCTTTGATATCCTGTTTTGGTTTGTCGTATTCTCTATAATACTTAATAATTGATAAAATATCTTTAGACCAACGCGTTATTTCTGCCATATCCATACTGAGATTTTCATACTCTTTACTAGATAAAGAATAGTAAGCGCGTCTTGGTGCATCACCATTTTCTAGATTTTGTAGGTATTGCTCCATCAATTCAGGTGTCATAATTTCCCAATCAACTTCTGATAGGCTCATCGGATATGGTAACGGTGGATGATACATCGGCGGTCTTTCAGCAATACTTTTTACCTGTACTGGTTTGATAGAAGATTGCATCAAAGAGCAACTGGCCATCATCAAAGATAAACTAATTAGTAGTAGGTTTTTCATCAAACTGATTTGGATTGGTTAGTTCTTCTAAAGTAGTCATTACCCTAGCAGAAGCTTTGTTAATTTTATTTTGTAGTAGTCCTGGCTTTGCTAAAGCTAATTGATCTAAATCATGGTTAGCAAAGGTTTTACGCAATCTATTGACATCTTTCATCGCTGCTTGTTTGTCAGCTTCTAGTTGATTAAGTTGTACTTGTTGATTTTTTTGTTGTTCTAAATAACGTTCAATAGATTCGTTTTGTTTTTCTATTTCTGTTTCTAAAACTATTTGATTGCCTTTGAGTATACCTATTTGATCGTTTAGGTAATTGATATAGTAAGTTGATCCAGCCAGACTAACGACTAACAATCCACCCAATATTAAACTTAACTTAAATCCCATGTATATACTTCTAATGGTTTTTCTTTGCCCTTAACCTTTAAAGGCTCTAATAATTCTAACTTATAATCGCTTTTTATGGCAGTGTTGTAGCCAATTAACAAATCTCTACCTGCTTCCTTAGTTCCACTTTCTAATCTTGCTGCGGTGTTTACCGCATCGCCTATGGCAGTGTAATCAAATCGTGATTCACTTCCCATATTGCCTATAACTGCATATCCAGTATTGATACCTATACCTATAGCAACAGGGTCTATATCTTGTTCAAATAGTTCTACGTTTAACTCTTCCATATTTTTCTGTATATCTTTAGCACAATCAATAGCTTTATTTTCGTGAAATTCTAGGTCTAACGGTGCGTTAAATATGGCCATCATTGCATCACCTATATACTTATCTACCATACCTCCATGTTTTTGTACTGCTTTTTGTTGTGCTGTTAGAGCTTTATTCATTATATAGGTGACTTGTTCAGGCTCTAGTGTTTCAGATAAAGCAGTAAATCCACGTACATCCGTAAACAAAAATGTGGCGTATCGTTTCTCACCACCTAGTTTTAGTTTTTCTGGTGATTTTTGCAAAATAGCAATTTGACGTGGATCTAAGTAATGTTCAAATTGTTTCTTTATAAGTTGTCGTAACTTGTATTGTTCTCTAAATCTGAGATAGAAAGTAATGGTCGCTGTTATAAACTCAGCTATAAATGTCCAGGTTACATCAATTAACAGACCTTGTTTAACTATGGTATATCCACCAAATAAAGTTAAGCCCATAGTAGAAACGGCTAAACTTATCCCCAACGTTATCCCCAAAAAGTTTATTAACGCCCACATTATTACTATGCCCATTATTAGGATTGCCAACTCTACAGCTAAAGAGTAATCAGGTATGTATGGACTGTTTTCTATTAGTATAGATTCTGCTAGAGCTGCTTGTATCTTATGCGGTTCAAGTAGTCCAGACGGAGTAGCTATTTGTGGCATGATTCCTTTTGCCGTAAACCCTACAAATACAAATTTATTTTCTACATTCATTTCTTGTAGGTCAGTTTGTGTGGTATTCACGAAACTTATCCACCTACGCCCTAAAGAGTCTGTTTTAACAGGTGGAAGGCCTTTAACACGTATTTCTTCAATACCATTATCATTCGTTCTTATAATATACGTATCCGCTCCAGCTAAAACTTTTAATACTTCCGTACCGTATGCAGATACCCAGCCATCAGGAGTTTTCATTAACAAAGGCAATCTACGTACTAAATTGTCTAAATCTGTTCTAGCAACAGCTATACCTTGTGTTGCGCTTTGTTTTAATATCTCTATATTTTGTATAGCACCTGTTGCCATAATTCCTGCATCAGTCTCTGGTCCAAGAATTACAGTTCCAGATGTGGGCGGATAATTACCTTCACCTTCAAACATTGCGAGGACACTAGGAGAAAAAGAGAGTGCTTCCATAAAATCAAAGTCACCACCAAATCTATCTGGTTGAGGAAAAGCCATAACCCAACCTACGCCCAAAGCTCCTTTACGCAAAAGGTTAATATGTATTTGAGCTAGAGTTTGTCTTGATAAAGGATAACCACCTTCATTTGCAATATCATTTTCAGTGATGTTAAGTATTACAAAATTACCACTTTCTTTCTGTTCAGGTATCAAAGCATCAAAAGTTTTAAGTTTTAACACCTCAAGTGGCGTAAATTGATAAATAAATGGCAAAACCAATATAAGTATGAGTGATAGTGGTGTTATTTTTTTCATCCAGAACCTTGTTTAATTGTAATGGTTGTTGAAGATCCACCATTAATCTTAACCGTATTAGATACACCATCTTGTATCAAGATAATTGTATAACTGTTTGACCCATCTAAGTTTAGTCTAGCACTTTGACTGACTGTTCTATTCAGACTAATAGTTTGTCCTGCAACTATAGTTGTTATCTGCGTGTCCTTATCTTGTCCTATATCTGTACCTACAATACGAATTCCCACACCTCCTTGTTTAAGTGCATCTTCTTCTTTAGATATAGCTAGTGCATCTAGCACGTTTAGTAAGTCTTCTAAGAAGTTTACATCTAAATAATTTATATCTAGTTCAGTAAACTCTAGCTCTGCTTCTGCATCAAGAAAGTCTTCGTTAAGGAAGTCTATGTCCAGGTCGTTAAAGTCTAAGTAATCTACTGTTGTTCTTGTTTGGGTTTCTTCTATTTGTTGGTCAACTTCTTCTGGAGGATTAACAATCAACATGTTATCAATTAGGTCTAGCGATATATCTAAAGTAACAGGTTTAGTAGGATTGTTTTCATATACAGATACTGTGGTAGCTTGATAGGGTTTGTTTAAAGTAACGCTACCCATAGCTGTAGCTACTATTATTTCACCACTAGATATGCCATTCTCGTCTGGCAATAGTATAACTAGACTTCTACCTAGTTCATCTACTGTACAAGTAAAATCTGTACCTCTAATTGCTATATCCGCAGTAGGTGTGCGTATAGATATATTGCTCTTGTTGTTAAATTTACCAGTAATAAAACGTGCAGTACCACTTGCAAACTTTAAGGCCATCTTAGATTTAGATGGGTCTGGGTCATAGATGTATTCATCTATAACTAACTTAGAATGTTCGGTTAGTTTGACTGTAGAGTCGTCTTCAAAGGTTATAGCAACTCTGCCCGCTTCTGTACGGACATCATCCATTTGTTGTATGTTAAAAGCTAGTTCAGCACCATAAGGTTTGTCCCTTAGAACTTGTGCGTTACCTCTTACCTCAGATATAGAACCTATATTAGCAAACGAATGAAGTTGTTGCGTCTGACTGAGTAACACAGACAGTGCCGTTAGAGCCAACAGATGTAATTTTAAGCCAGTCATTATCTGATGTAGACTCCTGATCTATGTTAAATGTCCTTGTAGAGCCTGTTTGGTCTAGCCAAAAGTAACCCCCTGCGTATCCGTCTCCATCGTAGGTGACAACATTATCATCACCATCAATATCCATATAATTAGTAGCACCATCTACATCTATAGATGCAGTAATGTTATTACCACCACCTTGCACAGTCCAATCTAAATCTAGGTTGGCCGCTAGTGCAGTCATGGCGTGATTGAGAGTCATTGTGTTTGTGTTGCCTGTGACTTGTACGTTTACGTTAGAACCATCAGCTCCAGTAGCGTTAGTCTCGTCGGTGGACATGTTAAATGTGTTGGTATCCCCTATGAACGAGAAGTAACCTGTGTAGGTATCTGCCCATATATCTCCAAGAAACTTATTGGTATTACCTTTTTGCAATATATCTAAGGTCATGGTTGCACCATCAATATCTAGTGCAGTCATAGAACCAGCCGCGGCATCAGCACCGCCGATGATGTTGCCACTACCTCCTACCTGTTCTATATCTAAGTTAGATGTAGCACCTGACTGATCTATAAATATTTCATTGTCAGCCCCGTATAGTAGCGATACACTCGTCATCGCAAATAGGCTCATCAATATCAATCTTTTCATCTTTTTGCCAATAGCCATCTTCATAGCCCTCCTCTATTGTTTGTAAGACAGCCGTCTCGATAGCCATCTGTAAAGCAATATTTATAGACTCATTTTCTACTATACCGCTTTCTATTTCAACTAATTCGGTGTTATTTGCATAAAATCTGAACACATCTGAAGAGATAGATGCACTTAATATTGACTTAGTTACTAGAACTTCAATTAAAATTTTACCCGTACTTACTGATACCGTGCGCAAAGATATGGTTACAGAGTCTTGTCTGTACTGTTTAGAACCACCTATACCTAAATATCTTGCACCCGCTCCTCCTGAACGAATATTAGTTTCGTAACCTACTACGCCACCCTCCATTAACAAACCTGCAAATAGTAGAGGTTTGACCTTTTGTTTTTCATCAAAACTTTCCCTGGTTGTGCGAATTATCTGGCGTTCTTTAGTGAGGTTATCTAAACCTTTGCGTTCTACTACATCAAATACATTAGAGTGTTGTAACGCTCTAATTAAGTAAGCGTCTGGAGCTTGAGTAATAGCTGTACTAAAGCTTGCATACTGGCTGTTAGATCTACGTTGTCCTGTATTGTCTTTAAAAGAATTAGGATATACAGCCACTATAGGTTTTCGTACAGGTACAGAAACTTCCGCTAAATTAGTGAGCAAAGCCCCAACCTCTGCTGACTCAATACTTCTTACAGGAGGCACTCCATTGTCTAATGGGTCTACTATTAAAGCGCAATTAGAAAGTGAAAGAACCAAGAGGTACAGTAATTTCTGTTGTATTGCCTTCTTCATCTGTAATTATTAATGTTACTTTGTCGTCTTCTACTCTATATTCTATAGTGTTGCCTTCTAATTCTAGCGTACCAAAATCAGAAGCCGTTTCACCAAACAAGCTATCAACCAACTGTCTGCTGAGTTGTGCATATATTCTACTCTCTAAGTTACGTATAAACCTAGCCAACGTAGTATTTTCAGCTTCTCTTTCTAAGTCTTCTGTATATGCTCTAAGTTCTTCTCGTAGGGCTTCTTTTCTATTGAACTCTTGGTTCTCTATGGTTAAGTAATGACTAGATGTACCAACACCTGAAAAGCTAGGGTTTTTAAACTTGTGTGTCATTTCATCAGCTTGTACGGACAAGACAACAAACATAACAATTATTATAGAAGCTATCAGTAATACTTCATCAGGTCTTTTTCGATTTTTCATCTTGCTCCTTAACTTCAATAACCGTATTAACTTTTTGTTGAAGACGAATCATATCCTGGTCTAACAAACGCAATTGATCTGTCAGTCTTATAATAGTCCCTTTCATTTCCTGAACGGCTGGATCTATCTTATTGGTAATGGTTTGCCAGACAAAATAAACAAAGTAACCTAAACCTACCACCATAACTACAGGAAACCCAAACTCTGTTATTATTTTTACTATATCCATTTAGTCCCTTCTAGCATCTATTTTACCGTCTTCTACAAAGTTTTCTGCTCTTGCTATACGGTCTAGGTCAGGGGGAAGATTTAAGGCACTAGAAACGCTTGTATCTATACGAATCATATCGTTATTCATAATAGATGCTCTAGTAATTAACATTTTAGTAATACCCTGTACGGTTTGAATTTCACTAATTAAACCGTCCATAAGTTGTTTCATCACTAAGAATATAAAGTAGGCCATAATTAAAGCACCAGCTATCGGTAGACCTAATTCAGCGATCAGATTGAACGCTTCCAAGATTAATCCTCGCCTTTAAACTTTTTGCTTTGTCCTGATGTGCCAGCGTAGATGCCAAAAACAGCCGCCATTGCTCCTACAACTACAGACACTAAAGCTGATTGTTCTAGGTTGGGTTCAGGTATGGTCATAAACCAGGTGACTACTTTGTATAGTAGTAGGATGTAGACGCTGACAAAAACTCTAGGGAAAATTCGCCAAGCGTCTACGGTTTTAGCTAGGTGTATCCATTTATGAAATGGATTGACTGATAGATAGTTGGGTGAAACTTCTATGTCTAGTTCTAGCTTCTTTTTTATAGCTGGTTCGATTTTGACTTCTTCTTCCATCTATAAAAACTTTGTGAGAACGATAGCTCCTACCATAAACGGGTAAACACCCCAGAGCATATTCTCTAATTTTTTAAACTTTTCAGATCCTTCATCAAGACGCTTTTCTATATTTTGATAACGTATAGCACACTCTTTTTCGTGTGAACTAATTTGATGAAGTGCGTCTTTTGCTGTTGCCATTATTTTTTTTCTACTTCTACGGTAGTGTAGGCTTCGTTTACGTCAGGAGTAGACTTGTCATCTGCAACAAACTTACCGTCTTCTGTCCTGGCTCTAACTGTTTTTTCTTCAACGCCTCTAACTTTTTGCCACATTTTTTTTAACCAGTTCATTACTTCTCTCCGATCTTCTTAGTAATTGATTCAACTTGGGCTTCTTCTTGTTGAGAAGCTTCTGCCATTTCTTTAATCTGTTCCATAGTTTGTTTTCTAACCGCAGCTATGGCTTCTATTTCAGCACCTTTCCAAGCACCTCTTTCTGTTGCTACGTCTAATATTTGTAGCACGTTTACAAAGTATTGTTGTTCCATAATTTTATCCTAATGTTTTAGTGACTAATGTTGGTGTAATTTTTTCTGCTATCTGTGCATCTAATTCTGTTTTTAAAGCTGCAACAGTATCAGCAGTCAAAGCAGTTTCTACCCAACCTTGTACTTTAGCAGCATCAAGGCTAGACCAGTTTGTAAAACTAGATAGATCAGAGGTATCTAAACTTTGGCTTCCGATAGCTCTAGCTGTTTGTGGAATGCCCTCTGAATCATTATTAGAATTATCAGTTGCAGTTAGTTTCCAATGCACTTCATGCACAACATTAGATTTACTGCTTTTTGTTGGGTATACATCACAAGTATTTACATCCCAAGTATAGTTTATTGCCATATTCTTATCCTTCTAAAGTTTCAATTCTAGTTTTTAAGTCTTCTATTATTGTTTGTTGTTCTTGCATAGCTTTTACAAGTAATGGAGTAATTCTTCCGTAATCCATAGTTTGTGCGTTTACTGTTCCATCATCTTTTACAGCATCTTTTTCACCTGTAACTGCATCAGAAAAAACTTCTTGTACTTCGTGTGCTATAAAACCTTCACTTGATATGCCATGATCTTTCCAATCAAATTTAACTGGTTTTAAATTATTAAGTCTGTCTAAACCATTTTCTATAGGTCTTACATTTTCTTTTAATCTGTAATCTGATGTGGTGTTAAATGCTGTATTTACATTAGTACAATGTATTTCTCCAATTAAACCTCCTCCTTGATCCTCTGATTTAAAAAACTTTGCGGGTTGATAATTGTGATTACCATTAGCTTGTGCATGATAGCCTACTCCATTTGAAGAAAGATTTGATATTCTAAGACCCGTAGTAGTCGTGTGACCTATATCAATAAAATAACCAGGATTAGTTTGTCCTATTCCTATTTTTCCATTCCCTACTACTCTTGCTAACTCTGTACCTGCATTTATCCATCTTTGTACTGTAGTTCCAGTAGTGCTTGTTTCTACATCAAGTCCTCTATCAGTACTAGCTGAACCCGCAGTATTGTGAAATGTTACTAATGTTCCTGAATGAGAACCATCAACGTGAAGTTGGCTGTCGGGATCAGTTGTTCCTATGCCTACTTGTCCATCACCTCTAATAGACAGCCTTTCGTCAGCAACCGCATCCCCCGCAACAGAACCTAAGAAGAAACCCATTCTTCTGTCGGCTAGTGTATTATCATTAAAAGACATGATGTACATATCTTGTTGATTACCAGAAAACTTAATTGCGTTATAAACACCATCACCTGAACCTGAATTACCTAAAACTAAAGTTTCATTATTATTAGCTAGAGTTACATTTGTCTCAGTATGAGCCATTTGTATTGCAAATCTACCTGATGGAGTCGCAGTTCCTATGCCTACAGCATTACCACCAGCATTAACAAAAATCATATTAGCTTCGTCATTCGATTCAACTCTAAAGTCTACATCTACTGAACCTTCATTAAATACTGTGGCTGCTGGAAGTACAGACATCCTGTTTACTAATGTTCCAGCTACCATAGAGTTTATGTGTAAAATGCCGTCTTCTGTTCCATCAGAAGCATCATCTATATATCCAGCTATTGTTGCAAAGTTGGTAACATTTGCACCATCATCATTAGCGTTAAAACTAATTTGTCCTATAGCATCATTATCTGCTGGAGAACCAGAAGCTCTCCATAAAGTAAGTTGTGGTCCTACATTAGAATCTGCATCTGTAGATTTAAGCACTAAATTTTCTGAGTTATCAGCAACAGTAATTGTCGCTCCAGCAGAAGAAGTTATAGCACCATCTACTTGTAACGTAGAAGCCATATCAACCGCACCATCTATATCCACCACGTCTAGGTTAGATGTGCCATCTACGTCTATAGCTCCTGATATATCAAGAGAAGTAGCTGTTAAAACACCTGTAACACCAAGAGTACCACCTATGGTTGCATCATCTGTAACTGTTAAATCGTCTTGTACTTTTAGGTCTACTACAGAAAGACTAGCAAAAGCATCAACTACCGCAGCTCCACTACCAGCACCATCTAGGTAAACTGCTTTTACATCACCTGCTGGTATCGTTACGTTAGCTCCAGAGCCTTGTGAAATAATTATGTTTTGAGAACCACTTGTACCGTTCTCTATAAATTGCATCCTATTGATTGTGTTAGGTGCAATAGTAATCGTACAAGCTGAATCTAATGTGCCTGTATATTTAACATACATAGCCCTTACTGGGTCTGTAGCTCCATCTGCTACTGTAGATGTATGCGTATCTGCGTTGGTTGTTATTGCTTCTGTTCCAAAGCCTAATGCTTCACCAATTAACTCTAGATTGGTATTTGTCGTATCGCCCCAAGTTCCTGACGCATCACCTGTCGCCATTTCGTTAAGTCTTAGATCATTTACGTATGAGCTTGCCATTTATTATTCTCCGTTCATTTAATTATATTACCTTTCTTCTGCATAGTTAAGCAACATCTTCCCAGTTTGGATTTTGAGTTTCTGTTATGTCACTAAAATTAGAATCTTGAGTATCCGTAATATCGCTGTAATTTGGTGTTTGCGACTCGTCAATCAGACTCCAAACAAAAGGATTTCCTAATTCACCTGTAGCTGAAACTCCAATTACTGATATATTAGCTTTTGCTACAACTGTAGGTGATCCTACAAATCCTGTCGCAGAAACACCATCAAGCGTAAATATTTCATTATGGTGTACTGTTACAGAACCAACAGATCCTGTTGCGCTAACGCCAGATACAGGAACATTTGCCTCACCATCTACATCAACTGATAAACTTCCTACACTACCTACGACACCAGGTACACTTGCTATTGCTTGAGCGTTTACTCCAGCTTGAGGAGCGCCTGTTGTCCCAACTTGGCCAGTAGGCGTTACATTAGCCTCTGCGTCTATGGATGGTGTGCCTAAAGCACTTGTAGAAGCTTGTCCTGATAAAGTTACGTTAGCTTCAGCATCTATAGTTACTGTACCTAGTGCGCTAGTACCTGATTGTCCTGTAGGGCTTACGTTGGCTTCACAATCAAAAGTAGGTGTCCCTACTGCTCCAGTACCTACTTGTGAGCTTGGTGTTACATTTGCTCTTGCAACAACGGTTAAAGAACCAACCGCACTTGTTGCAGAAAGTCCTGTAAGAGTAACAGGATTAGGCTCACTCCAAGTATCTGAACCCCAGGTTCCGCGACCCCAACCTGTTATGTTAGCCATTTAAGGCCTCTTTAAGCGATTCTGATAATCGCTGTAGATGCTGCTGCCGCAGGAAAAACTACAGTAAAGTCCCCAGCGGTAGATGTTTTATCACCACCAAAGTCTATTGTTGCTACAGATTTATCGCTGTTAGTGTCATTATAAATCATACAACCTCTAGCAGTTACAGTAGCTGTACCAAAAGTTAAATCTGCAAAGTCTGTAAACCCTGTAGTTCCAGAACTTGTAGGTGCAACTTTAGTTAAAGCGGCTCCGCCTGCTGTGTAATTAGTACCACTTACTTCTTGTGAAGTTGAATAAGCAGTTGTAGTTGCTCCCATAGTGGCGGAACTTGTGAATAAAGCAAGTTTAAAAGCATTACCATTAGTCGCAAAGTTATGTGTTGCTGTTAATAGTTCTTTTTTAAAACTTGTAGTTAATGTAGATGTAATTGCCATATCTATATCCTTTTAATAATTTTAGCAACCTCTTCCTCTCCAGACTTCAAAAGCTCTTGGATTAGAGTTGCCTTATAAGATTTTATAGCATTATTCAAGTAAATCAAACACACTCTATAAATTAAATCTTTATAGGCTCTTGCCTGTTCTTTTATGTGTGGCTCATTATCATCAGAATAACCACATATTTTGTCAGTTA
>Ga0208148_1000225_pt1 | contig 22004 bp, 16 predicted proteins | sample DEB08_DNA_16_FD_184525 | JGI IMG/M metagenome (GOLD analysis project Ga0208148, IMG submission 184525) | Aqueous microbial communities from the Delaware River and Bay under freshwater to marine salinity gradient to study organic matter... | ecosystem: Environmental > Aquatic > Marine > Coastal ...
GATGACCCATGGCAAGGATTGCTAGGAGATGGAAAATGAGTACAGACAACGCTAATGAAGTGAATGTATTAAGGCTGACAATACAGGGCGCACTCGTGGGCCATCTTGTAGGTTTCAGGGATGGCCACAATGTATTGAGTATTGCACAGGAATTTAAAAGTAATCCTGATCGCCCGACATTTAGTCTAACTACACATCCCGAATTTCCGAGCGCGAAAACGCTAATGGCTGAGCCGTGGGTAAGAAGCCAAAGGTTGCATCCCGTACTTTCAAACTTACTGCCAGAAGGCTCTTTACGTGAGTTAGTTGCACAGGGTCTAAAGGTGCATGTTGATAATGAATTTCACATTCTCTCCTACCTCGGTGACGATTTACCTGGCGCAATCAAGGCCGCCCCAATGGATCCTGAAGATGTCCCTGATTACCTGTTGAGTATTCAGGGGAAGGCAAATGCCAAGGCGGTTAAGTTCGATAAGGTGATTCAGGAAAATAAGTTTTCTCTGGCTGGCGTCCAGATGAAGTTTTCCATGAAGGAAAAAGACGGTCGCTATAATTTATCAAAGGGCGATGAGTTGGGAGACTGGATTATCAAAACGCCCTCGACCAAACATAAATTTGTACCACTTAATGAATACACCGCCATGTCGCTAGCAGAGCTTGCTGGTGTTGAGATCCCTGAGATTAAACTCGTTGAGATGGCACAGCTTGATGATTTACCGTCGATTAACTTACCTGACGAGAAAAAAGCGTTCGCGATCAAACGGTTTGATCGCAACGGTGAACAGCGCATTCATATGGAAGACTTCGCGCAGATTCTGGTGAAATACCCGTACGAAAAATACTCGGCTGCCAATTATGAAAATATCGGCAAGGTCATTTATGATTTCTCTGGTGATGGCTTGGCGGATGTCCAACAGTTCGCTAGGCGTCTATTGGTAAATATCCTTTTGGCGAATGGAGACGCACATCTTAAGAATTGGAGCCTTATATACCCTGATAAATTCACGCCGAGGCTCTCTCCTGCATACGATATTGTGACAACCAAGGTTTATATCGAAAACGAAACTAAGTATGCGCTGAATTTAGGAGAAACGAAGGCGTGGTATGAAGTCTCAATGAAAAACTTTGAATCTTGGGCGGTGCGATCGGGAATCCCTTGGCGGGCAGTAAAGCCACATTTGGATGACACCTTGAGCAAGGCGAGAGAGCTGTGGCCTGCCGCCCTCAATACACTTCCTATGGATGAAGCCCATAAACATGCCCTGAGCAACCATTGGCGCCAGCTTCATAAAGACTTCAAGATTGAGGGCACCTAGTAGATAGGGTTGCCGTTATTTGATAGCTTCCAGTAAAAACACCATCAGCGCTTTCTGCGCATGCAAGCGATTCTCTGCTTCGATAGGTACCACCCAACTGCTCTTGCCCTATTTTAACTCGCCAGTGGCTATTTGGTATCTATGGGCGAGTAGGTAATATACAAATACTGTGTTATCACTTTTCAGTGCCTCAGCGTATATTTTCCCATGGGCCTTTCTTTTGCATACCTCCATGCACAACGTCGATTTGCTTCTGTCATATCGACATATCTTTGCCATTGCCTATCAAACTCGACCGGCCCAATCCCCTGCGCGCTAGGGAGTTCCTAACTACGTTTCAATGTTTAATTTGTTTATGCAATGCCGTGATCGCTCTGTGTCGGTTCATATTAATCGTTGCTTTTGGGCTATCTGTTGACTTACAAAATCAGACCTTAATTATGTATGCCGTAATATTGGTCTTACCAAAAATGCGCAACTGGATATATTATATGGTTGACAAAAGGCTCGAAATTGGCTTTTATGTCGCAGGGTCTTCGGGTCCGAAATATCAAACAGAATTTAATTAGGGGAAAATAGATGAAAAATCGTCATAGCATGATCAGGATGATAGCCTTGGCTGCAGCCGCACTGCCTTTGTCACTGTCGGTTACAGCGCAAGCACAGACTGGAACATTAGAAGAAGTAGTAGTAACAGGAATTCGAGGATCACTTGCAAGCGCACTGCAAGAGAAGCGTTCTTCAGATAACCTAGTAGAAATTATTCAGGCAGAAGATATCGGCAAGCTGCCTGATCAAAACCTGGCAGAAGTTCTTGAGAACGTTACTGGTATCCAGATTACTCGTACAGCGGGTGTTGGTACTGGCGTTCAAATTCGTGGTACTAACGCAAACCGTACTGAAATCAACGGTGTTTCTACCGTAGGTTCTGGTTCTGGACGTAGCGGCATCAATTTTGAAGATGTTTCTTCAGCTATTATTGCTGCTGTTGAGGTGACTAAAGCACCTGACGCGAAAACAATTGAAGGTTCTGTTGGCGGTACGATCAACTTACGAACTATTCGTCCTCTTGATTTGGAAGAGCGTGTTGCTTCTATGCGACTTCAGTATGAAGATAGCAGCCTGTCAACTGACAGCGCTACTCCACGTTTTTCAGGTACCTATGGTAATAACTGGACTACAGACAGCGGCGATTTCGGCGTTGTAATAAGTGCTGGTTTCTCTGAGCAAGACGTTACTGCTTTCCGTCCTCGTACTGATCGCGATAACTCTGTTGCGGCTGGCACTGGTGCTGATGCTGCAACGGGTGATTTTCTGCCAATTCAGTTCTTAGTTCAGGACTACGATAACTACGAATATGATACAAATAACTTTGCTGGTACCTTCGAATGGTCGCCAAATGACAGCCTGAGAATTGACTTTAATGCAGTTGTGAACGACCAAGAGCGTAGACAAGAAAGTTCGCGTATTCAAGCTTCAGGTATTTCTGGTAACAGAAATCTTTATACGCCGTCTGAATTTGAAACAGTTAACTTCGGTTCTGCAGATAGCTCGAATGGAGCAGTAGATCTGGGTTCTATTCAAGCAGCAGTTCAAGGCATTATTCCAATAGACGCTGATGGCAGTGACGGTAACCTACGTTTTTCAGGTGATACTAACTCTCGTTTAACCGACAGTGAAATCTTTAGCCTGGGTGCTGATTGGAATCGCGGTAAACTTTCTGGTCGAGTAGAAGTATCTTCTTCGAAGTCTGATTCTAGTACTCCTAGCTTCAACACTACGCTGAACTTCATTAACCCTAACTCTCCACTTGATTATGATGCTCTTCTTGCTAACCGTCAGGCAAACATTGCTAACGCAGGCGTAGATGGCTATTCAAATGCATACGATTCTAATGAGAACGGCACGCCTTTTGAGTATGATTTAACAGGCGGCTCACTAACATTTGGTATTGCCGGAGGTGCAACCGGACCTACCGCTGCTATGTTGCTAGATCCAGCCAATATTGTTCTGCGTGATGTGCAGATTGGACAAAACATTGCAGAGAACAGTGAAAAAGCCTTCCGTACTGATTTTACCTACGATCTGGATTGGAACTCTGTTACTTCGGTTGATTTTGGATTCCGTCACAGTGAGACAACCAGTCTTAGAGACGAAATCAGATCAAGTGTTGGTTTACGAAAAATCGATGACAGCCCTACAGGTGATTTGTTCGCCGATATCCTCGTGGCAGGCCCAAGCAACTTTAATGCTGCTGATGGTAGAGAATTATATGTCCGTGATTTTCTTACTTTGGACCCAGAGCTAGTCGCTAACGATCCTGATGGTGTTCTAGCTACATTAAACGCTGCGATTGTTGCCAACAATGCAATCACTGGTTCAACACGTGCCGCAATCAGCGCACCAACTTCATCAACTAGCGCATTCTTCGATATTGAAGAGAAGACTAACGCGTTTTACGGTCAGGTGAATTTTGAGTCAGGCATGCTCCGTGGTAACTTCGGTCTGCGTTACATAGATACCGATATTTCTTCGACGGCCAATTCTTCACTCAATGGTGTAGTGTCACGCACAACGTCTGACAGTAACTACAGCTTTGTATTGCCACGATTGAACTTGGTTGCAAACGTAAGCGAAGATGTTGTTCTCCGTGCGGCTTGGGGTAAAGATATTAGACGTCCAGATTTCGACGATCTGTCATCTGCTTATACCTTTAGCACTAGCCCAAACCCTGCGGTTGATCTAGGTAACCCTGGTCTTGAGCCTGAAGAAGTTACGTCATTCGATATCTCGGCTGAATGGTACTTCGCACCTTCAAGTGTTGTAAGCATTGGTTATTTCAACAAGTCACGCGAAGGCCTGTTTGTTAGAAATGACGAAAGCCCAGCTGAAGATGCAGTGACTGGATTCCGCGATATTACAGGTCCTGTTTGTGAAGCTGGTGGTATCTTCAACCCGATTGCAGACATCAACGTATTTGGTCCTGTAGGTGTTGGCGTTTGTGTACCTTCTTCACAGACTATCAATGGCGCTGGCGAAACTACGCAGAAAGGCATCGAGCTTGCATTCCAGTATGACCTTTCAGGTTTTGAAGATCAGCTAGGTTGGGCTTCTGGTTTCGGCGCTATCGTTAACTATACTTCTCAGGAATTCAGCGGTGGTGATTCATACCTAGGCGATACTAGCCGTGCAGCAACTGTGTTTGCTCTAAATGGTGCGACAAACGTCGATATGCGCGCTCCATTGGTGGATCTGTCTGAAAAGTCTTACAACATAACAGTGTTTTACGAGAAGCATGATATTTCAGCCAGAATGCGTTACACATGGCGTGAAGCTTATCGTTCAACTGACTTCGGTAGCACTAGTAGCTTCCCTTGGGGTTTCCCAGTTGTTCAGGAAGACAGAGGCCAGCTTAACGCTAGCGTAAGTTACGACGTAAATGACAATCTGAACATCGGTATTGAAGCTGTTAACATTACTGAAGCTGAGGTTGAGCAATCTTGTGTCAACGAAGGCGCTCTGTTGTGTTACCAGGGTTTGACTGATCGTAGAGTCACCATTGGTGTTAGCTATCGCTTCTAGTAAGTGAAAGGGAAGCATTGATAGATTAGGGCCTCAAAGTTTACTTTGGGGCCCTTTTTTTATGTAAATTTTGGCATCCTAATTAGACGAGAATGTTATGCGTGAATCCTGGAGGTGGTTTGGACCGAATGATCCGGTGACCATCGATGATATAAGACAGACCGGCGCCACCGATATCGTCAGTGCGCTTCAGGGCATACCTACAGGTGAATCCTGGTCGATTGAAGCCATAGAAAAGCACCAGGCACTGATTGAGCGCTGTGAGACTGATCTCATGCCTCTCACCTGGAGTGTGGTGGAAAGTATCCCCGTCCATGAAGATATCAAGTTAGCGCGAGCAGGTCATGAGAAGTATGTGGAAAATTGGATCGTCTCCATGGAAAACCTCGCCCATTGTGGGATCAAAACCATCTGCTATAACTTTATGCCGGTGATTGATTGGACCCGCACCGATCTTAAATTCAAGCTATCAACCGGTGCTTATGCACTGCGTTTTGATCAGCAAAAATTTGCCGCCTTTGATTTGTTTATTCTCAAGCGTGCTAATGCCGAGTTGGAATACAGCGAGCAAGAGCTTGCCGAGGCAAAGCAGGTTTATGAACAGATGACTGAGGTAGAAAGGCAGCAACTGACAAATAATATTATTGCCGGCCTGCCCGGCAAGATGACTGAAGCCTATGGCATAGATGATTTTCGCGCCATGCTGGCCTGTTACAAAGACATCACTCCAGAGATCCTGCGAGATAACTTGTGCAGCTTCCTCGGGAAGGTGTTGCCCCGCGCGGAAGCCTTGGGTGTGAAACTGGCCATTCATCCCGATGATCCTCCTCGAGATATGCTGGGGCTACCTCGGGTTGTCTGCACGGCCGATGATCTGGAGCTTCTATTTGGCGCCCTCCCTAGTCCTTCTAATGGTATGACCCTGTGCGTAGGTACCTATGGCAGCCGCCCTGACAATAATCTTCCCGCAATGGCGAGGCAGTTTGGCTCAAGGATTCACTTTTCCCATTTGCGCGGTGTCTGCCTTGACCCCAAAGAGCAGCGATCATTTTACGAAGCCAGCCACCTGGATAGCGATATCGATATGGTTCAGGTAATCAAGGAACTGTTGCAGGAAGAAAATCGTCGCACAGAAATTGGGTTGAGCAATGGCGATATTTATATTCGCCCCGATCATGGCCATCAGATGATGGATGATATAGGAAAAGCGGTGAATCCCGGCTATTCGGCGATTGGCCGCCTGAAAGGTTTGGCGGAGATTCGTGGAGTTATCCTGGCGCTTTCTGCTCATCACACGGGAGAATAATGATGAACGATAGCATTAGTACAAACAGCACGGCTCAGGCATCCTTTGCCCAAAAATTTGCCAAAGGGCTGACGCTATTTCTGCCGGGAATTTTTTTGCTCGGCTTTAATGTTGGCACTGGCAGCGTCACGGCGATGGCTAAGGCCGGCGCAGATTATGGTATGTCTCTTCTGTGGACAATTGTTGCATCCTGCCTGTGCACTTTTTTTATGGTCAATCAGTACGGCCGCTATACCTTAATCACCGGTGAGACAGCACTGGAAGCTTTTCGAAAACATATCCACCCCTCGGTAGGCATCTTTTTTATTGCTGCCCTAGCGACTGGTGTTTGCGGCAGTGTGATGGGGGTTATGGGGATTGTGGCCGAGATCTGTTATGAGTGGTCTAAGTCTTTCGTGGTGGGCGGTATTGCTCCCATTTATTTCGCCAGCTTCTTTGTCACCCTGGTGTACTTTATTTTTTGGAATGGCAGAACACAGTTTTTTGAGCGTAGTCTGGCGGTGATTGTTGCGATTATGGCGGCCTGTTTCATAATTAATTTCTTTCTGATGATGCCGCCACCCATTGAAATTATTAGCGGGTTATTGCCGAGTATCCCGCAGGTGCCAGGGGATTCAGGCAGTAGTGCCTATCTGGTTATCGCTTCTATGGTGGGCACGACGGTATTTTCAGGATTGTTTATTATTCGTACCACCCTCGTTAAGGAAGCGGGCTGGACTCTGGTCGATTATAAAAAGCAGCGCAATGACGCTGCGTTTTCGGTGGTACTGATGTTTATTATCAGCGCAGCAATCATGGCCGCTGCTGCAGGTACTTTGCATGTTGAGGGGGTCGGGCTATCAAAGGCTTCGCAAATGGTTTCGTTACTTGAGCCCCTTGCTGGACCAATGGCCGCGTCGATATTTGCTTTTGGGCTGATTGCTGCGGGTGTATCTTCGCAAATTCCTAATGTACTGATGCTGCCATGGCTGATATGCGACTATACAGGTGCCGAACGAAACATGACGTTAGCCCGATATAGGCTATTGGTTCTGTTAATTTCCCTGCTTGGCCTCGTTGTGCCAATTTTTCAAGCCAGGCCGGTAGCGGTCATGATTGTTTCCCAGGCATTTAATGCTGTGATTCTTCCTGTCACGGTTGCCTGTATATTCTATCTGAGTAACCGGAAAGACCTTATGCAGGGCTATAAAAACGGCTTGGTTGCCAACAGTATTTTTGCTGTGATCTTTCTATTTTCCATATTCACATCGGTGGTCGGGATCAGAGGCCTTTGGCAGATGTTATAAGGCCAAAGACGGAATAGGGCGCGCCCGTGATAAATAGATGAAACTGTCTTGCTGGGCGGTGCCCAGCTACTGTTAATTAGGCTCTCCGCAACATTGTCTTACCAATTTGTATGTGCTGTAATACAGCCTGCGGAGTGCTAGTGTGCAATCTGGTTGAAGTTTCCCAATACGAGTAAATTCACATCCATGAGTAATTCAAATAAGCGTTTATATCGCCAAATCGCCGACAAAATATTATTGCTGATTGAGTCGGGTGTATACCCCGTTGGTTCTCGACTGCCACCCGAGCGAGAGTTAGCAGAGCGATTTTCCGTGAGTCGGCCGACTATTCGTGAGGCAGTAATTGCCCTCGAAGCCAAAGGCCGAGTAACGGTTAGAACGGGTTCGGGCGTCTATGTCGTAGAGCCTAGCGTGGAGTTTGCTGGGTTAGCGGGGTTGGCGAAATCAGTCAGTCCGTTTGAATTGATTGAGTCTCGCGTGTTTATTGAAGGTGAAGCTGCCGCTCTGGCCGCGGTTTTAATTACAGACTCTCAGCTGACCCAGTTAGGGAAAGCGCTTGAAGATATGGCCCGAGAAAATATTGAGGGAGATCCTATATCCGTAGTCGCTGATCGAAAGTTCCACTCAATTATTTCTGAAGCTACTAATAATCGCGTTTTATCATTGCTGATCTCTCAGCTCTGGGATGTGCAGGAAGAGCTCGATAATATTCGTTTGGCACACCAAGCGGTCTGTATGAAAGATGATGCTCAGCGTTTGTCTGAGCACAGAGCCATATTTGAAGCGATGGTAGAGAAAGATTCGAATAAGGCCCGCACGGCCATGCGTAATCATTTCTCTCGTATGTTAACCGCCTTGCATGAAACTATTGAGCAACAGGCTGTATCTGAAGTGCAGCGCAAAGTTTCACAGATGCGCGAACGCTTTCCTGTAGGGCGAATGGATCTGTAGTTAAGTTGTGGGTTTTTTGGCCAAGTTCTGACGTAAGACCAATTGGCAGCATCACTTTTGTCGCCATCTGACTTTAGGCCATCTGATTTTACGCCATTAAACACCTGTGTCGCCTCAAAGTTAGTCTAAATAATCCGTCTCTCAATTCCGCCCCAGCACCTAAATCCCGCTATCTACGCCCTGTGTCGCTTCCAATTATGCCTGGGGTGGTTTTCTGTATCTCTAAACCTGAGGTATTGGCCAATATCGATAATTGGTATTACACTTTTGGTTGACAAATTGCCTATACAAGGGTACATTTTGTTAGATTCTCAATGGCCTTAAAAAGTGCGTCTGCCGGTCTTTACTTTTAGATTGGTAACAGATCAGCTTTTTCTGATAATTTAATTGATGCGAATAATAATGCTATGCCTCTAATGACCGCTCTTCGACGAATCAAACTAACTCTGCCGTTAATGTTGTTGTTGGGCGTAGTCGCCTGCGCGCCTTCTGCTCCGAGTGAAATAAACGTCAAAGATCAGGCCGAATTTAAGCAGGCCGTTGCCAATGCTAAGCCCGGTGATGTTATTACCCTGGCCAACGGCACCTGGAAAGACTTTGAAATACTCTTCACGGGAACGGGTGAAGCCGATCAGCCGATACGCTTAACCGCTGAGACTAAGGGCAAAGTATTTATCACTGGGCAGTCTAATCTTCGGTTGGCCGGAGAATACCTTGAGGTCTCTGGGCTAATCTTCAAAGACGGATATACACCGACCCTACAGGTAATAAGCTTTCGTCAAGACAAAGAGCATCTGGCCAATCACTCTAGAGTGACTGAAGTCGTGATCGATAATTTTAGTAACCCAGAGCGATTCGAAGCTGACTACTGGGTTGCCATGTACGGCAAGCATAATCGCTTTGACCACAACCATTTGGAAGGTAAGCGCAACAAAGGTGTAACCATGGCAGTTCGGCTAGATTCCGAAGCGAGCCGGGAAAACCACCACCGCATCGACCACAACTACTTTGGCCCTAGACCTGTTCTGGGATCAAATGGAGGTGAGACCCTGCGTATTGGCACCAGTCACTATTCCCTCTCGGATTCTTTCACGGTGGTAGAAAATAACTATTTTGATCGCTGTGATGGTGAGGTGGAAATAGTCTCGGTTAAGTCTGGTAGTAATCAGGTGCGTGGCAATCTGTTCTTCGAGTCCAAAGGCACACTTACCCTGCGCCACGGCGATAACAATATCGTTGAAGAGAATATCTTCTTAGGCGGTCGAGTTGATCACACTGGCGGTATTCGCGTAATCAATAAGGGTCAGATTGTCCGCAATAATTATTTAGAGGGCTTAACAGGTTACCGATTTGGTGGCTCTCTTGTGGTGATGAATGGCGTGCCTAATTCATCTATCAATCGCTATCACCAGGTCGTTAATGCTCAGATTGAAAACAACAGCATGATAAACAACGAACATATTCAGCTGGCCGCTGGCAGTGATGCGGAGCGTTCGGCGACACCGGTTGATAGTCAGTTCACCAGTAACTTGATCGTCAATGACAATGGCCGTGACACATTTACCCTGTATGACGATGTCAGTGGTATTCGCTTTGCCGACAATGTGCTGAACAATGTTAAGAGCCCACAACTTTCTGAGGGCTTTAGTAACCAAGCGGTAACGCTAACAAGAGCGGCCAACGGATTACTTTACCCCGATTCCCCAAGCCTAAAAGACGTAGGTGCCAAGCAAGATCTCGTGGTGTTAAATAAACATGACACTGGCGTCTCTTGGTATCCGAAATCAGATGCCTCTATACAGTTCGAAACCGGGCGCATGATCCAGGTTACAGCGACCCCAGGGGAGTTGCGAGAAGCAATCGAGCTAGCAGCGTCCGGTGATATTATTCGCCTTGCTGCTGGCGATTATCTGTTAAGCAAAGTAATAGAAATCGACAAGCCGCTCACGCTGTTGGGCGACAAGCGCTCTAAAATTGAGTTTGAGCGTTCCACGCTGTTCGAGATTGTGGATGGTGGCAGTTTAAAGCTGAGCGGGCTGGTGATCTCTGGCAAGCGCTCGCCGGACAATGTGGGTAATTCTGTTATTCGTACCAGTCCCTATTCAATGTTGGTCAACTACCAGATCAAGGTGCACAATTCCGTGTTTGTACACCTTGATGTTAATCGCCATTTCAATTTTCTAAATGTTGCCAAGAGCACTATGGCAGACAGTGTCGTCATTCTTGACTCCCATTTCAGAGACGTTAGCGGTGCCATACTGGCGATGGATAAAGAGGCTGATGATTACGGCATCTTTAACGTGGATTACGCGATAATCAAGAATTCTAGCTTTACCAATGTGCAGGGCGCAATCGCGACCCTGTATCGCGGCGGAACCGATGAAAGTACCTTTGGGCCCCACTTTACCCTCACCAATTCTAAGCTAACCAATGTGGGTACAGGCAGTAAAAACAAGTCTAAATCATCGATTTATTTGCACGGCGTGCAGGTAACAACTATTGAGAATAACCGCTTCTCGAATAGCTCTGGGATCAAGATAGAACATACCGTCGGTGAGCCGGTGACGCGAATTGTAAAAAATACTCTGACAGAAACTCCCTTACCCACTGTGAGAGAGCTGCACAGTCAGGCGGAAAATACTGCTGTCATTAAAGATAATATTATTAGATAGACCTACCTAGCGTAGATAAATATATCGGTTTAGTAACAATACTCAGCCCAGGATTTGGAGGAATAAAATATGCAAACAGCACCTTTTCTATTTGGAGAAGAGTTATTAACCGAACCTGTTGCCCCAGGTGTTACTCGAAAAATTATGGGTTTCAATAATCAGATCATGATGGTTAAGGTCTATTTTGAAGAGGGCAGTGAGGGCTATGTTCACAGTCATTTTCACTCCCAGGTTGCCTATGTTGAACGGGGTGAATTTGATGTCACCGTGGGTGACGAAACGAAAACTCTGGTAGCGGGAGACTGTTTCTTTATGGAGCCCAATATTATCCATGGTGCTATTTGCAAGAAGGCTGGCGTATTGATCGACGTGTTTAGCCCAATGAGAGAAGACTTTTTTGAGGGGAATAATAAATGAAAATAAGTAACCTTCGCTGGTGGGTGATTGCACTGATCGCTCTCGCCACAGTCATTAACTATATTGATCGCCAGGCCTTAGTTGTACTTTGGCCGAGTATTGCAGGGGATATCTATCCGGATAAAACCGCAGATGAGCACAAAGAAATTTATGCCTTTCTGTCTGTTATCTTTATTTTTTCCTATGCCTTTGGTCAGGCTATCTTCGGCAAGATATTCGATTGGATTGGCACCCGTTTAGGTTTTGCTCTGTCCATTACTGTTTGGTCTATAGCGACCATAATGCATGCGTTTGCCAAGGGTGTTGTCACTTTCAGTATTGTCCGAAGCCTGTTGGGTTTGGCAGAGGCCGGTAACTGGCCTGGTGCAACCAAGAGTAATGCTGAGTGGTTTCCAACCAAAGAGCGAGCCTTGGCCCAGGGTATATTTAACTCAGGTGCCGCGGTCGGTGGCCTAATATCCATACCTTTGATTGGTACTTTGGCGATCTACTTTAGCTGGCAAATGATTTTTGTTCTGATTGGTGTACTGGGTCTTCTATGGCTTATTCCTTGGATGATCCTTGTGAAGTCGCCGCCTAAATACCATCCCTGGATTACTGATGAAGAGCGGGAATACATTCTGAGTGGTCAAGAGAACCAGAGTGCCGCCGCAGTTAATGATGAGGGTTACAACCCATCGACAGGTGAGCTGCTTTCACACAAGCAAAGCTGGGGCGTGATTATCGCTTCTGCCTGTATCGACCCCATTTGGTGGTTGTTTATTTTCTGGATTCCAATCTACCTTTTCGAAGTGTATGGAATGGATGTTAAGCAAGTTGCCCTCTATGGCTGGGTACCCTACATGGGTGCAATGATTGGCGCCTTCTTTGGTGGATTGTTGGCACAAAATAGATTTAAGGCTGGATGGACCACTAACAGTACCCGAAAGCTGGTGATCACATTGGGTTGTTTGACCATGCTCCCGGCACTTCTTGCGATGTCGAATCCTGGCTCGCCGATTACGGCCGTCTTGCTTATGGCCGTTATTTTGTTTGGCTTCCAGACAGCCATTGGTAACGTTCAGACTCTGCCCAGTGATTTCTTTGGTGGTAAAACAGTGGGCACGCTAGCTGGATTTTCCGGTATGGCCGCCAAACTTGGTGCGGTGGGTTTAACAGCATTGGTACCTATGCTAACTGCAGGTGGTAACTATACTCCGGCATTTATGATTGGCGCTGGACTGGCTGTATCAGCTCTCGCCAGCGTGTGGATTTTATGTCCAAAAATTGAGCCACTAAGCCCTAAGTCCTAGTCGCTAAGTGGTAGTCCGACAACTAATAAAAAGTTAACTAAAATAATTTAAAAGGGAGAATTATATGACAGTTCCTGTCATCGGTTTTATCGGTCTGGGCCTCATGGGTGGCAACATGGTCGAGAATTTACAAAAGAGAAACTTTAAGCCAATCGTAATGGACCTCAACAAGGAGATCGTTGCGTCTGTTGTAGCTCGCGGCGGTTCCGAGGCATCCTCCGCGGCGGAGTTAGCAGCAGCATGCGACATCATTATGCTGTGTCTTACGACTTCTAATGTTGTTGAAAAGGTTATGTATGGCGAAGATGGCATACTGGCTGGTATCAAAGAAGGCGCCGTGGTGATTGATTTTGGAACCTCGATTCCGGCATCCACCCGCAAGATCGGAGCCGACCTCGCGACTAAAGGCGCAGGCATGGTTGACGCCGCATTGGGTCGCACTCCAGCTCACGCCCTTGATGGCCTTCTCAATATTATGGCAGCTGGCGATGAAGCGACTTTCGAGAAGGTTAAGCCGATCCTCGAGATGCAGGGTGAGAATATCTTTTACATGGGCGCCCTTGGCGCTGGCCACACCACTAAGTTGATTAACAACTTTATGGGAATGACCACGGTCTGCGCAATGTCTCAGGCATTTGCTGTTGCCGAAAGCGCAGGCGTCGATCGCCAACAGCTGTTCGATATTATGTCGACGGGTCCTTCTACTTCACCATTTATGCAATTCTGTAAGAATTACGCCGTAGACGGTGTTAGTGATTTAGGTTTCTCAATTGCCAATGCCAATAAAGATTTAGCCTATTTCCTTGAGATGGTTGAGGGGCTGGGCACTAGATCTCAAATAGCTGAGGGCACCTCTGCAAACCTCCAGGCCGCTTTTGATGCTGGCATGGGTAATGGTAATGTTCCTGAAGTATTCGATTATTTCCGTACACTCGAAAAGTAATTTTGAGTTTGTTAGATACGGATCCACAACCTAATAAAATTGACCTAGATAGAGTAAAAGAAATATGAAACATCAGAACAAAGTAGCAGTCGTGACCGGTGGCGTAAGAGATATCGGTAGAGCCATATCGCTTAAGCTGGCTGCTGAGGGAGCTAAGGTCGTGGTTAACTATCATGGTAGTCATGATCTGGCCCAGCAAACTTTAAACGACATTGAGTCCGCTGGTGGTCAGGCCATTTTATACAAAGGTGATATGACCTCCCCCGCTGATGTAGAAGGATTGATCGCTAAAACTATAGAAGCCTTTGGCTCGAGTATTGATATTTTGGTTAACGTTGCCGGAGGTTTGGTGGCACGTAAAACCATCGAAGAAATGGATCTTGAGTTTTTTAATTATGTTATGCAGCTGAACATGAGCTCTACCTTCCTGGTAACTAAAGCGGTTGTTCCTTATATGTCTGAAGGCGCCTCGATCATCAACTTCGCCTCACAGGCAGGACGTGATGGCGGTGGACCTGGTGCCAGTGCCTACGCAACGTCAAAGGGTGCAGTAATGACATTTACTCGTTCTATGGCAAAGGAATTGGGCCCTAAGGGTATCCGTGTTAATTCTTTATGCTGTGGCATGATCAGCACAACATTCCACGATACATTCAGTAAGCCTGAGGGCCGCGCTGCCACTGCCGGTAACACACCACTACGTCGTGAGGGTGCGCCCAATGAAGTGGCTGACACAGTGAGCTTCTTAGCCTCTAGTGATGCTGCGTTCGTTAGTGGCATAAATATGGATGTTAACGGTGGCTTAGTATTTTCGTAAGCGCATTAGTTTCGGTTTAGGGGTGGATTACAACCTATGAAAAATAAGGTCGCTGTTATTGGCGAATGTATGTTGGAAGTCAGTAGTATGGGGGCGGGCAGAGACCAGTCCTCTTTACCTGCGGGGCTTTCATTTGGTGGGGATACTCTCAATACCGCTATATATCTTGCTCGTCTGGGGGCTGACGTCGATTACGTCTCTGCCCTTGGGGACGACGATATGAGTGCTTGGATGTTGAGCCAATGGCGTTCTGAAGGCGTTGGCTGCAATCTGGTCACCAGGCAGAAGAATGGAGTGCCTGGTCTGTACATGATTCAGATTGATGAGCATGGCGAGCGATCATTCCTCTACTGGCGGTCCAATTCCCCTGCCACCCATATGTTTGATAATGCCGCTGAAGCGGATGAAATATTTGAAAAGCTGTCTGCCTATCAACATATCTATTTGTCGGGAATCAGTCTTGCCATCTACACAGAGGCTGCCCGTCACCGTCTCTTTGATTTTCTCAAACGTTATCGCGCCAAGGGGGGAGATGTCATATTTGATGGCAACTATCGTCCCCGTCTCTGGGCCAGTCCCGAGGTTGCTCGCGATGCCTACGAAAAGATGTACTGCCTTGCAGATTTAGTGCTGCCAACCGATGAAGATGAGGCTCAGCTGTTTGGTCTCGAGACGCCAGAAGAAGTTGTGGCACGTCTTAGATCCTTTGGTGTGTCAGATGTTGTGCTTAAATTGGGTGAGAAAGGTTGCTTGATTGGCACGGATTCGGGTGTAGATGCAGTGCCCGCAGAAGTGGTTAAGGTCGTGGATACTACCGCTGCCGGTGACTCCTTTAATGCGGGCTTTATGGCATCAAGATTCCAGGGGCAAGATATGAAAGCCGCCTGTGGTGTTGCCAATCGATTGGCATCTGAGGTGATTCAGCATCGCGGTGCAATCATCCCTATAGAATCCATGCCTGTTTATAGCTGACCTTTAAGGGCTGTGCCCCGAGCAGGATTATTTCCTGGGTAACGCGGGTAAAGTAGGCAGGCCCTCAATACTTATAAAACCTATTGTCTGGAGTACGCATGAAATTAAATAAAATAAAAGCCACGCTGATGGCGTTAATGATGCTGATTATTCCACTTGAATTACAGTCTAAAGAGCACCCTAAGCTGATGCTCACCAAAGCGGGCGTAGAGACAATTAGGAAAAGTCTCGGCCAGGTGCCTTTGTTTGATGCGTCTGTGGCCAGTACAAAACAACAGGTAGATATTGAGATTGCTCTAGGTATTGATACACCTATCCCTACAGATTATTCTGGTGGATATACCCACGAAAGGCACAAGAAAAATTTCGTGATCGCTCAGAAAGCCGGTTCTCTATACCAGATTCTGGACGATGATAAATACGCTGAGTATGTTCGAGATATGCTGTTCCAGTACGAAGCCATGTATAAAGACCTGCCCGTGCATCCCAAGCCTCGCTCTTACGCCCGGGGAAAATTATTTTGGCAATGTCTAAATGACAGTAATTGGTTGCTATATATGGCGCAGGCCTATGACTCTATCTATACCTTTTTGTCGGAGGAAGAGCGCCAGAGGTTGAATCAGAACCTATTTCGTCCTTTCGCAGATTTTATCTCCATCGGAAATCCACAGTTCTATAATCGCATCCATAACCACAGTACTTGGGGCAATGCTGCCGTCGGTATGATCGGCCTTGTTATGGATGATCAGGAGCTAATCGACAGAGCACTGTACGGCATTGAAGATGATGGTCTTGAAGTTGGCCTCAAGGATGACGACGGCGGTTTTATTAAAGTTGAAGGGCAAAAGACTGGTTTTCTGGCCAATCTAGAGAATCCGTTCTCACCAGATGGCTATTACACCGAAGGGCCTTATTACCAGCGTTACGCCATGTACCCCTTTCTGATTTTTGCCCTGGCAATGGACAATGTAAAACCAGAGGTGAAAGTATTTCAGCATAAAGACGGCGTATTGCTTAAGGCTGTTAATGCGTTGCTGAATCTCTCCGATGCCGAAGGTAACTTTTTCCCGCTCAACGACGCACAAAAAGGTATGTCCTATTTTTCTGCCAGTTTGGTGACTGCCGTTGATATTGCTTATCACTACGGCGATCAGAATCCACAGCTACTCAGTGTTGCCGAGAAACAGGGTCAGGTGCTTCTGGACCAGTCTGGTCTCTCTGTCGCTGTTGCTCTCCGGGATGGAAAGACCCAGCCTTTCGTTAAGCAATCTATCAATCTCTCGGATGGTGCAGAGGGCGATGAAGGTGGGGTTGCGGTATTGCGCTATGGCGTTGAAGACTTAGCCGTCGTATTTAAATATGCCGCTCAGGGCCTGAGCCACGGCCATTATGACAAGCTGTCGTTTTCATTATATGACCGGGGCGATGAGGTTATTCAGGATTATGGCCTAGTGCGCTTTGTGAATATTGGGCAGAAAGGTGGCGGTAATTATTTGAAAGAAAATCAAAGTTGGGCAAAGCAGACAATAGCCCACAACAGCCTCACCCAGGATCAGACATCCCATTTCAACGGGAAATATGAGATCGGCAGTCAGCATCATTCGCAGCTGCACTTTTTCGACGACTCGAGAGCCGATGCCCAGGTAGTCAGTGCGCGAGAGGCGAATGCCTATCCAGGCACCGAAATGCATCGCACCATGGCGATCATTAAACCTGAAAATTTTGCTACGCCTTTAGTGCTCGACATTATGAAGGTGACATCAGAGGCTAACCACCAGTATGACCTGCCATTTTATTTTATGGGGCAGGTTCTGCAGACCAACTTTGACTATGAGATCCCAACCAGCTTGGCGCCATTAGGAGATTCTGACGGTTACCAGCATCTGTATCTAGAGGGCAAAGGTAAGCCGTCGTCAGACAGTACCCAGTTCAATTGGCTAGTTGAAGGTAAGTTTTATACCCTGACATCAGCCACCAATGTTACCGACGAATTGCTCTTTGCTAGAGTGGGCGCTCAGGATCCTGAGTTCAATTTGCGCCGGGATGCCGCGTTAATTTTCCGTAGAAAAGACGTCGGCGACAGTCTTTTTGTTTCGGTGATCGAACCCCATGGACGCTATAGCCCAGTTTCTGAATTGTCAGTAAACCCAATGAGTAATATTGCTGCACTCAAAGTGGCATTCGACACTGAGACGTATACCGCGGTTGTTATTGAGACCTTGGATAATAAGTCGAGTCTATTCATTGTCGCAAACAGAGACGCAGCAACCTCTGCAAAGCATCATCTAAAGATAGGTGGCAAGCACTACGGTTGGCTGGGGCCATATCATCTTGAGGTGATAAAATAGCTAATATCCATGGCTGAGGTTTATCGCCTATAGGTCTGTTAGGACTTCGCTTTAAGGTAGCCGCTGAGATACTTAGGTGTTGGCAGGGGAGGCACCGATACTGTGCCTCTCGGGCTAACGACTAGCCTGTAATAAGAACACCATCAATGCTTTCTGGGCGTGTAAACGATTCTCTGCTTCGTCCCAAACCACGGAAATATTTTCATCTTCCATTAACTCGCCAGAGACTTCTTCATCTCTATGGGCGGGCAGACAATGCATAAACAAGGCGTTATCTGCGGCATGGGCCATGAGTGTATGGTTCACTTGGAAGCCGGCAAAGTGCTTTAGGCGCTCCTCTTGCTCTGCTTCCTGCCCCATTGAGGCAAACACATCTGTGGTGACTAGGTCTGCGCCTGTTGCGGCTTTGACGGGATCGTTGGAGGTGCTTACACGATCACCCGCTTCTGCGACTAGGGCTGCATTGGGTTCGTAGCCAGCCGGCGTAGCTATCTGTAATTTGAAATCAAACTGAATGGCGGCATTGATCCATGAGCTGCACATGTTGTTGCCGTCACCAATCCAGGCAACAGTTTTGCCTTTGATTGAGCCACGATGTTCGACAAATGTCTGCACGTCGGCCAAGAGCTGGCAGGGGTGGTATTCATCGGTGAGTGCGTTGATTACTGGCACTTTAGAATTTGCCGCAAAGCGTTCGACAATCTCTTGACCATGGGTACGGATCATCACTATGTCGACCATGCGTGAGATGACTCTAGCGGAATCTTCAACGGGTTCGCCACGGCCTAACTGCGTGTCATTGGACGACAGGAATATTGCGTGACCCCCTAGCTGTGCCATGCCCGCTTCAAAGGATACTCGAGTTCTGGTGGATGACTTTTCAAAAATCATGCCCAGTACTTTGCCTTTAAAAAAGGGTTCTTGGCGGCCTTCACGTTTGGCTGCTTTCATTTCTATGGCTAGGTCGATTACCTGGGCTAATTCCCCAGGGCTCAGATCGCGCAATGATAAGAAATGTCTAATCGCCATAATCGGTTAGTCCTGTTTAAAGTCTTTAATCAGCGGTGCAAGAATAGCCACCACTTGGTCGGCTTCGTCGTCGGTCATAATAAACGGCGGTAATAACCTGATCACCGTATCAGCCGTGACATTAATAATTAAGCCTGCAGCCATGGCTGCGGGAAATAATGATTTGCAGGGTTTGTTGAGTTCAATACCAATCATGCAGCCTTTGCCGCGAATCTCGACTACATGCTCGACACCGGCCAGTGCTGTCTTAAAGCCTGCCATTATTCTGTCGCCCAATACTGCGGCTCTTTCACTGAGATGTTCATCTTGCAATGTATTAATAGTGGCCAGCGCCGCGGCACAGGCTAGCGGGTTGCCGCCAAAGGTTGAGCCATGGTTGCCGGGCTGCATTAGCTGGGCGGCTTCGCCATGGGCCAGGCAGGCGCCAATGGGCACACCATTGGCGAGGCCTTTTGAGGTGGTCACCACGTCGGGTGTAATGCCGCTGTGTTGGAAATAAAAGTATTTGCCAGTACGCCCATTGCCGGTCTGTACTTCATCGAGCATTAGTAACCAGCCGCGCTGATCACAAAACTCACGCAGCTGCTGCAGATACTCAGAGCTGGCCATATGAATACCGCCTTCACCCTGAATGGGCTCTATGAAGAGCGCACAGATACTAGGGTTGTTGTCGGCGACGGTAGTTAGGGACTCCATATCGTTAAATGCAGCGCGGGCAAAGCCTCGCACTAGCGGTTCAAAACCGGCCTGCACTCGACGGCCACCAGAAGCACTTAATGTGGCAAGTGTGCGACCGTGAAACGCATTATCCATTACCAGTACGGTAGGCAGTTTGATGCCTTTTTTGTGGCCATGCAGGCGCGCCATTTTGATAGCTGCTTCATTGGCTTCGGCACCGGAATTACCAAAAAATACATTACTCATTCCAGAGGCAGCACAGAGTTTATCGGCGAGTGCCTCTTGATTGGGAATGGCAAAAAAGTTGGAGCAGTGGGTGAGCACTGTTGCCTGCTCGGCCACTGCTTTGGCGACGGCAGGATGTGAATGCCCAAGACCGCATACGGCAATACCGGATAAGGCATCTAGGTATTTATGGCCGTCGGCATCCCATAGCCAAGCGCCTTCGCCTTTAACGAGGGTGGCGGCTCTGGTGCCATAGGTGTTCATTAACTGGTCGGTCGACATAGGCTGCGCGCTTCCTTTCTATCCGTGTTTTAGTGCCAAGCTTCTGTTTATCACTTCAAGTTATAGCTTCAAGCAAAAACGGTTTTCAACAGAATAAAAAAAGGCAGCTATGCTGCCCTTTTGAATGTTCAAGACTAAATAATATCGCGCTTTATTTGAGCTGGCAACCACTGACTTGAGTGGGCCCGCAAGTTGCAGGCCGGTTCTCGTCTTATTCTTTGCGATATCGCTGATTATTAACCCAGGCCCAGAGGCCGGTAATAGAAAGAATACAGAGTAACAGGCCAACGATATCAATAAATAGCACACCGGCACTGCCAAAGAATCGGCCGCTGTGGAGGTCCAGAATCAGGGTTTCTATTGAGATACTGCTGCTGATCTCCTGTTCTTTTAAATGGTCTTTAATAGACTCTGGAAGGGCTGTAGGGGCACTATTGACCGGTAGCAGGCTAATGTTGCTGGGCGCTAGGGCCAGGCTGTCGGTATCAAATGTCTGTACGCCAGATTCACCGCGCAGATAGAGCTGGTTGTTCTGGGCGATAAGTCCGGTGAGATCTGCAGGCAAACCCTGCAGCTGGGTAAAGCTTTCTATCAGCTCGCCCTTGGCCGTGAGAATAACCAGAGCGTCGTTACACAGGGCCAATAGTTGTTGTTCTATTTCAACCACAGAGAGTAGCGGCGGCTGACATTGGGCGACTTTTTGCTGGTTTAATAAGAGTTGGTTGTCTCCAGCCTGATACAACCAATCACCTGAATTCAACTCGAAGCCATCGCTGGCCGCTTGCTCTAAGCCATACCAAGACAGTAGCCAGTCACTGGACAGTTTGGTATTGCTGAGTTTTAAACCGAGGGAATGATTTAACGCAAAACCGCTGAGCGCTAAAAAAATGATCATAAAAAATAGTGACAGGCCAATTCGGCGATGCCAGCGAATATTTAAACCAATGGATTTTTTGAGTTTCAAGACGGGTCTCTACTGTTGATTACCTGTCCATGATAATACAAAGCTAGAGCGGCTACCTTATTTACCGCCCATACCGACAGCGTGGCGCCGGTAATTCCGTCGATAGATTGATCGAGGTTATTATTATGGGTGAGGGACGCGCCGAGATACTGTCGGGTGTAGGCAGGGTAGCGTACTTCGCCACCACGACTTTCGCGGTAGGCAAGAATTTTAACCTGTTCAATTTTACCCTCAGCCACTACTACGCCAATGGTAATGGGCATCTCTTTGCCAATCTCTTCGAGAATCCAGGCAGTTTTATTGTCGAGTTGATGGTAACGCACGCGCAACCCGGCTAAGGGATGGCCAAGAATTTCGGCGGCCTGCTCACGAATATCATTGGTTAGCCAGAGTGTGGCTTTATTAGGGGGCTGGTTAAATGCCTCGGCAATAAAATCTGGGCCAGACTGATAAACCCCTTTGGCACTCACTAGGGGTGAGGACAAAGAGGTTAGTAGTACAGTGCCTATTAATAGCAGGGCTTTTAACGTTGGTTTTAACATTCCTACTCGTAAAGTTAACAAATTTGTTTGGTTATACGCACCCTTCGTTTAAAAAGAGTAGCCTACACCCATATTGATACCATCGTAGCCTGACTCACCAGGTGCATCCTGATTTTGGTAGTCAAACTTAAACACAACATTGGGGTGCAACCAGTAGTTAACACCTAAATCAATCTGGGTAATTTCAGAGTCTGTGCTGCTACCGGCAGTGTTATCCCAAGAGCTGTAGCGTGCAAACAGTCCCAACTTATCATTCAGCTTAAAGGACGGCTCAATATACATACCTGTCTGTTCATCAGCACCCATTTTGGTGGTGTTAATGGCATCGTCAAAATCCCATTGGGCGTAGAGAGCTCGCAGTTGAAAGCTGTCTCGCTGCCAG
>Ga0208148_1000227_pt1 | contig 21662 bp, 32 predicted proteins | sample DEB08_DNA_16_FD_184525 | JGI IMG/M metagenome (GOLD analysis project Ga0208148, IMG submission 184525) | Aqueous microbial communities from the Delaware River and Bay under freshwater to marine salinity gradient to study organic matter... | ecosystem: Environmental > Aquatic > Marine > Coastal ...
TTACTTTTTCAATCTGGTTTGCAATAGACCAAATCAAAAATTATTAATGGAGCATAAAAAATGGTTAAAACAGTTAAAAAAGAATATCAAGTTTATGATTATAATGATTTAAAAGATAATGATGAATTATTTGATAAATGTTATGATAATTGGTTATCTAATCCAGATAATATTAATGATTGGTCTGATGAGAATATAGATAGTTTTAAAACTTTTGCAGATCAATTAGATATGAAAATTGATTTTTCATTATGTAATGCAGAATATCCAGATAGAAGTTGTTATATAAAATTAGATAATACTAATTATTATTATATAGCGACTAATGATAGAGTAAAACGTATATCTGAATATATTAAAAATTATAAAGGTAATGGATATTATATTTGTGATAATTTAAAAACCTATGCAGATAAGTTAATAAATAAATGGGATAAAGATTATTCAATAAATGATTTTTCAAAAGATATAGAAAATAAAATGTTTGATTTATGGTTTGAAGATAATCAAAATTATTTTTCAAAAGAAAGTTTCTTACAATTAGTTGAGTGTAACGAATACGAATTTTATGAAAATGGAGACATAGCATAATGAAAAATAGAATGTACTCATGTTTAAGATATAAATATAAAAATGATTTTATTGATACATCATTACATAATAATAATGGAATAATAGATTATATGAAAAAAAATAATATACCAGAAACAGAATTTAAGAATTTTAAATTTGTTTCTCAAATGATGGAGTATATAGATGACTAAATTAGAGATCGCAGAACTGGTATTTCTATTAACAAGCCTGTTTATACTTGTATACGTTATATAGATACCTATTTAAAACGAATTTAAAGCCTATACAGACATATTTTATAGGCTTTGGATATAGTGAGTCAGAATTATAAAAAAAACAATGGAGAATAAAAAAATGGTTAAAAAAGAAAAACTATCAATAACAAGTAATAACATTAAAATAATTTCAGATATGGTTATGTCATTATATGCAGATGAAGATAATCAAGGCGAATTTGATGAAAAAACGACACTTAAATATGCTTTAAATTATTGCATTGATGTTATTGAGGATAAAGAGACAATTTTAGATGTAAATTTCTTAGAGGGAGAAGAATAATGACTAAAAAATTAACAGTTGAAGAATTAGAAGATAGATTATGTGATGTGGAGAGTAGATATTACAATGGTTACAGTCAAACTGAATATTGGTGGAGAGTGAGCGGTGATGTTGAACCTACAGATAGAAGATTGTGGACAAGATATATTAAATTATTAAATAAAAGAAAAATGGAGCAGAATAATGACTAAAAAAACATATACAATAATTGCTACTAGAGATGATTATGTGAAAATTAACATATTAGCTAATTCTAAAGAAGAAGCCTTAAAAAATGCTATAAATGATAACCACGAAAGTGAATGGAAAAGTTATGATATAGGAAATTATAAGTCTTATGAAATTTTAGAGAGAGAATAAACCTATATAAAGCCATAATGATAAGCTAAAATATCTAAACAAATCTTAAACTTCTTAAAAGGTGTTTTTTTATTGGTTAAACGTAAACTTATCTTATTGGCTTCTGATAATGTCATATTATCCAATACAACATATTCAAAAAATTTAACCATTTTATAGGGAATATTTTTTCTTGCCGCCTCATATTGTAATTTAGAGTTTACAGCATTTTCTGATATTTCAAGTGGATTATGAGTTTCAGATCGCTCTTTATAGCTAGATATAATAGATGGATTATTATGACCTATTTTATAATTCATATAATATTTTGTGCCTGCACTATATTGTGAGTTAGAAATATCTTTTCTGGATAAATATTTATTTAATATATCACAATCAACATTCTTTAAAATGAAAGTACCAGCTTTAGCAGTCTCAAGATATTTATAATTGCCTTTCTTTACAGTCTCAGCAGTTGGCAATATTATTTCATTTTTAGTAGGTTTCAAATTGTAACCCTGTAATATTTTGTATTTGTTTAAATTCGTAATCATAACGTGATTTTCCAAAAATTGCTTTAGTTGGATTATTAGCTATATAAAATATCGTATGGATTACAAATTTTTGACTATTTGGTAAATATTTTTCTAATAAAGTAATTTCTTTATCCGTAATTTTTATAGGACTGTTTACACCTTTAAATGTTAAACTTTTTAAACAATCTGGATCAGGTTTTAAAGTATTGTTATAATCTAATTGATGCTTTTTAAAGATATATAAACCATTTGGCATATATTGGCTTTCATAATTGACGAACCAATGCTTAAAATAGCCTTTACAGTAATCTAAAAGCTGTTCCTCATTACAATTTGATAAATGAGATGGAAGATTTTTTAATGTTTCTTCAACAGCGCTTTCAATAAAAAATTCCTTGTCCTTACTTTTCCAGATTTTTCCATAATGTTCGATTACTTTTAAAATAAAATTCTTATAGATAAGCTTTTCTTTTATATCGTGAGTTAGAATTGCAGATAAAATATCTTTTGTAGTTTCTATTCCTTGCTCTAATACGTCTTTTGTAAAAACTTTTTTCTCAGCAAGAGATAGCTCGATTTTAGGATTTTTATTTAACCAACGACTAAATGCCATTGAATATGATTTGCGTGTTCTTTTTTTATCTAAATGCCATTTTTTAAATATTTCATATTGTTCGTTAATATCAATATTATTTTCTTTGCACAAGGTTTCTTGTTTATGAGTGAATTTTAATTTTAATAATTTATCGAATGTATTATCTGCCATTATGTTAAATTCCATTTTTTTTATATTCCTTTAGTGTTTTGTTTATATTAATATTAAATTAAGTTAAGTTAATATTACAGAGACTACACAGTCAGACCAAAAAAATCGCCATAGTTAAGAATAATTATTAACTAGCTACTTATATTTAATATCAAATTTGTTCTCAAATTGTTGTTTTCTTTGGTTTTTCTTCTTATTGTTCCAACTCTCTCTCGTTAACTTTTTTCGTAGTCCTTTTTCAAAAAATTCCAAAATAAATTCACTTTTTATGTAAAATTTATCATTTTTTTGCTCAAAACTTACATAAAAATTATAATTTTCTGCTGTTTCTTGTAAATTTTTTACGTTAATTTTTAGTTTTTTCTTAGCAAGATTGACCTCAATAGGCTCACAATTCCTTCGCCAAAGTTCCAAATATAATATGTATAAATCTTTCGCTATAACTACACCAACATCATGCTGTATGTTTACCATTTCAGCAGTTGGTACGTTAAAAAAAGGTAAATCTTTATTTTTATCCATTATGTAATATCGTCTATCATTGTAAAATTTGCAATAGGTATTTGCACAACAGTTCCTATATCACGTTTATCATTGCGATAATTTATAGGTTGATACCATAATGTTTTTTCATTTTCACAATCAACATCTTCAAAATCAATCCACCCTGTTTTATTATCGCCTTTCCATTTAACAAGAAATATTACAGGCTTACCCCAATTTTTTCTCAATCGTTTAGCATAAGAAAATTTATTTAAACTGCATATTATTGTTGGATAATCAGTAGATTTAGCATTTCTTACTCTTATTTCCACCCAACCAGCGATTGATCCTTCTCGCCACATTGAATAGTCTATTGGGTGATAATTTGGCTCTTTTTTACTATTACAACGCCATTTTAAATTAGCTATTTGTATTAGCCTTTCTTCATTTTCTAAATCTTCTTTATCCTCATAAATGCGATTATTCATATCATTGCCTCATAAATTTATAAAAATCATTTGGAGTTACTTGTCCGTTAGTAATCCTGTAAATTAATTCCATTTTATCAGGTCGTGGTATTACATTCCTCATATAACGATAAACATTTCTGTGATGAGGTTCGTCTATCTTTTCAGCTAAATCCTCAATACTCATTTTTTTTTCTTTAATATATTCGTTTAAAGTCATTATCTACCACCTAAAAAAAGAAGTGCTGCAATTAATAAAACAGCAAGAGCTATCCCAAACATATTATTTTTTGCTACTGGTTTTTCTCCATAGGCTTCATTGTGTGCTGTATTAGGATCGTCTTTAATATAATGCCCTTTAGAGTTTCTTGCTCTTGTTCTTTTCTTGCTAACCTTAGTTGTTTTTGCTTTCGCCATTTTAATCTCCATAATTATTTCTTTTAAAGATAATTCTATTCTCAAAAAATGTCAAACAATATTAGCATTTGATATTATTATCTTTTTATGATACACTAAGTTTTAAACAATGGAGAAAATTATGAAAAATAAAATAGAAAAAATTACTTTTGCAAGTACAGAACTTAAAGGTGTTGAGCTTGATGTTTATATTGGTGATAAATTTCAAATTCAACATGGTGGTAATCAACATGGTAAAGGTACAGCATTATTTCAATTAACAAAAATTACCAAAAAGGGAAATTTATACGGATTAAAAACTTCTTTAGATACAAAAAGAATTTTTAATAAAAATCATAAATTAAATCTTGATACCTTAATAAGACCTGCATAATTTTATTATTAGGGGGATAACTTTATCCCCCTCTAAACATCTTGCTTTAGGTTTTGAAATCATTAAAAATCACATCTATGTTGAAAGAAACTTTAAGAGCATATATAATAATGGGCTTGGCAGTATTTGCTGTTATGGGATTAGCTTTTGCTGAAGATAACACAAATGTAATCACAAATACAACGACAACAACTTCTACTGTAAATTCAAACAACAGCAATACCAATGTTAATCAATCAACAAATAACAATACAAATTTAAACACGAACAACACAACGATAAATCAAACAACTAATTCAACATCAACTAACAACAATACCTCAGTTAATACCAATACCAATAGCTCTACAAATAATTCTACGTCAAATGTTACTAGCAATATTACTCAAAGTGTTACAAGCAATATTAATCAATCAACAGACAACACCTCTTTAAATACAAATAATAATACCAATGTTTCGACCTCATCTAGTTCCTCAAGTGTTGAAACTAAAAACGAAAATATTAATTCATCAGTAAATAATAACAATAATAATAATGTAAATAACAGTAACAGCAATTCTCGTCAGGTTGTAACACAACGTATTAAAGGACAAGTTAGTTCTGCTATTGCTCCCTCTATCAATTCATATAGTCAGTTAGTATGCACATCAGGTACTTCAACATCAGTACAAACAAATTTGTTTGGCATTGCAAGTGGCAGAAGTGTTATTGATACAAATTGCCAAAGGGTTTTATTAAGTCGTGAATTAGCATCACAAGGTATGAAGGTAGCCTCTGTATCACTTCTTTGCCAAGACAAAAGAGTATTTAAGGCAATGATGATGGCAGGCACTCCATGTCCTGTAAATGGATTAATTGGAGATGAGGCTAAAGCATATTGGATTTCTAATCCTGAGATACGACCTGATTGGGAAGATATAAAAAAAGAATACAAAAATTTAGATGCCAAGATATATAAGAAAAAAGATTTTTGTCGTAAATTTAAAAGTCATAAGTTGTGCTTAGACTAATATTTTTATTATTATTTAGTGTTTCTGTTCAAGCTAACGATCCTACATTTACAGTCGGAACAGAAAATATCATAGATATATCGACTACTGGAGTTGCTTTAAATCTTCAAGATGATGCTATGAGCGGAATGAAGCCTCTAGGGTTTGATTTTAATTACTACAACAACACTTATGATGAAGTTAATATAGCTATGAATGGTTTTATGACATTTAATCCAAATTTTAATGTAACTGTTAGAAGAAATTACCTGTCAGAAACATTGCCTGCTACTGGTTTTAATTATAGTATTTTTGGATTGTGGACAGATTTAATTGATAAGAATAATAATAACGGAAGTCCTTACATTCAAACTTTTGGCGATACTGGTTCTAAATATTTTGTTACTGGTTGGTACAATATAAATGAATATAGAAATAATAATTTAAACTCTTTTGAAATTATATTGTATGAAAATACTAATGCTATAGAATTTAGATACGATAAAATTAATATATCTAATCACGATATAACCATAGGACTGCAAGGGAACAATGAAGCTGTAACATATTTACGTTATGAAGATACTAATTCTACAAATTATACACGCACAGATAAATGGTCTATTAGCACAAAATTAGATGAGTCTTATTCTAATCTATCGTCAGAATGTCTTACAGACTCAAATTTTTCTGCTTTATGTAATGTTTACAATCTAGGAAATGATACAGAAGAAGATGATATATTTGATTTTATTGATGATTTAATTGAGAGCAATCAAGATTATGGCATTGAAGAAGATTTACATTTAGGTTTTACAACAGAAATTAATTACGAGACTGGCGAGGGCTTGGCAATAATTGATTACAGTATAGAAGATGTTTTTTTAGATAATGAACTTTTAACAATTATAGAAGATGAGGAATTTCATAATGAAGATAATTTCGATTTTGAGTATGTTGATGATGATTATTTTGATACTATGGGTAATGACAATGAGACGTTAGAAATACTTGATATTACTAATGCTTTGCCTGAAATTTATCCTGAAGATAATTTTTTAGAAATAGCACAGATTATTAATATTGAGTTAGAAGATAGAGAAGAAGAACAATTTTTTGAACAACCTAATGAAGAAGAAAATGTATTACAACAAGAAAGTATTGAAGAAGAAAGTCAAGAAGAAGAAGAACAAGAAGAAAGTCAACAAGAAAGTCAAATACTAGAAGAAGAAGTTTCTGAACTAGAAGAAGATATTGAGCCAGATAGACCTAGTAGACAAAGAAATATTGTGTCTAATAATGTTGCCTCAACCAATTCTTATGTGCAAAACCTAACGTCTAATATTATAAGCCAGTCAAATAATTCATCACAAACATCAAGTGGTAATGCAATTTCTAGTAACAGTAGTTTTTCGCAATCTGGCATAAGCAATCAAATCTCTGCCGAGCAAACACAAACACAAAATGCTTTGCAGTCCGTTCAGACTATCGAAGTCAATCCTATTGGTAATGACGCAATGGGAGTTGCTATTGTGCAAGTACAGACTGTAACGACTGATAGTATAAGTAATGAAATTACATCAATTACAAATGAAACAATGACATCATCTGAGGCAGACCAAGTTGTAGCAAGTGTGATCCAAAGTAACATGGAAAGTTTGCAAGAGGAGATAGAAGAAAATCAAAACGAAAGTGGTGAGTATGATGTGCAAGGACAATCGAATTTAATCGCTTTAATGAATTATAAACAAGGTTGGGGTAATTATTCTGCAATGAATATTCCAGACGTTGCTTTTTACGAACCTTATCAAATATATACAAATGTTGTTTTAAGTGATAATATTAATGCACATATATCAATGACAGAAGCCTCATCTATTGCTTTAAATAAAATGGTGAGCAGTCAGAATTTAGATTTATTTAGGAGATACTAATGAAAAATTTAATGGATAATTTACAAAAGTATTTAGCAGTAATCGGTGTAATCGGTGCTGTTGGTGGTGGCTTCTGGAGTTTTGCAGTAGCTACAAGTGAAATAAATAATCGTTTAGATAACTTAGAAGCTGTTGAGATAACATCTGTTGATGTCTCGCCACTAGAAACAAAGATAGCCATACTTGAAGAAAAGGTATCGAAGTTAGAAAAGGCTACCGATAATAGCCGCAACCCATTATTAGGTGGCTAACACAATTTCGACATAGTTCGACAACCACAAAAAAATCGTAAAATCTAGCTATTTTTATTAAATAAAATCAAAAAAATAGTCCTCACCACAAAAGGGAGGACTTGTTTTTACTGGTAATAAAAACGAGTGGAAGAATATACTGTTAAACATTGTGAGTGTTATCTGTATAATGTTCTTTCACTATATTAACGACAGCAACGTAAATCTTAGGTCTATTGATTTGTCCATTAGTTGTGGCACGAGACGTAAGAGAACCAATGAGTCAGAATCTGTAAATGAAGATTTAGAATATCTTGCTTAGACAGATAATGATGACACTTGCTGTTGTTAAATGTAAATAAGTTTCCATAAAGATTGATATATACCTGTCAAATAAAATTACAAATTAACTTTATTAATATTGTGTATTGACCTATGTGAATAATTGAGTATAATGGGGAAAGGAAATAAAATGGAACTTAAAAACAAATTAGAAGAATACAATATAAAACATTTTTCTGCCTCGCAGTTAAACATACCACTTAATCTATGGTGGTTTAAATATATAAAACTTACATCTGAAGAAAGAAAGAAAATTGAATTTGGTGTACCAGCTACAGCAGGAACAGCGATCCATGAGTCACTTGATATGGCTTTGCAAGAAACAAATCCGAATACCTTTGAGTACGATCAAGAAACAATAGATTTAATATTTGATGAGATTGGTAACAAGATTGATGACCATGTTGCTGTAAACGAAAATGATGCACAAAAGATGATTGGCTGCAAAGAACACGCACCCATAACTGCACAAAAAATGCTTGATGTAACGATTGATACTTTACAAGAAAGAAAAGGTGAAAATTCTACACCAACAAAACATAAGACATTTGTTGAAGCTAATTTTGAACAACAAATATTATGGCAACCAAAAGAACTATCTGTACCGATTATTGGCTACGCTGATATGTTAATTAATAATCCCAAAACCATAATCGAGTATAAAACCTTACAGCCACGTTTAGGTGCTGTGAAGAAAGATGGGAGTAGAGGTTTCAGCGTTGCCTCTATTCCCAAGATACCAAGATTAAATTATTTAGAACAAATTACTGTGTATTGGGAAGCTATGAACAGAGAATATTATCCTATTATTATAGTAGGTAATAAAAACAAGGCGGTGGCTTTTCACCCAGATAACTGTGAAGAAATGTCCTTTGGCAATTTAGAGTTGTACTCAAGGTCAATGATTAAAAAAGCAAGGCTAAGACAATCATTAATTATGCTTGATGACCCTATTAGTGTTTTAGATACTCCAGACTTTGTTGGTGATTTTTATTGGAACTTAGGTGATGAGTTAGAAAATAAGGCGAAAGAATTATGGCTAAAGTAGCAAAACAAAAAATGTATAAAGTTAAGGTTACACAAATTATTACAGTTCACAAAAGTTTTAAGGCGTGGAAGCCAGAACAAGCCCTTGAGATGGCTAAAGATGACTATTGGGATATGCCACCTATGAAAGCAAAGTATCTTGTTACACATATGCCTATGAACGCAGAGGTAGAGGAAAAATAATGGCAAAGAAATTAATAGATGGCAGAAAGAACGCTAAAGGTAAAAAATACAGTCATAGACCAAAGAGATATGAAAACTCTTTTTTCTGTGAGGAAACACGCAAACATTACAAGAAGCCTGATGAATAAAAAACAAAAGATACACGTTATGCTGCAGGAGCTATATGAAAAACATTGTGGTTTTGATTGGGATATTTATTGGTCAGAATTTGAAAAAAGAATGGAACATAACTGGGGTGGTAGATGGAAAGCTATTGGCAAAGATAAATATTCAAAAACATTAACGCAAATAAAAAATGGAGAGAAAGATGACTAAAAAAACTGTGTTTGAAACATTAAGCACCATTAAGATTAACAAGAAAGATATAGATAAAAAAGGTCAGTTTAATTATATATCGTGGGCTACTGCATGGGATCATGTAAGTAGGGCTTATCCAAATGTTACATTTACTAAAAAATTAAGTGACATACAAGGCTTTGTATCAGTTTCTATCACAATAGAAGATAGAACTCTTACAGAGGAATTTCCTATACTTGACTATAAAAACAAACCTGTTGCACAACCTAATGCTTTTCAAATCAATACTGCTTTTCAAAGAGGTCTTGTTAAATGTTTAGGTATGTTTGGTTATGGCTTGTTTATATACAAGGGTGAGGATTTACCACCTGATAATGTTTCACATGAAACAAAACAAGAACTACCAAAAGATGATTATGTTGATGAAGATAGCCATGCAGATAAATTAGAAAAAGAAGGTTATGAAGTTGTTATTAATAATATAAATAATATAGACGACTTACTTGCATGGGCAAAAGATAACGCTGATAAAATTATGAAATCTAATCATACTGATTATGTAAGAGGAATTTTTGCGAGCAGAAAGACTGCTCTTGAAGATAGAGTTTAATTAACCATAGGAGAAAAATATGAACTCATATAATATTACTGGTAATATTGCTAACGATCCAGAACTAAAAAATGTTGGCGAAACATCTGTATTAAATTTTACAGTTGCTTCAAACATTAACAAAGAAACAGTTATTTATAATGATTGTGCTGTTTGGGGTAAGTATGGTGAAAGTTTATCTTGGTTAAGCAAAGGTATGCCAGTAACTGTATTTGGTAAAATCTCAGGTATAAATTCTTACGTTAAAAAAGATGGTGATGCTAATGCTACGTTAAAAGTAGAGATTGGTAATGTAGTGTCTCATGCAAAAAAAGACCAACAATCTGCTGCACCATCAAGCGTTGAGCCAAATGATGACATTCCTTTTTAAATGGAAGAAGATTTAGTTAATAATCCACCTCATTATCAAGGCGATAAGTTAGAGGCTTTAGACTCCATACGAGCCATGTTGGGAGTAAAAGGTTTTATTGCTTATTGTCTTGGTAATGCAAGTAAGTATGTGTGGAGATGTACTAAGAAAGGAAATTTTCAACAAGATTTGGAGAAAGCTAAATTCTACATAGATAGGGCAATAGAAGAAAATGGAAAAATTAAGAAATAAAAAATGTTTAGATAAAACAATAGAGCATATATGTGATGATTTCCAAATATCATACATTGATTTAATATCACGCAGAAGGGTAAAAGAGCTGTCTATAGCAAGATGGTTAATATTTAATTTATTAAAAACAAACTCAATATTAAGTTTAGTTGAGATTGGCGATAAGTATGACAAAGACCATACAAGTGTTATTCATGGCATACGAGAGATACATTTAAGAAAGCCAGAACTTGTTAGTAAATATCAATCTGTTTATGAGGATTGTAAAAGATAAAATGAATGTTTTAAGTTTATTTGATGGTATGAGCTGTGGTCAATTAGCATTAAACAAAGCTAATATTAAATATGATAATTACTATGCAAGTGAAATAGATAAATATGCGATAGATATTGCACGAAAAAATTATCCAAACACTATTCATCTTGGCGACATACAAAATGTAAAAGGTGAAAATTTTATTTATGACATTGATTTAATTTTTGGCGGCTCACCTTGTCAGTCTTTTAGTTTTGCTGGTAAAGAACAAAATTTTAACGACCCAAGAGGTAAATTATTTTATGAATTTGCACGATTGTTAAAAGAGTTAAAACCAAAATATTTTTTACTTGAAAATGTCAGAATGAAACAAGAGTATCAAGATGTTATTTCTAAAACATTGTCTGATATTTACCCAGAAACACAGTTAGGTAATTTATTTGGTATTGAACCTTATGCAATAAATTCTGACTTATTTGTTCATCAAAATAGACCAAGATTATATTGGACAAATATACCAATACCAACATTACCAAAAAGACCAAATTGGAAAAAATTATATTTTCAATGGAGAAGAAGTTATTTTAGAGAAAATAAAAGCGGTGTTTGCCCAACTTTAACTGCAAATATGGGTACTGGCGGTCATAATGTTCCATTAAAATCAAAAAATAAAGAAAATAGAGTTAGTATTAATGAATTAGAACAATTACAAACAATTCCCATTGATTATACAAAAGGTGTTTCTAACACACAAAGATATAAGATGATTGGAAATGGGTGGACTGTTGATGTGATTGCACATATATTAAAGGGTATAATATAATTATTTCCAAGAGTCGCCTGATAACCAAGACACAATAGAATGTCTTACACCTTTCTTGACAGGAAAAACTTTATGTAAAAGAAAAGATGGAAAACAAACTATATCGCCTTTCTTTCTTGGTATAAAAAAATCATTCTTATTATCAACGTCAATTTTTAGATCACCGCCATAATATTTATCATCATCTGTTAGTTGAATAATTGTAGTAATTTTTCTGTTTGGTCTTTTAGAGTTTAAGTTTTGCCAGTTAATGTCCATGTGACTATCATATTTGCCACCTTTTTTATATGTCAAGAACTGAAGTGGCTCGGCAAAGCCTTTTATATCAAAGTTCCAATACTTATCATTAACAGTCTGCGTAAAACTAGAAACAATTTCAGCAACAAATTCTAATTCTTTATTGTTAGCTTCAAAGGCTTTTACATCAACACTTCTATAAGATTTATTATCGCCACCTGTCAGGCTTCCGTCTTGGGAGGGTATTTTTTTTATTTTCTCTAAGACAGTAAAAATTTGAGTGTCACTCAATGCTCGCTGCATATGGCAAACTTGTGGGATTTCCATTATTCAGATTTTGGTTCAGTCTCAATTAATATTTTAACTTTTTGGCTTTCTGGTACATTAGCATTAATACCAATGTTAGAACTAGCACAAGCTGTAACTAATCCTAATACAAAAACTGCCATAATAATATTTTTCATTTTATTACCTATAATTATAAAAGAAATTGTATCACGAGTTGAGTTTATTTACAAGATAATGTTGAACGCTGTCTGGAACAGGAGCTGTGCCTTTTATCATTCCGTTAATAGTTATCTTAGCAACGCCACATTGTTGCATCAATTCTGTCTTTGATGTTCCAGTTTTTACTATTAGTTTGCAAAATACCTTATGATCCATTTCTTTTCATCATTCTATTGCCAAACCAAAAAGCAATAATTGCTGAAAACATACTTTGTGTTTCAATATCCCATGCAGCTACTACACCTTCTAATGGGTCGTCACCTTGCTGTATGGCTATATAAACCTGTGTAACTTTAACAAAGGCAAACACAGAGAATAATAAATAAGTAATAACTGGGCGTACTGATGCTTGTAATGCACCTATAAATTTAGAGGAATTGTTTTTGGAAAGTTGCTCGGCATGAGCATAAATAGCTTTTGCTTCGGCTATGTCAGCTTCTGCGTCTAGCTCTTGTATTTTATACTTAGACATTTGTTCGGCATATTTTGCCTTTGCCTCAAGCATAAGTAAGTCTTGTTTAAATTTGGCTTTCTTTTCAAAGAAACCTAAAACGCTTGGCATGAAAGAAGTTCCAAAACCAAGTAAACTACCTAATAGACTAATCATTTTTTCTTTTTCTTTTTTGGAAAACCTTTTTTCATATTTGAATAAGCCTTTGCAGATATAGTTGATTTTTTCTTAGAACGACTTGTTCCAGCTTTTTTTCTTGCATTAATATTACGATATAAACTCATGTATTACTCCTACCATTTAACTTTATTTGCCCAGTAAGCTGCAGACATTTTGCCTTTAGCTATGTTTTTACCATGTCTTGCTTTAAATGACTTTGCTCTTTTTGTCATAGTCCTGTCACCAGTTTTACCTTGCTGACCAAAACGAATTGTCTTTATTTTATCACCTTCTTTAGCAACAACAACATGGCTCTTTGTTTTATGTTTTGGAGTGCGTTTTGCTTTATTAAATCCGCTAACTCCAGCTCTTGCTAATCTTGGGTCTTTTGCCATAATTACTCCTACGAACAAGTACACATTCTTTTTAATGTATCAAAAACTTTAGAGAATGTCATCTGTTCGTTTTCTAAAGTCATCTGTTCTGAATATATTTTTTTTGTTGTGGAAAGGTTTTCAGGTAGCATAAAGTGTATGGTACGTCTATCTAGTGCAACTAAGGCTAACATATCGCATTGTATTTTAGATATAGGCGTTTTTTGTCCACCATAGTTTGTTTGGAAATTGTATCGTGCAACAGTTTTACCACGATCTGTATGGGCTTTTTGTGTAGCTTTTACTTGTACTCGTATTGGTTTTTGTTCTAACCACGCTAATAAATCATAACCATCTTTTCCAACAAGGTCATTATCAATTCCGTAGCCTTGCAAAACAGAACTAGCTAAAAGTTCTCCTTGCAAACCAATTTTTGTGGACATCTTAGGTAAACGCTATCTTTAACAATAAGCCGATAGATGATGCACTTGCACCAATCATAATGGCTTCTATTCTATATAATCGTCTATCTATTGCCTCATATCTGTCGGCACAAGCACCAACATGGTCATCAATTTTTTGGTTTACAAGAGACGCTGTTGGTTTAGTTGCCATGATTATTCCTTATTATATTTGTGTTAGTAATTATACTACTCTTACTTTTAAGTTATTAGAGGCAAGTGATGTTATTCTCACCTTGTTTTGAGCAGGAGCATCAAAATCATAGTCAGTGCCTAAGATTGCTCCTTTGTTTAATACATTAGCATCATAGTTAATAGATACACCATCACTAGAAGGAATTGTAGTGCCACTAGATAAATTAAAGATAATCCCTAAATCTAAGTCATTAGCTAATGCGAAGTGGTTAGCATCTGCTACAGCTTCTAACTGAGTTTTATTCATTCTATTTACAGAAGTACCCATAGACTCTTGTAAAGTGGCTAGTTCAGTATTAGTTGCACCATTAGCCCAAGTTTCTGAACCATAAGTACCATTAGAGTTATATTGCCAAGTGCCTGAGTTATTACGGACAATAGACCTTATACCATTAGTGTTATGTGCAATTTTCCAAATAGCTCTATCATCAGTAGATACACAATAATAAATATTTCCACTTCCTGAAGCTTCATCAGCAGTCATAGAATTAATATCAGTCCAATAAGTAGAGTCGGTAGAGTTTGTGGTGTGTACTGCATTATAACCTGATGGAACTGATATGGCTGTTGCACTTCCTAATGCGTATTCATTTACTTTAACACTACCTCTGCCAATAATAAACATTTTAGTACCAACAGCATTAAAAGCAAGACCTTTTGGGCTACCATCTTGTGATTGAACACTAAATGCTGTACCAGAATAACTTGCACTAGAAACATTAAACCCTGTAGTTAAATTATATAAGTGTACTGAATAAGTAGATTGACCTCCAAGAATAAACATTTTAGTTCCATTTGTGTTAAAAGCTATTGATTCTACCTGTGTGGTTTGAGATGATACATCAAAGTTTCTTGTGTAACTTGCAGTGGTAACATCAAACCCTGTGGAAAGTGCATATTCGTTTACATCATCTCCATCATTACCAACAATAAACATCTTAGTTCCGTCAGTATTAAAGGCAATACCTTTTGGTTGCGATTCTTGAGAACTTAAAGCAAAGTCATCTCTATAAGAAACACTAGATAAATCAAACCCTGTAGATAATGTGTATTCACTTACATCATTATTACCACCGCTATCAATAATATACATCTTAGTTCCGTCTGCGTTAAAAGTAACATCTTCTGGGTTACCTGCTTGACCAAATACAGAAAAATTCCTTGTGTAACTTGCAGTAGAAGCATCAAAAGCAGTAGATAAAGCGTACTCATTTACGTCATCACCATTATTACCACAAATAAACATTTTAGTACCATCAGTGTTAAATGCTATTCCTTGTGGTTGCGATTCTTGTGAAGATACATCAAAATCATCTGTGTGAGAAGCCTGAGATAAATCAAAAGTTTGATCTATACCAGATAACTCTAAATCACCATCAGTTGTATTGTATATAACAGCATGCATTGTCCAAGAACCTGAAGCTACTTGAGCGTAAGACGTAGGAGCATTGGCTTGACTAAAAGTACCACTAGTAGCTGTAAGAATAAATTTACCACTATTAGCTTCAATAGTTTTACCTACATCAGCAGATGCAAATGAGCCTGAACCAAGAGCAACTGCTGTTGGTGTAATTGTATATTCATATACATTATCTGAAAAACCAACAACATACATTTTAGTTCCATCATTATTAAAAGCTACAGCAAATGGATGTGCTTCTTGTGAATTTACGGAAAAGTTTGTTGAATAAGAAGCAGTAGAAACATCAAACCCTGTGCTAAGATTATATTCATTAATATCACTACCACCACCACCAACAATAAACATTTTAGTTCCGTCACTATTAAAACTTATTCCTCTTGGTTGGGTATCTTCTGAGGATACATCAAAAGCATCTGTGTAAGAAGCTGTAGATAAGTCAAACCCTGTAGATAAAGCATATTCACTTACATCATCACCTGAATAATCAACAATAAACATCTTAGTACCATCATTGTTAAATGCCATGCCTTGTACAGATGCTGCTTGTGAGGATACATCAAAATTTCGTGTGTAAGAAGCCGTTGATACATTAAATCCTGTTGATAACGCATATTCATTTACGTCATCACCATCATATCCACAAACGAACATCTTAGTTCCGTCAGAGTTAAAGGCAATACCTGATGGGTCTATTTCTTGAGAAGATATATCAAAAGCTCTTGTATAAGAAGCTGTAGAAACATCAAAGGCAGTAGATAAAGCGTATTCGTTTACATCATCTCCTGTATTTCCACACATAAACATCTTAGTTCCGTCATCGTTAAAAGTTAATCCTGTTGGAGAATTTTCTTGTGAAGATACAGAAAAACTTTGAGAGTAAGTTACACCACCACCAATACCCCCACTAGGATTTGTAAAACTTAAAGTAGTTGAGTATGCTGAATTTAAACGTGTATAGTTTTCATCAGTTGAGTTAATATCCCAATTATTATTAGTTTGACCTGATTGTGCAACTTCTTTGGTTACAGATACTACTGGTGCAACAACATTGTCAGATAAACTTATCGTAGATTGTTCATTTGTTAAAAATGTTTTGGTTAAAGTAGCTTCGGCTGATGCTATATTTGTTAATTGTGAACCATCTACGGCAGGTAGCTTGGCAGAGCCATCTAATTGCACAACATTACTAGCAGATGTACCTGCAGTTAATGTTGCGGCACTACCTAATCCTAAATTTGTTCTAGCTGTACTTGCACTTGCTAAATCTGATAAATTTGATGCTTTTGCAGCAGCATTATCGGCTTTCGTTCCTTGTGCTGAAGTAGCATAATCAGTAGAAGCTGTTGTAGCAGCAGTTCCTAATCCTAAATTTGTTCTTGATGTTCCAGCATTTGCAACATCTGATAAATTGTTAGCACCACTTAAAAATCCACTTGCTGTAAAGGCAGCTTGTGTCCATGCAGAACCACTCCAAATAAATAATTGATTTGATGATGTATTAAAATATAAAGCACCAGTAAGAAGTGCGTCACCATCATTATCAACTGTTGGTGCTGAACCTTTTGCACCTAAATATCTGTCGTCAAAACTATCATAAGATGCAGCAGCAGATGTAGCACTTGCAGCCGAAGCTGTGGCAGAAGTTGCACTAGCAGTTGCAGAAGTTGCTGCGGCAGTTTGAGAAGTTGAAGCAGCAGAAGCTGATGTTGCGGCAGCAGTTGCTGAACCTAATATACCATCAACATAGCCTTTTGTTGTTGCGTCACCTGTAGCTGTTGGTGTGTCCAATCCTGTAACTTTATTGCTACCCATAGCAAGGTTGCCAGACAATGTACCACCACTTAGATTAAGTTTTAGTGCGTCAGCAGTATCTACATAAGTTTTTGTTGTAGCGTCATTTGCACTTGATGGTGCTTTTAGTCCACTAACAGTATTAGAATTAGCGTCTATATCGCCTGTCATAGTACCACCTGCAAGTGGTAATTTAGCAGCTATTGAATTTGTTACAGTTGTTGAAAAACTAGCGTCATCACCTAATGCTGCAGCTAATTCATTTAATGTGTTTAATGCTGTAGGTGCGGAGTCAACTAATCCTGATACTTCGGTGTCAACATAGCCTTTTGTAGCTGCATCTGTAGAACCAGAGGGCGTGGCAAGTCCTGTAATTGTTTGTGAAGTCGTACTATCCATATCTAATGTGCCATTTATGGTCACATTGTTAAATGTTGATGTACCACTTGTTGCTGTAACATTACCATCTATTGCACCAACAAACTTAGTATTGGCAGTTATTGTTGTTCCTGTAACTGCAGCAGGGGTTGTACCACCTACGACACCATCTACTGTGCCAGTTACATTGCCTGTAAGATTACCTGCAAAATTTGTATTAGCTGTAATAACTGTGCCTGTAATAGCTGCAGGAGTATTTGCACCTATAACGCCATCTATATTACCACCTGATATTGTTACAGTAGAACCTAAGTTAGCAGTAGACGAAGCTGATAAAGTAGAAAAAGCTCCTGTGCTTGCACTAGAACCACCAATAGGTGTTCCGTCTATTGTTCCACCATTAATGTCTGCTTTAGTTATAGTAACAGCTCCTGTTCCGTTAGGAGTAAGGTTTAGGTCACCATTAGTATCTAAAGTAACAATAGTGTTACCATCAAGGTGTAAATTGTCTATTTTAAGGGTAGATAATGCTTCATTGCCTAAATTAAGATCGGCAAGTTGTGACATAAGTTCACGAATAGCATTATTAATGTTAGATGGTGCTGTACCTTCAGCAATACTAATACTATTTAGGTCAGTATTATTTGATGCAGTTGCATCAAACTGTGATATTTTCGTCTTTGCCATGTTTTACTCCTGATTATCCGTTATTGCCTGTGCTGTTGGTACAGTTGCAACAGGCGTTAAAGCTGATGGTGGTATTTTTGCTTCAAATCTTTTATTTAATCTTTCTAAAATTTGATTAATTCGTGTTGTTAAAATTTTTCTATATTGTTCGCCTTTTTTTGTTTTTTTAGCGGCTTGTGCTAATAGTGGTTTTATTGCTGGTTGAGCAAGTATATAAGATATACCATAAACTACACCCACACCACCTACAGCAGCAGCTAATCCACCAGTAGCTCCAGCTACACCCAATGCTCCAACAACAGCCATTGGATTTACACCACTTGCAAATCGTAAAAACAAACTTCTTGTTACAAAAGTGTTCATAGAAGATAAGTCAGGGGTAATAGCTAAAAGATTTATGAAACCTTCTAAATCATCTGGTGTAACATCACTTAATTCTAATATTTTTTTTGTTTTTAAATATTTTGCACTTTTTGATAAATTCGAATCTAAAAAACCTAATTCACCTAATACATTTTTTGCATCAAAACCAACTTTTAAAACTGTTTTACCGCCTACATTTTCATAAAGATGTTTATGAAAAGTTTGGTCAATATACATATCTCCTAATGCTTTAAATCTTTCATCTCCTATAATTTTGCGTAAATCATCTAAAGCATCAATATCATTTTGTTTACCAAATGCTTTATTATATAAACCAGTTAATTTAGAATTTTTTGCAAAAACATTTTCTTTGCCGACTGTCGATCTTAAACCTTTGCCTACTGCTTGGCTTATTAAACCAGACTCATAACCTGTGATAGTTTGCATAAATGTTGCAAATTCATCATTTGCTTTTTCTCTTAAATCTATTGCTTTTTTAAAATCTATATCATTAGCGTATTTTGAGTTTTTACCAAAATATGACTTTTCAATTAAATTTTGTATGTTTCTTGAAATACCATAACTAGGAACTAAACTAGCATCAGCAACAGCATTTGGATTATATGGATTTAAAGTTTTTGAAAATTGTTTTAATTGAAACATAATATCTTCAACTTCTTGAAATGTAAAATTTTTACTAGGAGATTTGTTTATAAAATCTAATTGTCTATTAAGATATTTACCAAATTCATCATTTAATTGTGTTTGTGGGGGTAAGCCTCGAAATGTTTTTTTACCAGACTCATATACTGCTGGTAATTCTTTTTCTATTGCTTCTTTTAAGATATTTGCATCATATTCATATTTAGTGCCTTGCATAATTTTATCAGCAGATTTATAAATAGCATTTATTCTTTTATCTTCATTTTCAAAAAATTGTTTACCATATAAAGCAATTTGTTGACTTGCTTCTAATTCATTTAATTCTTCTTTTGGTGAAAAAGTGTATCTTGCCACATCTTGAACTTCATCTCTTAAATCTGCAGCAGCTACTTGTATTGGTCTACCTGCCAATGGAACACGCCCTAATGAACTTGTTACTGCTTGTGTAACACCACCTTGAGCTGCCATTCCTATAGGTATACCTTTAGGTTCTTTTCCCATTTCTCTTAATTGTTTTGATATAAAACCTTGATAAGTTTTTCCAGCAGAAGATGCTTCTGGACTTAAACCCACAATTTTACCGCCTAAAGTTTTAACTGGATCTTCTAAATCATCAGCAGTTTTTTGTATTGTTTGTTTTATTTTATCTTTACCTTTTGTAAAACCTCTACCAATTTTATCTTTAACAGGTTTTACAGCTTTACCAATTAAAGGAGATGCACCTTGTAAAGCTACTCCAAAAGCAGAAACTAAAGCACCTTCAAAAACCGCATCTTTTGTTTGCTGTCTATTTGTTGGTGATGGTATATTAGGATAAATTATATCTCCTAATTCATCTATAGCTCTTGATGTTGCTCCTGTTGCTGCACCTGCTATTGCTTGACCAGCATAAGGATTTTTTGTTACAGCAGTACCTAATACAAAAGAACCAACACCAGCGATTACTTCTGCTGGAACTTCAAAGAAAGGTGATATTTTTGTAGGAAATTCATTTTTATCAATAATGCCTAATTTAATAGCTTTTTGACGAACCATATCATTTCTTTCTTTCATGCTTAATTCACCAGCAGCTACTAATCTATCACCATCTTGTTTATATTGTTCAATTTCCTTTCTTACACTCATTATTTAAGACCTCTTGATTCAGCAACTATTTGTAAACCACCACCAGTATAAAATCTTTCTCTAACATTTTCTATTGGTTCTTGATTATCAAATTGTGTTACATCATAAAATCTTCTTATAGTTCCTGCGTTTTCATTTTTTCCTTCTCTTTCGCCAGACAATGATTCTAAAATTACATTATATTCTTTTAATAATTGATTGCCTGTACTTAAAGCAGAACGAGCATCTGATTTTTCTTTATTTGTAGTATTTGGGTTTTGCAAGGTTGACTCTGCTACAGATACTATTCTTTCAACTTCACTTTTTAAATTTTGGTATGAATTTGTTGCAAAACTTTCACTTTTAAAACCAGTCATTTGACTTGAACCAGCATCAAAACGCATAGGCAATATATTATTAATAGTTTCTGCTGTATATTTTGCTACTCTACCTGCAAAATCTGTTAAGAAAAATTGTTTTGTTTTTGTAACATTCATTCTAACAGCTTGTCTTGCTGCTTGTGTTTTTGGTGCAAAAGTTCTTTCTCTAAATGGTACATATTCACCAATAGCTCCAAGTTTTTCTTTAAAAGTATCTGTTATACCAAAAGCTGATATTGCATTACCTAATGCTTCTTCTGTTTCTAGGCTTACAACAGCATTTTCTTTTGCTTTTTGTATAGTTTGGTCAGGCGTTACATTTAATTTATTTTCTATATCAAATTTAATTTGCTCATTTACAGCTTGTAAAAATTGTTTGTCAGGTAAATTTGCAAACTTTTCATATCTTTTATCTTGTCTAAGATTGGTTAAATTTTCTGATTGTTGCCTACTTTGTTGTATTTCCATCATTTTACCATAAGGATCGCCTTGCATTGGTGTTCCTATAGGTCTTAATGCACCAGCTTTTTGAAACTCTTGTGCTACTGCAAGAATAGGTGCTGCACCCATATAAGCATTAGATGCCCTATCAAATAGACCACTTGCTCTTTGACCCAATGTTCTTTTAGGTTGAGGCTGGGCAGATTGAACAGGTTGAGATT
>Ga0208148_1000228_pt1 | contig 21635 bp, 28 predicted proteins | sample DEB08_DNA_16_FD_184525 | JGI IMG/M metagenome (GOLD analysis project Ga0208148, IMG submission 184525) | Aqueous microbial communities from the Delaware River and Bay under freshwater to marine salinity gradient to study organic matter... | ecosystem: Environmental > Aquatic > Marine > Coastal ...
AGCGCAAAGAAAGATTATTGCAAAAAAGGAAAAGAAAGCGGGTTATGTCGCTGTAGATATTGAGAAGCGCAGAGCTATAGAAGCCCACCAGGAAAGATCAAACGAACACTATAACGATCTCTGAGGAAGAGGAAAATGAAACTCTATTACGGAAAGAGCCACCCAAAGCCTAGAACAGGTAGGGACTGTAAAAAGACTGAGTGCGAAAGGCACAAGGATTATTTGGCGTGGAATTGCGGCAACAGTAACTTGACTTTTTGTATGAATTGCAAGCACGCCCATGTATCACAATATAAAAGAGGCCAATAGATATGGCACTCGAAGGAGAAGAAAATGATGATATTTAATGTCGCTGATTTAAGGAAATTAATACAAGACCTTGATGACGATACTATTATCCAGATAGACGATGGCATAGTTTATAGCGGTATAGACGATGCTGTGGTTTTACACAATAAAAGATCGGATAGGCGCAAAGTTCTTAGTTTGCACACGCAAAGATTATTTTTAAAATAAGAAAGGAAAAAAATGAATAAGTCAAAGATTAAATATTTTTTTATAGGGGTATTCCATCTTGTTATCTCACCAGTCTACATACCTGCGATGATACTGTGGGAAGAAAGAAATGACATTAAAGATTATTATTCTCAGTGCTTCAAAGCCATAACATTTAGAGAAATAAAATGAGTGAGAAAATAGATTTACGTGGGGGTACAGATGAAGAGCTGGAGCGTGAAGTTCTTATCATTAATAAGCTGTACAACCTGCGCAGTAACCCGAACGAATTAATGGCTGTATTAGCTGAAGAATATTTATTTACGTGGTGGCAAGTACGCCATCTTATCGATGAACTTGACCTAGGGAGAATGTAATGAATAGAAATCCAAAAATTTTAGCAAATAGCTTGCTTGATGCACCCGACCTGTCTTCAGTACTATATATTCTCTATTGGAATTTACCTTTGAATGCTACGGCGCTTCGTGACTTAGGAGACTTGAGATTGCTAGTTAAAAAAAAAGAAGCTTGTATTAATGAAAAGGAGAAAGAAGACGAAGACATGTGCACTGATGGCCATACCAGAAATTTATACAACTACTAAGGAAATATAATGAATAAGTCACAAAGTATAAGTAATTTAGCAAAAGCATTATGTAAAGCGCAGAACGAAATGGGCGGCGCTGTTAAGGATGCAAAGAATCCGTTTTTTAAATCTAACTATGCTGATCTTACTAGCATAATAAAAGCAATCAAAGAACCGTTTGCCAGTAATGGTTTATCTTACTCGCAGTTCCCTGTTACATCTGAAGGCGGTGGTGGAATAGGTGTTGTGACTGTGCTGATGCACTCGTCAGGCGAATGGTTAGAGTCGGAGTTCTACTTGCCGCTTGCTAAAAAAGATCCGCAAGGTGGTGGTTCAGCGATTACCTACGCTAGACGTTATGCTTTACAGGCAATGGCTGGCATTCCTACAGCGGATGATGATGCAGAGGCTGCGATGATGCGGGGAAAGTTACCGGAGAAGTCAAAAGAGCAACTGTGTGGGTTAGCGGTGGAGCGCCATATTGATTCTCTACAGTATATCCGTAGAATGCTTGTCGATCCTACAAACGATAATATGGCTTTAGCTAAAGAAGCCTTTGGCGAGATACCAGAAGAAGATCAGCGCGCTATGTGGGTAGCACCCAGCAAGTGTGAAACAGCATTTTTAACAACAGAAGAACGTAAATTACTTAAGGGAGCATAAAAAATGATTAAATTAAGCTATACAGTGCCAGAAGATCAAGGAGGCTATACAGCAATGAGGTCTATTGAGATGTCCGTCGATTGTGATGCAAACGTATACGAAATTATTGAGGTGTTTAGTGACTTTTTAAAGGGTAGTGGGTACGCTTTTGATGGTCGAATTGAGCTAATCTCTAAAAATGAAGCTGAAGCTGAAGATGAAGCTATGCTCCAAGCAATGGCAGAGCATTACTTTAATTTGTTTGCAGAGCCTGATAAAGATGGGGCAAAGGGAAACACAAAAGATGTGGAATTATAGAATTGTGAAAATAGGCAACGAAATTTCTATTAAAGAAGTGTTTTATGAAGAAGGTAAGCCTATAATGTACGGACCTGCTAGTCTTTCTATAGATTTAGATTTAGAAGAGCCGGTCAAAAATGAAGCATGTCACATCGCTACAATGTTAACTTATATGACGGGTGCAATTAACGCACCAATATTAACTGAAGATGATTTTCCAACTAAAACTATACACTAGGAGAGAACTATGACTGATTATGATAACAACAACCGAGGCGCTATCTGGAAAAATGAAGATCGCAAATCAGATAAGCATCCGCAATACAAAGGTAGTATCAATGTTGCTGGCGTAGACTACTGGCTAAGTGCTTGGATTGGCAATAAGGATAATCCTAAAGCCCCTGCGTTAAGTTTAAGCGTCCAGGCTAAGGATGAGCAAGCCAAGCCCGCCAAAGCTGCTACAACACCAGCAGATGACTTTGACGATGATATGCCCTTTTAGTAATGGCCGCTAAAAAGAAAGCAAAAACTTCGCAAGAGTTACGTAAGGAAGCACTCAAGCTTATTCAGAAGCTGGTTAGGTTGTTGGAATCTGATGATCATGGGTATTGTACTTGCGTAACCTGTGGAGTTACAAAGAAGTGGAACGAGGGTATGCAAGGTGGTCACTTTATTCCCAAAGGCTCTAGCAGCTATTGGGCTTTAGAGATTGATAACATTCACCCTCAATGCGCTTATTGTAATCAATTCGGTATGTCTCATGGTGTTGCTGCTCATAAGTATACAATCTATATGCAAGAGCTTTACGGAAGTAAGTTTGTTGGGCAAATGCTTGAAGATGCAAAGAAGCCGAAGAAGCTTTACGCTGGTGACTATAGAGATATGATCGAAGATTTTAACGAACGAATACTTAGACAACTAGAGAGAATAGGGCAATGATTTCAGTTATTAGCGTTACCGCAGATGATGCGGATCTACAAAAGTCTTTAATGGCAGAGTATTTGCCAGAAGATAAAACTTTAGTTTTAAGTATTGATGGCTATGATCAAGTTTACACGTTTACTATAACTGAGAGTGCAACAGCTTTTACTATAGGTAAGTTTTTGTGTGAGTGCGCAACAGACATTGATGAGTTTGAAGAGGACTTAGAAGTGCTTCTTAAAGAAACATAAAACGACATTGGGGAGTTGACCCTCCTTGGGTAGCGCTGGCCTACCTTATCCCCAAAGCCAGCTACTAACTAATTAACGAGAGATATAATGACTGATAACGTGAATCACCCCGCACACTACACCAAAGGCGACATAGAGACTATCGACTACATAGTTGATGTTCTTGGTGATGTTGACGCTCTAAGCTACTGTCACGGCAATGTAATTAAATACACCGGAACAAGGCTAAGGCACAAAGGAAATACGATAGAAGACGCTAAGAAAGCAGCTTGGTATTTAAACAAAATGATTGAGATTATGGAGGCTAGTGAGAATGGGTAAGGGATCGAAGCCAAGACCTATTGATATAGGCAGAGAAGAGTTCAGTAAGAAGTTTGATGGGATAGACTGGAGTAACACGAAGGAAAGTTCTTTAGAAAAGAAAAAAGCCTCCAAGAAGAATGAAAATAAGATTCTTCCCAGAGGCCGTAAGAGTTAATTAATCTTCTAACGATGCTTTTTGAATAAGCTGTCGAGTAGTATTCATTATCACCCTGTTAGCCTCAGATATAAACTTCTGCCTATCATTTGGCATTGATTTAGGGTATCGAGCGAGAATATCTCGACCCTTCTGCGTAGTTAGGAGCATACTCACACCTTTCACTCCGCCAACTATCGGTATAGCAGCCGAAGATGTAAGAGATCCAAGTCCAGCAGCTCCAGCAGCAGCAGTACCAAACCCTGTAGCAGATGTTCCTCCTCTATTAACACCACCGCCAGAAAGTATCCGTCTAGCCTGAGCATTCATGCCTATAGTCTGACCAGCTTGTGCTCTTGGGATGCTATTAACAAGCTTGATAAATCCGTTAAGACTGTCTTGCTCGGCCTTATTAAAGATAACCTTTCTTGCTGCTGAAGTTTTTTGAAGCTGACCTATAAACTGTTTAGCGTTAAACTCTCCACCTTTAGATGCGTTAGTCCAAGCATCTTGAAGAACGGAATACTTTACAGCTTGCTGCCCGCCTTTTTCGGTATTTGCAAAAAGCTGTTGTGCTCTTGCGGTTCCTGTACCAAATGCTTTGTCTTGCTTAACAAAACTTGCAAGTATTGTATCAGTGTCGATGCCTTCAGTAAGAGATCGCTTTAATGCTCCTTTTTGAAATGGAATTACTTTTGACTTGTAATTTGCATCTGCCTTCTTCCACATCTTAAATACATCGTCGCCAGCAGCTAATGCAGCAGTCTCAAGATCTTTTTCAACCGCTTTCTTTATTTGAGTCAAAGCTGAAACTTCACCGAAGCTGCCTGTGCCATTTTTTACAGCATTCTGAGCTTGAGTTATTGCTTTGCCTAACTCAGATCTATATTCTCGTAACTGACTCCATGTCTTTTGAGCACCAGGATCAATGCCTTTTTGAATATAGTTTCCAAGCCTGTCAACTATAATTGACATAATTGGCTTCTTAGTTGTTGCTTCAGCAACTCTTTGCGCTCCAGCTTCTGCCGGATTCTTTCCTAGTAGATCCTTATTGCTTTTAAGTTGCTTTAATACCGCTTGGCTTACTGCTGCTGTCTCAGTCATGGGAACAATACGGCTACCCATTATCTTGCCTATCGCATTGTATTCTTTTCCGCTTGCGGTTTTGTTCTTATCTAAAACCTTTCTTAAAGAAGCTTGCAATGTAGTGCCAACGTCATCAACCACACCGCCGATAGATCGAACCATGTTATCTGCCGCATCTCTTAATGCAACTAATTGTTGGTTTCTGAACCCAGACATACCTATAACTGGAACCTGATCCAAGATTGATTCTACTACTTGTATTCCTCTTGAGTTTCTAGCCTCACCCAAAGTTGTCGGCACTTTAAATTTTTCTGAAAGCTCTCCAATTTCTTTAGTGATCATTTTGCCAGCTTCACTTCGACCCACAAGACCTCCCGCAGCTCCTGCTCGGTTAAGGGCAACAGTTGTTGCTAGGCCAAGCTTACCGCCAGCATATGCGTCTTCAGCTCTGCTAGAATCTTCTTCTGCATCTTTAAAAAGAATTGATTCAAGGGCAGCAAGATCAGCAGTTTGTTTAAAAAGCTGTCCAGTTTTCATGGCTCCAATGTTCGCAAGATTGGTAGACATTGTTGGAAGCATAGTTCTGCCTCCTGAGATCGGGCTAAGAGCTAAAGGAGCTATCATCCCAGCAACATCGCCAACGGATGAAGTTAAAGGATTATCAGATCCTCTACGATCAATCTCTTCAAAAGTTCTGTCGTAAAATGATGTGTAATCTTCGTTAAGTTCGCCAGCACCAGGAACTCCAATAGCTTCAGCACCACTAAGGGCCATTTGCCCAAGACCAACGCCAGCCTTTAAAACACCGCCACCAACAGATCTACCAAAATCTTTAAGGCCGCCACTCTCTTGCGGGCTTACTTCTGCTGCTGCGTTAAAGATCTCATCAAACTGTTCAGGTCTATCAATAGCGTCACGCGCATCGAAGACCTCTTGAATTCCTTCAGCTTGCTCGTTTAATCTCTCCCACTCATTAGCCATTACTTTAAAATCAGGAGTGTTGGTTCTGCCATCTTGTTCAGCTTTTACAATCCACTGGCCAACTGAATCAAGAGCTGATCCCACTGCGTAAGCATTATCTTCATTGTTTACTGGATCAAAATCATCCTCAACTACATTGATTGGTCGTTGCAGTTCTTCAGTGCTACTCATTCCTATAGGCAAAGAAGACTCTTGCAAAGCCTTCATCTCAGTAATCTGAGCTAAAGGGTTATCTACAGATCCATCTAGCGATGAAATAACTTCATCTTCTGACGCTCTTACAGCCATATCTTCATCCGTCATTGTTGACACATCTGCAAACGGTATTTGATTGTCTTGTGGCATTGAATTAATTCCCAATTTTAGATTTGTTAATAATATCTTGCGCTACAGATTTTAACACAGGGTTGCCAGTAGCCGACTCTAAAGCGGACGGTGCATTACCATAAGCATCGCTAGATAATCCTGAGTCAAACCCCATCTTGCTTCTATAAACATTTACGGCTGACTGACCTGCTTTCCTAGAGGCTTCATCTATATCCTTACTGCTTAAATCGCCACCAAGCTTTCTGAATTGATCTACTTGATATTTAGACCATGCACTTGCAAAGTTTTGCCCTTCTTTATTTACTCTTGTAAGACTTTGGTTTTCAGAAACCCAGTTCTCCATAAACGCCACTCTACTTCGTAACACTTGCGAGGCAATTTTATTATTTTTTATGATACGTCTGTTACCAGAAATACTCTTATCAACACCTGGAGCCATAGCTAATGCAACCAAAAGCTCTCGCTCACTATCATTACCGCCAAACATTTCAAGTCTTTCAGCACCCATCTGGCTAGACAAGGCTATAGCAGCCTCTCGCATACCTACTTGATCCGCTAATTGCAACTCTTCTTCGTCGGAGTAAAAGGGCAGGCCAATGCCGGTGGCCTGCATTAAATCAACTGCACCAGATTCCAGTGCAGCTACTCCACTTGTAAAAGCGCCGCCAGTTTGTAAGCCCTTATCCAACAAGCTCTCAAACTGACCCATCGAAAGGTCGCCCTGAGAGGATGCCAGAAACTTTTCTCTTTCAGCGTTTATAGCTTTTGCATCGCCAGCAGAAAGTCCTTCAGCTAACTTTTTGGAACTCATTGGCGTCTCTCCTACATCACCAGTGAATGTAGGAACTTTCTGAGTCGTTGTGTAACCTGTTACATTGCCAGCCGCATCTAAATTTTGTTGCGTAGTGCTTAAAGCTGTTTGCTTGTTGTAATAAGCTTGAAGAAGATTAGCTTTATCAGTTTCACCATTTTCTCGTAATCTAGCTATCTCATTAATCGTTTGAAGCTGTGAGCTAGGCTTCTGCTTGCCCAACCTTAGCTCTGAAGTTTCAAATCTATCTTGAATTCCCTGTTGAGTTATTGCTTGTTGAAGAAGCTTGTCTTGTTGGTTCTTAGCGGCTATTGCTCTTTCTTCTTCTCGAACTCTATCATCTCTTACTGTTTTTGCTATTAGATTCGTTTTAGCAATTTCTCTAGCTTCTTCGACATTTCCTTGAGCTAGTGCATCTTGAGTTCTATTGTAATTCCTTTCATCTACAGCAGCAGCAGCAGCTAATTGATTAGCTTTATACGCCGCTCTTTGATCATCAAAACTCATTTCTTCTTTAAGAACAGATGCTTCTGACGCTAAAGAAGCTTGCTTTGCTTGAGCTGCCTTTACAGCAGAATCAATCTCTCCCTGACGAGCTGCTTGCATACCCTGCATACCAGAACCCAGAGCTTGACCAATACGCTGAGAAAGGTTGTTTGTGCCGCTACTAGATAGCAACGCAAGACCAGCATTGAATGCAAACGCTCTTTGACCCTCACCAGGACTAGAGAATGCTTCTGAAAAAGACTGACCTTCATTTAAGAACTTTGTTCTAGGTCGGTTTGTAATTGTTTTGCCAGACTCCACTTGAGCAGCAGCCTGTCTAGCTCTAATATCTCTTAACTGAGCTTGACGAGCCTCTAAAGCTTGCATGCCAGGATCAACTGGCGGTGCTTGTACGCCCATCGGTATCGCTGAAGGGAGAGCCTGAGCATCCGCTGTTCGCAATGGAATAGGTGATGGTAGACTTTGCTCGGCTGCAAGTCTCTCTGCTCTAACGTCTCGCTGAGGAGCTGCTGGAGCACTCTGAGCGTCTGGACTTCCAAACTGACTAAAAGCCTGAGCTAGTAATTCTCTTTCGTTTAATTCTTCTGGTGTAGCCATAATTTATTTATCTCAATCCTTAAATATTAAGAGAACAAAGCTGTATTTCTAGCTCGTGCATTGTATCGCTCTTCTTCGTCAAACTCATTTCTAGCTTCGTCAAAAAGACCTCTAGGAATAAAGGTTGGGCCATCGCCACCAGCTTTTGCTATCTTCTCTTCTACTGAAGGAGGTGGAGCCGTTTGTCGTTGCTGGTAAGGTTGCGCTACTGCTACAGGTTGTTGCTGCTGTTGCTGCTGCGGTGATAGTGCGCTTGCAAATTGCATAGCCTTCACCGGTTTAGATCTAACTGCCTGACCTGCTTTGCCAAAAGCGTTTTTAGCTGCTGCTGCTTTAGCTGCTATAGCTTTGGCTGCTGCTGACTCTGTAGCGCCTAAAGTTGTTGTCGCTGCCGCATTAGATACACCTAAAGCTTGAGTTGGAACAGATAATCCGCTTGCTGCGTTAATAGCTGCCGTTTTAGCTGCTTCTGCGCTTGCTGCACCACCAAGACCTGCTTGAGCAGACCCTAAAGCTGAAGTTGCCGCAGAACCAGTACCAGCAACGGTTGATCCAGCGCCTCCTGCCGCACCACCTAAGCCACCAGTAATTGCGCCTAGTGTACCACCAAGTAACGCGCCTCTAAGTCGATCCTCTTTATTTGTTGCTGCTCCAGCAACGGCCCCTAAAAGCATTGGTACTAAAAAAGCTGGCATAATATTATCCTGTTAGTAACACCACAATACGGGTGTAGTTTCTCTTATATCTACATGGACGAAGCTCTTTGCTACGCCTATTCCAGTGAAGCCTAGTTTAACAGCGTTTTCTACAACTGCCATCCTTTGTGCTCCGCCTGTTACTTTTATATCTGCCGCAATGCCTTGAGCGTGAGTTCCAGGTTTAGACTTCTTAGCCTCAATACTGTGACTGGGATCTCTATAACCAGAAGTAATGATAAAAGGAAACCCGCAGGCTTCCCTTAACTCATCTAGCTTTGAAACAAACTTAACATTAATTCCGTTAACGCCTGTTTCTTGGCAATCAAAATCTTCTAACTTAAAATACTTAAACATTTGTAGATGCCTTAAATATTGTTGGGTTATTGATTTGGCTAATAGGCATACCGTCAGCACCAACACTTGGTAACGCTATACGGTTATAGTTCTGTCTACCTACGTTAAGCTGATTTAGACCAGCGTTAGATAGCGCAGATAAGGCGCTTTGCCCACCAACATTACCCTGAACACCCTGAACACCAATTTGCGGCATACCTCCAAGCATATTGTTTTGACCGAAGCCAAACGCTGCAAACTGTGGTTGAGCTGCTTCCTGTTCAGCCATTCTTAACTGATCAAGAATTAGCGGAGCATACTCTTCGCCCTGCCTACCGATAATACCCATTTTTCTCACAGCGGCATCGTATCGACCTGCACCTGAATCCAGTAACGCAACAGCTTCTGCATTCCGATCCATCTCAGCTTGCTGCTCTGCTGTGATTTCATCAAAAACAGGGTTAGTGGGAGAAGCTCCGCCAACAACAGGCGCAATTCCAGGTGCTGTTTCACCTGTCGTGCCAATAATGTTGCCGTCTGCGTCATAGATTACATTGCCAATAATTTCAAAACCTGGCGATGCAACCTCATTTAATGTTCCACCTGCTCCACCTGTTCCACCTGCTCCATTTTTATCAATAGTCGTAATTGGTTCTTCGACAGTCGTAATTGGTTCTTCGATAGTTGTAATTGGTTCTTCAATAGTTGTAATTGGCTCTTCGACAGTTGTAATTGGCTCTTCGACATTCGTACCTGTGTCAGTACCACCCGTTATTTCGCCTAACGTCCCACCAAGGGTAGGATCTTCATTAACCGGATCATTAACCGGAGCAACTACATCGCCTATGCTAATTACATTTCCGTCTGCATCTCGAACTATATTCTTGGTAGGATCGGTAGCAGCGTCTATTAATTCTTGCTCAGTAAAGCCTCCGCTACCACCACCACCAGCACCACCAAAACCAGTGTCTCCAGTACCTACACCTGGATTAGCATCTTCATATCGATTATCATCAGGATCTAGCGCATCAAGAGCTTCGTTAGTGTCTGTAACAAACTTATCATAGCCATCTACCGCCTGCCAGCCACCACCTCTTATGCCAGCAAAACTGTATGGGTAAGCTTTTCTAAAAGCTGCGTGCTTTAATGTAATAGAATCTTCCGGCTTTACAGTCCTAGTTGTAGCCCACTTACGAAATGCTTTGTTTTCACTACCTCCGTATTCGGCAGCCTTTACTGGTAATCTCGTGTTAAAAGATGTGGCTGGCTTATAAGCAAGTTTTCCAGTTTCTTCATAATACTTATCAAAATCAGCTTGAACTGAAGCTGGCGGAGTAGGAGATGCGTAAAAGCTTTGGCCACCTCCGACTCCATTACTCCCACCTACTTGGCCTTGATCTCCTCTAGCCATATCTATTTACCTCCAAACAATGATGCGCCAGCTAAACCAAGACCAGCAATGCCGCCAAGGTCTACACCGCTTGGCTGTCCACCGCCAGAAGTAGTATTACTAATACCGCCAAGGTTGATACCTGTAATTCGACTAAGAAGTCTATCAAGAGAAGTCTGAGGAGCTTCCTGCTCAAACTTGAATCTATTAATATCGGCGTTAATCAAGTCTTGCTGGTATCTTTCTTGTTGAGCACCTATCTCAGATACTGTCGCAGCAGGTTGTAGGAGGCCGCTCTGTACGCCTGCAAGGTTTTGCATGGCATTCTGCTGGTTAGCTAACATAGCCTGCGTAGCGGCGTCTGTAGTGGCTGTCACGGCACTCTGCTCTTGGATACGCTGTCGATCACCACCATAAGCACCCTGTTGAATAGCTTGGCTGCCAATACCTGGAAGTATTTTAGCTTGAAGGTCGGCAACAAAAGGATCGGTTATAGCTCTGCTTTGAGCAGATAAAGGATCAAATGCTGCATTTAAAGCATTAGCTGCACCCATCCCTAAAGCGCCCTGAACACCAGCAGCATCAAGACCTAATTGCTGTGCAGTCGCTGTGTTAAACGATTGGTTTGCAATTTCAGATCCTGGATAATATCTATCTGCACCAGCATCAAAAGCTTGGTTAGCCATTCCAAACGCTTCTAAAAGCGCTTCTCTTTGTCCTGCAAATGGCTCATTTATAGTTGTTGTATATGTTGGTGAATTGCTTCCGCCGCCGCCACTCATATTATTCTCCTGCTGCGGAATCATCCGCTAAGTTAAAACTGAAATCTCTCATGTCGCATCTAAATCCCATGCCGGTAAACATACTGTCTAATCCATCTATAGGCGTTTTTGTCTTAAATCTTGTGCATCCTAGTCGCTTACCTTCTTGGCAAAACAAATCAAAATACTTTGCAACTAAACCAAGCCCTTTATCTGCACCCCATGCAAGCCAGCATAAAAATGACTTTTCGCCAGTTAATGGGTGAACCTCTATTGTAAAGACTGCAAAGCCTTCTTCTGTCTTGTATAGGGCTGCTGTGCCGTTAACGCAAGCTGCGTAAACATCTTCAGGTCTGTATTCAAGCCAAGGGAATTGAGCGTGTATTTCTTTTATCCCGCTTCCTACCCAATCCCACTCTTTCTTTATATCTGCCATTACTGGATTCATATTTTTCTCTCTTTATGTTTAAGCGTTTTTAGCTTGTGTAATTACCCATTGCGAACCATTGGAAAAGATTGTTATAGCTTCGTAATTTCTTCGTATCTCAAAAGTTTGTACGCCATCAATTGTAAATCCAGCTCCAGCATCAAGCGTTACTATATGGTTTGGCTGTATAGTATCATCTGATATGAACTTTATAGTCCTGTAAGCTTGATCTAATGGAGACGGAAGGTTAATTGTATAAGTTGAGTTAGTACCTAGCTCATGCGATAAAAGCACAAAATCATTGGACTGAGTGTAATCAATAAAATCGCCACCATCCGCAGTAATGCGAAAAGGCTCCATATCATTCATAGCAAAGTGCATCCACCCAAGAATACCATCTGTGTCTGGGTTCACATAGTCATAGCGGTAAAGACCTCTTTCCGTATGGTTGCTAAAATCATTGGTAGTTCCATCGGAATACATGATCATTCCAATCTGAGGGTTTGCCACTGGTGACGCTTGAGGAATAAAGGTTAACAACGTCTTCATATCGTCAATTCTTTGGTTGAGCTTTCTTAGCTCATCCTCAATTACCGGCCTGTTATATTCCGCTGGAAGGTTAGCCACTATCGCTCACCCTCCATTCTGCCTTGAACCTCTAGGTTAGTTAGTGTCCAATTATCAGAAGAGTTATTGCTTTCTACTTTCATAGTAATGTACCTTCCGGCAGACCTTATAGGAAAGCTTTCAAAGGTGTTGGTTATAATGAAGCTATTAGTTCTTCCTCGGCCATCTGTGTAGTTTGGCTCACCATCAATTGTATCGGACCAGCCTACTGACAGCACTGGTGATCCAGAGCCTTCCTTGCCTACACGAATAGCTGATATTTCTTTAACTCTATCTGCATCGTTTAGATCGTGCGCTTTTGTTACTGCTGAAACGCTAGGGTTATCTAGTCCTGGAGTGTTGCCTTCGTAATAGAAATTACCAATGTTGTCGCCAGACAAGGCGTGCTGAAATACACCTCTATCAAGGTAAGCTGAGATAACCTGATCTCTCATTCCCCACTGCCCAGTCTTATAGTTATAATAAAACTCTTTGCTTATAACTGAAGAGCCAAAAGGTATAGCCCAAACAACTTCGTTTTCTTTGGAGTTATCAAACGCGTAGATTAACTCAAGAGCAGATTCGGAAACATTGTCTCTAAAGAATTGGTTTATTCCGCTATCATTGCCAATCATATTTATGGCAGCGCCATCAGTCACAAAGAAGCCGTCTCTAGTTACGCCGTAGTTTTGACGACCAACAGATACAACAGAGTTTGGAGACACTGCGCCTATATTGCCTTCTAGTGCAACTTGATAACCAAAGATATTTGGTAGGCCAACATAGTTAACAACAAACATCTGACTTTCTGTGTATACCGCTAAACCATTACCTAGCTGACAAACGCAACGTATGGGTGTTTCTGCTTCACGAATTAATAGGCTACCAGCGGTGTTTGTTGCTGTTCCTACCCAATCATCTAATTTATCTGCGCTACACCATGCAAAGCTTGTACTGTAGTCTACAGCGCCTTTAGTGTAGTTAAACGCAAGCATGTGCGGGCCTTGCTTATGGAAGCACTCTAACGTATCAAAGTCTATGTTAGGAACGGTTACTGTTGCTGTTGCTCCAGAGCCTGAGCCAGTTACTGTGACAAAAGTAATTGTATCGCCAGACACATAATCACTATTACCCCAATTAGTAATTTCAAAGTCAACAAGTTTTCCTGCATTTACTTTGGTTACGGTTACTGTTATTCCTGATCCGTTTGGCGATGTTGTTGTTAATGTGTCACCTATAGCGTAATTAGTTCCTTCAGTGTCATCTATAGTAACTGTAGCACCGCTAACCCTATCGCTGTGGAAGCCATTAAAGGTTACGTTGTTTTTCTTTATTACTGGCTGAGTAGAGCCTTTAGCGCCAACTACAAAAGAGCCAAACGTCTCAAAGTCCCACTGATCAGGAGTATTTGATGACCCATCCCAAGTTGTTCCTGAATCATCCCAATTAGTCTTTCCTATTTCTACTGTAGCTACAGCAGTGCTATAAATTTCACTTCCTGTAGGAATGTCTTCATAAATATATATTTTATATTCTGAAAAAATTGGGCTTCCCGTTGGATAGGCAGTTACTTGAAGGCCGTTTGGATCAAATGCCATGGGATTGCTACCCAACCCAGCAATGCCATCAAGAATAATATTAATACCTGAAATTAATCCATGAGGAGTATCTGTGGTTATAACTAAAGTGCCTTGTGACCTACTAGCAGCAACTATATTTATTGTTTGACCCAGATCCCAATCTGTTCCTTGCGATGTGCGGAGAAGGTTATACCCAGACCCAACCGTTTTTACAGAAGGTGAATTTGCTGGAGTAGCCAAAGGATCTTCTAAGACGTATGAATATATATTTCTTAAATCCCCAACGTAAGCCACATTAGTGTCGTACTCTCTAGTAGCTGTAATGCCTCGTATTGGAGTTACAGAGCTTTGAGGACTTGCTTTAAAATCATGCAAAAGTTCTCGGCCAGCCTTTCTTCGCATACCGAATTCAGTGTATTGAACGCCGTTAACAGTCTCCCAAAATGGAATCTGTCTATCAAACCTTTCTGGGTACACGCCAGTCTTAAGAAGATCAGAAGCATCTATCTTAAAACCGCCGGACTTATCTGTCTCGAATGGCATTTAGCCTCCTATAGCTATAAAGAAACAACCGACTTGTTGAGAGGGACTAAAGGCATTATCTCTATCTATTGTAAAATTAAATTGACTTTTAAGAGATACACCTATTTGTGAGCTTCCATTAGCCTGATTCCTGGTAAGGTTAACTACAGAGCAAAAATTAGGGAAACCCTCATCAAAAATAAACTGCTGCGGGTTATTTGTCGTTGATAAAATTCTTCCCCATTTGACAACAACGCCAGCTATTTCTATTGATCCTTGTTGTAAGCCGCTAGCTGTAACTTCCGTATTATTAACAGCAGCTCCGAGAAGGCTAGCAGCCGTTAGCGCTCTAACAGCATCGATTCCAGCTTTAACTTCTGCTCCTGTAGCTAGCTCAACAATACCTTGAACTGAGGCCGATGATGTTGGTAATCCTACATACCCACTAGCAGTAACACTACCACCACACGTTACACCAGCATCAGTAGTGGTTAACCTATTAAGGCCGTTATATTTTAAGGAAATATCTAGCGCACCCCAGCTTGCAACGTCTACTGTGTCACTTTTTAAGTAACCGTTTTGACCTTTAATGACAAGGCTGCCATCTCCAACTTGCTTAATAGTCCCGTCACCATTGCCATTTTCAAAAATTTCTAAGTAACCAGAAGATTCAGTGCCAAATTGAAGCCTTTTATCTGCTTTAACTCTAATGTAGTCAGCCGTTGCTGTTAAAACGTCAACAGTACCGTTAGGGTAATTCCCCATTCTAAAGACAATTTTATCGTCATCATTGTCTCCTGCCTTTAACACCATAGACCCTGTAGTAGCTGGCGCACCACCAGTACCGGCCTCTGTAAATATTTGAAATACATCGTCATACGTGGAGGTTGGATCATCGAGCTGTATTCTTTTGCAAAAAACATCGCCAGTGTTAATAGCTTCAGGATCAAGTGGATTGTTGCCGTTTAAGTTGATGTAGTCTGCGGCAATGGACACTGCGTTAACACTACCTGGAACATCAATACCTACACTTGTAATGTTTAATGAGTTTTGATATACGTTGCCAGCTTTACGAATAAAATACTCAATCTTGCCTTTTTCCTCATTATCAATAGAAACGGGAGACTCAGCTCTCATAAATGCAAAAGTATGATTATCGCCGTTGTTATTTTTTCCCTGAAATACAATCTCGCCTAATTGGTTATCCGTAGACCCAACTTCTTCGCTTCGTAATACAATACTTGGTTGGGCTGGAGTTTGAGTATCACCACCCGTTAATAGAATACCGTCACTTGTTGTTTGTAGCTTTTTAGCATTGTCATAAAAAAGATAAGCGCCGCCATCAGCATCTCCAACAAAAAACTTTTCTCTAGCTCCTGCGCCATCGTGAGTTCCTATCTCAATACCTCTAAGTCCAGATCCCTCTGTGCTTGATGCAATGTAAGCATGATCATCTGCGTCAACTCCAAACTGTAATAGCTTGCTTGCAGAAGTCCAATCAGAACCATTCTCCCATCGCTCATCTTGAACGCTAAGGTATGAAGCGTTTGCGTTTGTAGTTGCAAATGTAGCCTGTATGCTTTCATTGCCAGCAGTATTTCCTAATGCTGGTGAAGTAACTGTAATGCCTTCTACACTAACCTCTTTAAAGTTTTTATTAATGTTTACGCACGCAAAGTAAGGTGTAACACCGCCACCTGGAGAGTTTAATATAAACTCATAATACTGATCGGCTGCAAGATCCCCAGCAGCTAAATCTAATCCATCAAGGCTCTTTAGAAGAATTGATGTTGAACTGTTAACGCTCAAAGATAAAACAGAGCTTGCGCTGTTAGTCTGGTTAACTCTTGCAGCTATACGCATTCCATCAACGTACTCAAAGACTGACTCAGCTAGAGGGTAGGTAACAGAATAACTTATAGGCCCGCCAGTAAGCTCTTGAGCGTCAATGTTTGTTCTTTGCAGCTTAGTAATTTCTTCATCAGCAATTCTAAAGTTTTCTCTAACGCTAGATGTACTGGCTGAACCGGCTGTTGGATTTGTTGGGATTATTTGTGAAGTCATTAGACTAACGGGCCTCCATTGGCTTGTATGCTATCGTCTTTAATTCTTGCTCTTCCGATGCCTTGCTTGGCTCGTCTTGCCTGTACAGCCGCAATAGCTTCGTCAACCATCTGTTTAAAATAGTTTACTCGACCATCATCCTTAAGGTAGATGTAAGCTTCTTGAAGAGCTGCGTTTAAATAAATATCTTGTAGTAATACGGGGCCATTATCACCACCGTTTAAGTCTCTGTCTGCACTGTACAGGATTCTGTACTTTTCTGTGTTGTCTGCTGCTGGAGTTGGAGCTAAATAGATCTTGTCTCCAGATATAGAGTACCGAGTTACTGAGCCACCAACGGCTTCATAGTTTAGGATCTCTTGCATAGATACAGGCTCAAGATTACGACCTCTTGAATCTGATACGCTAATAACAAACTTAGTACCTACTGGCAAGGTTGTAGCTTGTGACACAGGAGTAATCTCTGCGAGAATCTCTTGCTCTACAATTGATAATAGACGGTTTATTTTTAATTGCGCTAACGCTAGGAAGTCTGGAATTTGAGCGCTAAGGTCTGATCTGTTTAACCAGTCGGCAACTGCTGCCTGTAGATCTGCGTTTGTTGTTAAAGCCATTACAGTCTCGCTGTGGTGGTTTTCATGTATGGGTAGTGTGTTTCAATGAGCTTAAAGAAATATTTATAGTCTACGTTTTCGCCAAGTAGATCTATTCCATGCTCTTTCTTTATTCTCATTACATCCGTCATAGATAAATCTAAAACTTGATGGTAATTCTGTTTTGGATCAAACTTAACCCAATCGCTAGTAGCGTTTCTTTTGTTCTTGTTGTCTTCTAAAAGCTGGGTAATGTCTTGCTTAAACTCAGAATAAACTCCACCATCATTGGTGAAGTAAGAATCCTGGTGTACACCGTTTTCCGTTTCTCTCTCAATAAATGTACTCATTACTTCTTAACCTGTTTCTTTTTCTTTTTCTTTTTTGGTGGTCGTCCTACTTTAGTTCCGTATGTTCCTTTACCTTCTGGCATAATTTTCTCCAATAGTTAGATAATTAGATACAGGAAAAGGGAGCCGAAGCCCCCCCCACCTTTAGTTACTATACTATGCGTTGATTGCGTAGTAAGCAGCGTTAGCTTCTTCAGAACGAGCTTCTAAAGTGTAGTAACACTCTAAAAGTTTTTGTTCAGCAGATGCTTGAGTAGCGATGTCAGTAGTATGAATTTTCTTACCACCAGCAAAGGCTAAGCCCCAAGTGCTATAGTCTAAAACGTATAGAGTATCAGCAGGCATATGCTTGTTAGGAACAACAGCGATAGGGCCAAACTGAGAAACATATACAGCAACTCGGTTGATGATTTCGCCATCAGCAGCGTTAGTAGTTACATCAGTTGAGATGCCTTTGCTAACCTCAGCATTGTTACGAAGAGTGCTGATAGTACCAGCAGAACCCATGATCTTAGCAGAGCTAAAGTCACCAGAGTTATCCCAAACACCGTCTAACAAGTCATCAAGATTTGCTTGAGTCATTGCTTCTGAAGTACCAGGAGTAGGCTTAGTTAAACCTGTTGATGCAGTGTTTGCAACACCACCAGTGCCAGATACTACTTGGTTTGAAAGAATCCAAGAAGAAACTGTTGCGCTAACACCAGCAGCAGCATTAGTAGGAACAACTTTGATTTGGTTAGAAAGAACTTGCTTCTCTACATCCATCTGAAGCTCTTTACCTTTCTTCATTAACTGATAAGCCATTTCCTTACCAGGAACGCCAGCTCGATCAAACATTTCAGCTTTCTTAGTAACTGTAACGCCTTTAGTTGCGATCTGAACATAGTTACCCTTACGAGTACGCTCTGAGCCTTCAGAAGATCCAACAACTTCTGCTTCGATTGCAGCGTTGCTACTTACAGAATCTGCGTAAGTGTCAGTTAACCACTCATGGTTATCAGCAGTAGCTTTAGTCTGAGAAATGCCAGAGGTAAAAGGAGTCATGAAAGGAGTAACATTAAAAATTACGTTACCTAAATCTTCACGGATGTTTTTTGCGTTTTGTGGGCCTAACTCGTAAGCCGAAGTTGATGTAATTGTAGCCATGATTTGTTGCCTATTTATTTAAAAGAATCGAGAATTAAATTTACCGCAGAATCTCTTGAGAAAGAACCATCACTCTGTGTGGCACTTTGTAGTCTCTTAGATTGTGCAGCAGCCTGTTTTTGTGCTCGACTCGCTGACGCGCCTTTTCTTAGAACAGTCTTAGAAGCTTTTTTCTTAGGAGCTTTTTTAGTTGCTTCCACTTGCTTCCTAGAACTACTTGCCATAGCTGCATCGTGCAACACTTTTAGTACAACAGCGTCTGTAACAGTGTTTAGTGCTTCTGCACTACCGCCAACGCTTTCAAAGTACTCAGTCATAACAGCTACTTTTTCAGCAGCAACCTTTTGATCTGAAAAACTTGGCTCTAATTGAATTAACAATTTGGCCTGATTTTGTGATTCAGCTTTAAGATTTTCTTGTTGTTGACCAGTGTGCTGATCGTGTACTTTTTGTGCTATAGCATTAATCTCTTGCTCTCTTTGTTCAAAAAGAACTCGATTTTCTAATGCCTGCTCATAAGCATAAGGATCTGTCTGTTTTAAAGCTAAAAGTTCTTCAGTATTATGGGTTGGTCGCTGACCGTATACCATTGCGCTTGCAATCTCTAACAGCTTTGCTGTTTCTTCAAGAGATGAAGTTCGCTTTGTTTCAAAAACTTTTCGCTCATCAGACAACGCCTGAGTCTTGCGTGTATAATCACCTTGCATCAAAACGCCGCTTTTAATCTTATCAATGTCATCAAGACCATTTTCAACAAGAAATTCGCGTGCATTAACTAAATATTCGTATTCACCGTCTTCAAGCTCGATTTCACCAGAGAGTTCTTCTTCTCCGCCTTCATCACTATCTTCGGCTTCATCTTCTTCTAGTTGATCCAAGTTTTCGTCCACTTCTTCTTCAGAATATTCTTCTTCAGATTCCGCTTCAGCTACAGGTTCATTTTCAATTTCTCCTAAATCATCTTTAGGATTGATCATGCCCAAAATTGCCTCTAGTCCAGCATCCTGCGTAATGGGTCCGTTAATAGAGAGTTCCGAAGAGTTGTTCTCATTGTCTGACATTTGTATCTCCTCAAAGGATCGGTTTCCCGTTGTCCTCAATTGTTAAATTATAATCTTTGGTTTTTTTGTTTCACGCAATTCTAAATACTGCTCAATTGTTGGGCAGGCCCATAGTTCATCGACCTTGCCTTCAACATCTTGCATTGTTAATTTAGTAAAAGCGATTCCTCGCATCCAGTTAAGTAATTCACTAGATACGATATAGAATTCTTCATTTTGCTCGCTTGGCGAGACTTTCTCGTTGGTTTGCATACCACTCCATATTCTCTTTTAAAGCTTTAACTACTTTAACCTCTCTCCAGATATGCTCAACCTGATCAGGTCTTGACGCTCCAGAAAAAGCCTTGTACAAATTATCCTCCATTTCTTGAAAGATAAACTGTATTGCTTCGTCTTCTATAAGCCTTGCGGAGGCGTTTGCCACCCGAATCCTTACATCTAGCTCTGCCTTATCACTAGGTAAGCTAGTTACCAATCTTGACTGCTCTCTCACTGCGTGCCTCCAGATTTATTTCAGCCACTTTAAATTCGTTCTCATCTTCATGCTTCTTAACTTCAAGCATAAATTCTTGCTCTTTAAGCTCAAGCTCTGCTTTATCAAGCTCGACTTTAGCTTTCTCAATTTCAATTTGAGCCATAACAGCTTGCATCTGAACTTGCTGCGCTTGCATAGCCGCTTGCTGCTCTGGTGATGGGCCTTCTGGCTGACCAGTAAACTCTGGGCCAGGATCTGTAAAGTATCGCCCGTATGCTGCCTTATCATACAGCCTGACCATATCTTCTTGCAACTGTACAATCTGCTGCGGCATTACTGTAATACCAAGGCCACCCGCTGATACCATTGTTTGTTGCGCCTGCATAGTTTGCTGCATATGGAACAACTGCTCAGTTTTAGAGCCGTTACCCAAGCCAACTAGAACTGTAACGTCTTTTCGAGCATTCCATTTGCGAGGATCAACCTCTACAAACTTATTGTTTAATCTAAAGATAGACTTGTCATCTGCATGAGCAATCTCTAACTCATAAACACCCATAAAGACTTTACGCAAGAACTCGCCATACTCACGAGCAATCAAGCGAATTCGAGCTTGTCGCTTAGACAATACTTGGCTAACTGCACCCGCTGCTGTGTTGCCATTAAGAATGTCTGGGCTAATAGAGTTATCTGTAGAGCCTACATCCTTTTCTAGCATCTGATCAGCAACGCCCATCATATTATAGGTGTGAGCGCCAAACGAAGGCTGGTTAGGAAACGATATAGCGTTAGGATGTTTAACTAAGTAAGGTGCTCCAGGCTTGCTACTCATAACTGAGTCTAGGTCTACTTGGCCCTCTACGACCACAGGGCGACCGTTATTTAAGTTGTACTGATTATCTAACTGGTTACGCCAAAGTGTGCTCTTGACCTTCTGGATGGGTGCTGCGGCATCCGCTGGGCAAAGACCTGTAAGCTTGTGAGGCATACGGATAGGAGTCCAGATTTCAAAAGGAATCTCATCAACTTCTTCGACGTTTAATACTGTGTTGCCAATCTTGCAAACTTTAAGTAATTCATCGTAACCATCTTCGTCACGGTCTACACGAATATAGATCTCATGTAGGTCGTAGGTGTTTGCAATCTGGTTCTCATCGCCATCGTAATCATCTGTATCAAAGTTACGAGCAATACGCTCAGGTGAATCATATTCATTGTAACCAGAAGAAGTTGACGCTTTGTCAATTTTAGCCTCGTCAAAGTCCATCTCAAGCAAGTCGCTTTTAGTCTTTTGACTACGCTGGCGAACGAATCGAGCTTCCTGTACTGTAGTGGCGTTACGGTCAATACCAAACTCTTCAGGGGGAACGACTTCTATGCGAGTAGAGCTTTTAGTTACTGTATGTAACATTTTGCCAGAGTAACTAATCTGATTTGTAATCTCATCTAAGTATTCTTCAAACTCAGAGATTTCAACTTCTGGATCAGCTTCAAGTAGCTCGAATGCTTGCGCAGATATATCATCAAACGAGTGCTTGGTCGTAGAGTCTTCCATAGCTCGCCAGCGCTTAATAACACCTTGACGCTGTAGTAAACCATCGATAAGACTATCCATGATATTGCTGAAGCCATCGTTTTGGCGATAAAATACATAGCGAATGTAGTCAG
>Ga0208148_1000229_pt1 | contig 21590 bp, 15 predicted proteins | sample DEB08_DNA_16_FD_184525 | JGI IMG/M metagenome (GOLD analysis project Ga0208148, IMG submission 184525) | Aqueous microbial communities from the Delaware River and Bay under freshwater to marine salinity gradient to study organic matter... | ecosystem: Environmental > Aquatic > Marine > Coastal ...
AGCTACTCTCTGATGAGGACTCACGCTTCATGAATGGAGACTACGGTGAAAGTGGTGGACTACGTAACGGTCTTACTATCAATAACTTTCATGGTTTCCGTCTATATGTATCATCAAACCTTCCTGCTCTAGGCACAGGTCCAGGTACATCAGGCACTGCAAACCAACTTACTAACTTTGGTGTTATCGTTGGTGGTCATGATTCTGCTGTCGCAACTGCGGAGCAAATCAGCAAGACTGAAACTTATCGTGACCCTGACAGCTTTGCTGACATTGTTCGTGGTATGCATCTATACGGCAGAAAAATACTAAGGCCAGAAGCCTTGGTTACTGCTAAATATAACGCAGCGTAAGGGGAGGATATAACTTATGGCTACTTTTGATATGACTCTCTCTTCTACTGCAGGTGTTGGTGCAGACGTTCTTGCTGTTCCAACTGTAGTAGGAAATACAGTACGCACTATGGAAGCGATCTTAGACATTGACGCTATGATTGCTGCAGGTGCTACTATTGCTAACGGTGACATCTTTCAACTACTAGAAGTACCTTCTGAATCAATTGTGATTGCTGCAGGTGCTGAAATCATGAAGTCTTTTACTGCAAGTTGTACTTGTAACATTGACTTTGGTGGTGGAGATGACATCATTGATGGTGCGGCACTAGATGCTGCAGCAGGTACATACCTTGTAAAAGGTAGTAACGGTGAAGCTAATATTGTAAACACAGGTGCAGCTTCTACGTATGCTGCTGAGTCTTTGGCTCTTGTGGGTACTGCTGACACTATCGATGTTACAATCGCAGGTGCTGCTGCTGCAACTGGACGCTTACGTGTCTACGCAGTAGTTGTCGATGTTTCTGCTGCACAAACAGAAGCAGCGGTTGCTGCTCGTGACTTAGCATAAAACAACTTTTGGGGCTGACTTAGGTTGGCCCCTTTAGCTTATCTAAAGGAAACAATATGGCTTTGACATTTCTTTCGTTAACTAACGATGTTATTACACGCATGAATGAAGTAGTGCTTACCTCTACTAATTTTACTAGTGCAAGGGGTGTCCAGGTACAATGTAAAAATGCTGTTAATGAAGCTATAAGATATATTAATCAAAGAGAGTTTGGATACTCTTTTAACCACGCACAAAATTCTTCTACTTTGACTCCAGGTGTAGCAAGGTACAGCCTACCTACAAGTACTAAGTCAGTAGACTATAACACTGCAAGAATTAAAAAAGATGATGATCTTAACTCTGCAGGTAATAATTTAGTTTCTCTTAACTATAATGAGTACATTGATAAAGATTATCCTAACGAGGAAGATCAGATTAAATCAACAACTCTTAACGGATCACACTCAAGTTCTGTAACAACTCTTACTTTAACTTCTACCACAGGTTTTTCTGCATCAGGTAAAGTGTACATTGGTGGTGAGCAAGTAACTTATACTGCTGTTTCAGGTAACGATATTACAGGTTGCACAAGGGGTGCTAACAGTACAACTGCTGCTTTACATGCAGATGGTACAACAGTAACGCAGTTTGATGGTGGAGGTGTTCCTAGAAATATAGTACGCACCCCAGATAATAACTACTTGTTATATCCTTACCCAGACAAACAATACACACTAGTCTTTGATTACTTTACATTTCCTTCTGACCTATCTGCACATGGTGATACTACAAGTATACCAGACAGGTTTGGTCCTGTAATTGTAGATGGTGCTACAGCTTTTGTTTATCAATATCGTGGTGAGATACAACAGTACCAATTAAACTTTGGTAGGTTTGAGCAAGGCATTAAAAACATGCAGAGCTTGCTTATCAACAAATACGAGTATGTAAGATCTACAGTTCTTATAACTCCTAGAGGTTCTGCTAACTTTATGGCAGGAGTTATTTCATAATGCCTGATCTTTCTCAAGCTCAACCTGCAGCGTTTAACTGTGAGGGTGGTTTAGTTTTAAACCGTTCTACGTTTCTAATGCAACCTGGTGAAGCGTTAGAGTTAGAAAACTTTGAGCCTGACATTGAGGGTGGCTACAGGAGAATAAATGGCTTTCGTAAATACGTAAATCAACAAGTACCTCAGACATCTAGTTCTGGTGAAAAAATACTTATGGTTGCTAACTTTGCAGATAAAATAGTAGCAGCTAGAGGTGAGAAGATATTTAGTTCTGCGTCTACGGAGCTTACAAATAAAGTTGCATCTGGCACAGGTATGACAGGATCAGGAACTTTAAATGTAGACTCAACAACAGGCTTTACTTCTAGCGGAACATTACAAATTAACGATGAGTTATTTACGTATACTGGTGTTACCGCCAGTACTTTTACAGGTGTAACTCGTGCTACGTCAAGTACAACTGCTGCTGATCATGCTGTTGATGATGCAGTGTCAGAGTCTTGGACTGAACGAGATACTGGGAGAACTAGTGCGGATAAGTACAGTTTTGAACGATATAACTTTGACGGCAACGAAAAGATTATTGTTGTAGACGGTACAAACGCTCCAACTATTTTTAACTCTTCTTTATCTGCAACAGATGTAAGTGAAAGTTCTGTAGCAGGATCTACAATAGTTGTAGCTTTTAAATCTCACATGTTTTACGCAGGTAAGTCTACTACACCTCAAACCTTAGTGTTTAGTGAACCCTTTGATGAAGATGGTTTTACAGGAGGTCAAGGTGCAGGTACTATTAAAGTAGACGATAACATTGTTGGATTAAAAGTATTTAGGGATGCACTGTTTATATTTTGTGAAAACAGAATATTTAAAATGACAGGATCTACTCTCAGTGACTTTGCTATACAACCAGTTACTAGAGATATTGGTTGTGTTAATAAAGATACTATACAAGAATTTGCAGGTGATTTATTATTCCTTGGTCCTGATGGACTTAGGACTGTTGCTGCTACTGCAAGAATTGGTGATACGGCTCTTGGTGCTATTACACAAAACGTACAGTCTATCTTTGATGTTAATATTAAAGACTCAACAGTATTTGAAAGTGTAGTTATACCAGATAAAACACAGTACAGAATATTTTTCTCAAAAGTAGGACAGGGTGAAAAAATAACAAAAGGTATTATTTGTGTTAGAAGAGCAGACAAATTTGAGTTTGCAGAAATACGTGGAGTAAAACCTTCAGCTACAGATACTTTAGTTGTTGATGGAGATGTTAGAGTCATACATGGTGACTTTTCAGGATATGTTCACAGACAAGAAAGAGGTAATACTTTTGATGGAACAGCAATACTAGGAAGATATAGAAGTCCAGATTTAAGTTTTGGAGATACTGGTGTTAGAAAACACATGCAAAGAGTTATCCTTAACTATAAACCTGAGTCATCCATTGATGCAGACTTGTTAATGTTGTATGATAACGAATCTACAGACTCAGCAAGACCTGCTCCCTATGCGTTAGATACTTCAGATGTAGCTGCTTTATTTGGTACAGCTATTTTTAGTACTAGTAGCAGTGCAGTGCAATTTGTTTTTGGTGGTCCTTCACAGCCACTTGTAAGACAACCAGTAGAGGGTTCAGGTTTTTCTGTTGCACTAAGAATTAATGACGGTGGAGAAACAGCACCGTATTCCCTTAAAGGGTTTCAATTAGAATATCAAGTAGGAGCAAGACGTTAGATGGGTAATACATACACGAGACAATCTAGTTTTACAGACGGTGATGTTATTACTGCTGATCTGTTCAACAATGAATATGATCAACTCTTAGCTGCTTTTGCAGCAAGTACAGGCCACACTCACGATGGGACAGCAGGAGAGGGTGGACCTGTTACCAAGTTGCTAGGGGCTAATATTACTATTGGTGATGCTACAACAGGCACTGACATTACAGTTACCTTTGATGGTGAGAGTAACGATGGTGTGTTTAAGTGGATGGAAGACGAGGACTACTTTGAGTTCTCTGATGATATACTTGTTGCCTCTACAGAAAAACTACAGTTTCGTGACACAGCTATTTACATTAACTCTAGTGCAGATGGTCAGCTTGACCTTGTTGCAGATACAGAAATACAACTTGCTGCTACAACAATAGACATAAACGGTGCAGTAGATATATCGGGCAACCTATCTGTAGGTGGTAACTTAGATGTAACAGGTACGTTTGATCTTAGTGATGCTAACTTTACTAACGCAGGTGACATATCTCTAGACAGTATTTCAGGTGATGCTGACTCTAACACAAGCATAGCATTTAGTGGCTCTGATGTAATTACAATTACTACTGGTGGTGAAACACAAGTTACGTTTAACAACGGATCAATACTCCCTACAACAGATGACGATGTAGACTTAGGTTCTAGTGCGTTACAGTTTAAAGACCTGTACATAGATGGTACAGCTAACATTGATACAGGTAGCATTGACACAGCTAATGTTGGTGCTTTAACTGTATCTGGTTCTACTACACTAGGAGCTACTTCTTTCGGTGATGCTGATATTACAAATGTTGGTAGCATTGCCCTTGACACAATTACTAACGATGGAACAGACATTACACTAGACTCAGGTGGTGACATTATACTTGATGCCGCAGGAAATGAAGTGTTTTTTAAAGCCTCTGGCACATCTATACTTGCTCTTAAAAACGATTCTAGTGATGCAGTATTTACCGTAGAAACAGCAGATAAAAACTTTACTATTAAAGGTACAGATGGTTCTAGTGCTATTACTGCTCTTGACATTGACATGGCTCTTGCAGGTAAGGCTACATTTAACGGTGACGTAGTTGTAGGTGGTGATCTTACTATTAGTGGTGACGATCTTACAATGGCTACTAATACTGCAGGTGCTTTACTTATTGCAGACGGTACAAACTTTAATCCTACTCTAGTAACTTCACTAAGTGAGATTAGCACAGCAGCAGATGATGACGTATTTATAGCTGTAGATACTTCTGGTGGTGGTCTTAAAAAGATTAGTAGGAGTGCTATTATTGCAGGTACTGGTGTATCTGGTAACATATCTAATATATCAGAAGACTCCACACCACAGTTAGGCGGTAACTTAGACCTTAACGGAAATGATATTGTAACTACCTCTAACGCTACTCTTGACTTAGCTCCTAACGGAACAGGTACAGTTGTTGTAAGAGGTAACACTAACTCAGGTGCTGTAGTCTTTAACTGTGAAAGCAACAGTCATGGGCAAAAAGTATATGGACAACCTCACTCTGCAGGTGTTACAAATACTTTAATGTTACCTGCAGGTGCTAACTCAACACTAGTATCTCTTGTATCAACAGACACACTTACTAATAAAACTTTAACCTCTCCTAAGATTAACGAGGATGTAGCAGTCACAGCTACAGCCACAGAGTTAAACGTACTGGACGGTATCACTGCAGTAGTAGGAGAACTTAACGCATTGGACATTGGTTCAACAGCAGTGGGTACAGCCGTAGCATCTAAAGCAGTCATACTAGATTCTAACAAAGACTATACAGGCATACGTAACTTTACTATAACAGGTAATTTATCTGTAGCAGGAACAACTACCACAGTTGATACTGTTACTATGGAAGCAGCTAACGCTATTGTGTTTGAAGGTGCTACAGCAGATGCACACGAAACTACACTTACTATTGTAGACCCTACAGCAGACCGTACTATTAACTTACCTAACCAAAGTGGTACTATACCTGTACTAGCTGCAGCAAGTAACACTGCAGTTACCTCTACACCAGAAGAGTTAAACATAGTAGATGGTGGTACTTCTGCTACATCAACTACAGTAGCAGATGCAGATCGTGTTGTTATGAATGACAACGGCACTATGGTTCAAGTAGCTGTGACAGACCTTGCTGCGTACTTTGACGATGAAATAACTGCAATGCCTAACCTTGTAACTACTGCAGCTACTACAGTAGGAGCATTAAATTCTGGTAGTATTACCTCTGGGTTTGGAACTATTGACACAGGTTCTTCTACTATTACTACTACAGGACTTATATCTGGTGGTTCATTAGATATTGATAATGTTCTTATTAACGGTTCAACTATTGGTCACACAGATGACACAGATTTGATAACTGTTGCTAATGGACTTGTTACAGTTGCAGGTGAAGTGTCCTTGACAACACTAGATATCGGTGGCACTAATGTAACATCTACTGCTGCAGAGTTAAACATATTAGATGGAGTAACTGCTACTGCATCAGAACTAAACTTACTAGACGGTGGCACTTCTGTTGGTAGCTCAATAACAGTAGCAGATGCTGATGGTTTTGTTGTTAATGATGGTGGAACAATGAAAACTATTCCTGCAACAGATGTAAAAACTTACGCTGCAGGTAGTGCAGCCACTAAAGGATTTGCTATCGCTATGGCAATTGTATTCGGGTAATAAAGGAAAAGGTAAATGACCGTAATAAATCTAATTAATGTATCAAGTATTACACCTACGACAGTAGCAGGTGCAGTAACAACAAGTAGGGCATCTATTATTGATGTCGCTGCAGATAAAGTTGCTAAAGTAAACACACTTATGATATCAAACATTGATGGTACTAACGCTGCTGATGTTACAGTAGAGGTAAGTGTAGACAATGGATCAAACTATGTTGCCATTGCTAAAACTGTATCTGTACCTGCTGATGCTACACTAGTTGTTGTAGGTAAAGACAATGGGTTTTACTTAGATGAGACAGACTTACTTGCAGTTACAGCTTCTGCAAACAGTGACTTAACATACTTGTGTAGCTTTGAACTGATGGATGATGCATAATAATGGCTAATAAGAACGGTGGCTTTATTGGTACTGATGGATTAGATGCTCCTGATCCACCTACAGCAGTTACACCTACTGCAGGTTCATTATCTGTTAGTGTGGCATTTACTGCACCTACTGATGCAGGTACGTCTGCTATCACAGGGTTTGTTGCACAAGTTAGTACAGACGGTACTGACTATAGTGCAGGTTCTAATACAGGGTCATCTTCACCTATTGTTGTAAGTAGTCTTACAGCAGGTACTGCAGCTACAGCTAAAGTGTGGGCTGTAAATGCTTATGGTACATCTGCTCCTAGTGTTGCTAGTGCTAGTTTTACTCCTACTGCAGCACCAACAGCTTTATTTGGCGGTGGTTATACTAGCACTAGTCCAAATAATACTGTAGAATCTGTGGTTATAACTACTACTGCAAACGCTACAGATCATGGTGATTTAACTGTAGCAAGATACAATCCTTCTAGTTTTGGTTCTGCTACCAGAGGACTTTGGGCAGCAGGGCAAAATGCTGCTGGTGCTAGTGTAAATGTAATTGATTTTGTTCTTTTTGCCTCTACAGGCAACGCCACAGATTTTGGTGATGCTTCTACAATAGCAAATAGTGGTGCAGGAACTTCTAATGACACTAGGGGTATATACGCAAAAGGGGTTGATAATAGTGCTCGCACTGACACTATTGATTATGTAACTATGGCTTCAGCAGGTAACGCTTCTGATTTTGGTAATCTTTCAGTAGCACGTAATAGTTTGGCAGCAGGTGCTTCATCCGCAGGTAGAGGTTTTTTTGCAGGAGGGCAAATTGCTGCTGATCCATATGTTGAAGACACTATTGATTATGTAACAATAGCTTCTACAGGTAACGCTTCTGATTTTGGAAATTTAACAGTAGGAAGGCAGCTTCCAGTTGGTTGTGCTTCAGCAACTAGAGGTATTATTGCAGGTGGCAGAGATGCAGGAGATGCAGTGGATGTTATAGATTATATTACCGTAGGTTCTACAGGCAATGCTTCAGACTTTGGCAATCTTAGTGCAGCACGTCAAAACTTCAGTGCTGCATCCTCAACTTTAAGGGGTGTTTTTGCAGGTGGAATTTTATCGGGTGTTGGTGAACTTAATATTATTGAATATATTACTATAGCTTCAGCAGGAAATGCTGTTGACTTTGGTGATTTAACAGCAGTAACAAGATTACTTGCAGGTTGTTCAAATTCACATGGGGGTATTACATAATGCCCAACTTTAATGGCGTGTGGTCACTCACAACACAGTTGCAGTATGCTAGTGCTTGGCCTAGTCCTCCAGACATTGCTGTTTTTGGTATGGGTACATTATTATCTGGGGGTAATGACGCTGCATCAATAGACACAGTAAATTTTGGTAGTGGTGGAAACGCAACTGACTGGGGTGATGTAGGAGTTGGTGCAAGAGAACCTGCAGGGTCAGGCTCTTCAACTAGAGGTTTATTTTCTGGTGGTAATCCTAGTGGCAGTGGGCATAATGTAATACAATATGTTACTATAGCTAGTGCAGGTACGACTGCTGACTTTGGAGACTTAACAGTAGCTAGAGGAGGTGCAGCAGGAGCATCAAGTTCAACACGTAGTCTTACAGCATGTGGAAATACAGGTAGTGGAAACAGTGACGTAATAGATTACGTAACAATAGCTTCTACAGGCAACGCACAAGACTTTGGTGATGCAAGTGCAGCTAAAAACTATGTATCAGGATTAGCTAGTGCAACTAGGGCTGTAATTGGTGGTGGAAACTCTGGTTCTAATTTAGATGTAATGGAGTATGTAACAATAGGTAGCACAGGCGATGTCACAGATTTTGGTAACTTAGTTGCGGCTAATCAACAGCTTTCTGCATGTGCAGGTTCTACAAGAGGAATATTTGGAGGTGGTATACCTTCTAGTGCTTCAGATGTAATTCAGTACATAACCATAGCTAGTACAGGTAACACTACAGACTTTGGAAATTTAACGGCTGCTAGATATGCACTTACTGCTACAGCAAATAAAACTCAAGGTTTGTTTATAAATGGTAGAGAAGCAGGAGAGGCTGTTGCTATAGTTACTATAGAATCTGTTACGATAGCTTCTACAGGTAATGCTACCGACTTTGGAGATGGGGTAGTAGGCCGTAGATTTTCTGCTGCAACATCTTCTGCACATGGAGGAATAGCTTAATGTCAACTAAAGACTTTACAGCTAACGTTATATCTTCTTCTAAAGTAGTACCTGATGGTAACTTTAAAGATAGCAAAGCGTCAGGTATATGGGATATCAATGAAGCACTAGACCTTATCAAAGGTGGTAACTGGCCTAACGTAGCTAACGTTAACCCTTCTGCTTTTGTTGATGGTTTGTTCAACACAACTCTGTATACTGGGGATAATTCTACTGCTACGCAAACTTTTAATACAGGTTTAAATATGTCAGGTAAAGGTGGTCTTATTTGGTTTAAATCTAGATCAAGCACACAAGCTGCACGTATTATAGACACAGTGAGAGGTACAAATGAAAGTTTAATACCTAGTAGTTCTAACGGTAGTGGTGGTTTAGGTGCTGACGGATTAACATTTTTAAATAACGGATTCTCTATCGGTTGGGATGGTGGTGATATAGCTGCTGCAAACGATTACGTTGCCTGGAGTTTTAGAAAACAACCTAAATTTTTTGACATCGTTACATATACTGGAGACAATTCCACCCAAACCGTAAATCATAACCTTGGCTCAGTGCCTGGAATGATTATGGTAAAACGATTAAATGATGCAGGTAATTGGGGCATTAAACATAGAAGCATTGACGCAACTGACGGTGTGTTTTTAAACTTAACTGATGGAAGATATGATAATGCAACTTATTGGGGAGATACTGAGCCTACAAGTACACAGTTTACTGTTGGCACAACTCATAGTGTAGATAGTGCTCCATATGTAGCCTATCTATTCGCACACAACGATGATGACGGTGGCTTTGGTGAACCTGGAGATCAAGATATTATTAAGTGTGGTTCGTTCACATCTGATTCAAATGGTATAGCAACTGTAGACTTAGGGTTTGAGCCACAATGGGTGTTGTTTAAAGGTACACACAATGGAAGCAGTTGGTTTATAGTTGACATAATGCGTGGTATGGTAAATGGTTCAAATGATGCTTGGTTAGCAGCTAATCTTTTAAATGCTGAAGGAACTAGTAATACTGTTATAACACCAACACCCACAGGTTTTGTTACAGATGGAACAAACATTATAGACCCATCTGAAACTTTTATCTACATGGCAATAAGACGTGGTGGTATGCAAACCCCAACTGCAGCGTCTAGTGTGTTTAATATAGATACATTTGGTTCAACAGGAGATGGTGCAGCACCTGCATATAGATCAAGTTTTCCTGTAGATATGGGAATTTATGGAATTACTAATGGTACTGCTGATAGATATATTGCATCACGTTTAACTGGACCACAATATTTACGTATGAACGCAGCTAATGCACAAGCAGATGGTGGTGCTGATTACGCATTTGATTTTAACAATGGATGGTGGAACAGCACTAGTACGATTGCTACATATGTATCATACATGTGGGCTAGAGCCAGAGGTTATTTTGACTTAGCCACATGGACAGGCACAGGATCATCTTTAAACGTAAGTCATAATCTTGGAGTTGAACCTGAGATGATATGGGTAAAAACAAGAAGTAATGCCGTTGGATGGGCTGTATATAACAAAACTGAAGGGTTTAGTAAAGGTGCTAGATTAGAACTAAACGGTGCTTATGGTACAGAAACTAATAGAGTTACTGGAGCGTCTTCTACTACATTTACTGTAGGTACAGACGCTTATGTAAATGTTTCTGCAAGAACCTACATAGCCTACCTTTTTGCTACTGTAGCAGATATATCTAAAGTTGGTTCATTTACTCAAAGTGGAGCTACAAATGTATCGTGTGGTTTTTCGGGAGACACTCCTTCATTAGTAATACTTAAAAGAACAGATGATACAGGTAATTGGTATATATTAAGAAGCATTGTTTCGGGAAATGATAAATCATTTTACTTAAATGATGACTCTGCAGAAGTTTCAAATGCAGATATAGTTGATCCTTACTCAGGTGGATTTGCTACTACCTCTAGCCTTACTGATGGTGACTACATATTCTATGCTATAGCAGCAATATCATAACACAAAGGATTAAAATGTTAAAAGACTTATCAAAAAATTACAACGAGGATCAGACACAACTGGTCACACAAGACATAGACATTCAGCTACCAATGTCAAAGCCTGAATATAAATCTATGTTGGCTAATATCAAAGACCATGCTCCTGCTATACGACAGGCATCAAGTAACTTCTACAAGTCTCACTCACAGATGATGAGTGTAACACTGGATGTTACAGCTATCACACCTATACGTTCTATTAAGCACAGTTTAGCTGAGATAGAAAAAACTAAGTCTGCACTACAAGAGTCCTACTTCAAGATGAAGAAGGATGAAGTAAAACTAAAGAAGCTAGAACGTAAGCTACTAGATGAGACTGACCCACTAGAGCAAGAGATGCTAGAGATAAAGATAACAGAGAAGCAAGCTAACGCAGCAAGCTCTCGTGGTTACGTTGAGGCTGCAGTACGTAAGCTAAACTTCTTTACGAACCAGTACGACAACCTAATGGAGAAGATAGGTAAAGAAGAACTGACAGAAGAAGACTACGAGCTAGAAGAAATCAAGTACCATATTATGACTTGCATGAAGCAAGCACTCAACAGTGCTAGACCACGACAGGGTATTATTGATGAAGGTAATATGATATACTTGTTTGACTTAGGTATTAATGCAGCACAGGCACAGGCTGAAGTGTTTGCTTACCTAGAGTGGGAAAACAAAACAATACAGGACGGTAAAGCACCAGAGCATCACCACACTGTAAATTGGCTAGAGCAGTTAGCTGACAAGTGGGCTCACTGTCCAGGTAACTTTGCTAACAGCAGAGGGTTTAACATCTTAGATAAAACATCTTTGACAAACACACCACAGTTAGAGGATAAAACGTAATGAGTGACATCAAACTTACCCCTGACGATCTAGAGGAAATGCTAGACAACGCAGCTAGACGTGGTGCTAAAGAGGCACTGCGTTCTATTGGGTTACTTGATGATGATGCAGCCAGAGACATCATAGAGATGAGAAGTCTGTTAGAAGCTTGGAGAGACACACGTAGGTCTGTCTGGTCTACTGTAGTTAAATTAGCCACTGTCGCACTGCTGACGTTTATTGCAGGTGCAGTGTGGATGACAATGGGTAAATAAAGGAATAAAGTATGACACAAGGTATTGTTAAGGCAATAATGGATAATTATGGTTATAGTGAGGCAGATGCCCAAGCTATGTATGATGCGGTTCCTAAACCTGATATAGATCCTGCCATTGTGGAAGCTTATGAAAATAGTTTAGAGGCTGTTCAGAAAGATCTAGCTACACGACAGACAAATGTAATCTCTAATGCGGTTGCGGAAGGTGTTTTGACTGAGGAGCAAGCTCAAGCTGCGATTGATGCGTCTAGAGCTACTATTGATCAAAAAGTAGAAGAAATGCAAGCTGCAGGTTATGAACCAAAACCGACTGACTTTACATCACCTGAAACTATTGCTTCAATTGGTGAGGGTGATATTTACGATACTCATTACGGTGTTAATCGTCCTGCTTACATGAATGCTTTGGCTGCATTAAATACTGCACCAGGAGCACCTGTACCTACACCTACACCTACACCTACTCCTACACCTACTCCTGCACCTGCACCTGCACCAGTTCCAGGAGCACCAGTGCCAGGAGCACCTGCACCTGCACCTGCACCTGCTCCAGTTCCTATAAGTCCAAGTGTACCTGGGCCAACAGGACCACAATTCGGTGGGGATTTTGTACCTACTATTCCTGCAACAGAAGTCCAAAATGTACCTGCAGGTGGAGTAGCTGTTGTTAATCCTAGTGTTCCACAAACAGCTATTCAACAAGTATCTCCTGTAACTTATCAACCAACTCCTGTTGCTCCTCCTGCTCCTGTTTCTTCTGGACCTTCAGTTCCAGTACCTACATCTATAACATCTCCAACAACAAGTTATGTTGCAGGATTACCTGCTCCTATGGCAGCTATTCCAGGAACTTTTTCTGCACCACTGGCAACAGCAGGAACAAGTGCTGTTCCAAGTCAAGTAACTTATAAGACACACTACGCAGGTACTGCAGGTGCTGTACCACAAACACTTGTTACTACTGCCCCTGGATCTGGGCAACAATACACAACTGGATACCAGACTGTTTATTACGTTAATGATCTAGGTCAACGTATAATGATTACAGAGTTTAACGGTCAACCTGTTACTTATGTTCCTCCAGGATTTTACAGACAAAAGACTACTCAGGCTCCAACCACTACTGCAATGTCTGAAGGTGGAGATGTCTCTCTTGCTAAAAAGTTTTTAGGATTTGATGGGCCACCTCAACAACTAAATAACTTTCTAGCAGCTAACCCTGCTGCTGCTGCACGTATGGGTAAGTACAGACAAGCTATGTCTAATATGTCTCAACCAATACAGCAGATGTACCAAGGTGGACCTGTTAGAGGGTTTACTAATGGTGGTATACCTACAGATTTACGATTTACTCCTTATGATGAAGCTACAATAGCAAAATATCCTAATCAAAATCTTGCAGGAAAAGGGGTATATAATTATGGTTCTGGTCCTGATACAAAAGTATTTAAGCCACCTACAGGTTTTGATTTTGTAGAGTATCAAAAAAATCCAACAGGTTATACAATACCTACGCCTACACCTACTCCTCCACCTGCTCCTACTCCTGCTCCTGTTGCACCTAATCCTCTAGCTCAAATGACTTCCAACTTGGTAAGTCAAACTATGCAGCCTATCCAAGCACTTCCATCTTTTATACAACCAACTGCTCCTGACTTTGTACCTATTGATGCAGGTCAAGTTACACCTATAGCTCCTTTTGCTGAAGCTGCTACAGTAGGTAACGTACAACAGTCTGCTATGCCTATAATGCCTACAGTGTCTCAAATGGTCCCTACTTCTGTAGCACCAGATGTTCAAACTCAAACTGATAAACTAAAACCTGCACAAGGAGTTATAGTTCCTGGTTCAACGATAGATCCTAAAGAGGGTACTTCTTCTTTAGACATAAAAGCTGCACAAGGTAATGCAATAGATGTAACTGGACCTACAGCCAGAAAACTAGAGACAGATCCTGTTACAGGTGAAAGTGAAATTATATCTGGTTCTGCTAACGCTGAGACTGCTGCAGCTTTTGCTGAAGCTAAAGAAGCTAAGACTGCTACCCCAAGTAAACAGGCTACAGTTCAAGGTCAGCTAGAAGGATTGATGGCTCAGTTCGAGGGTGGTAACACACCTGCTTGGGCTTCAGGTGCTATGAGAGCCGCTACGAGTACTATGATTGCAAGAGGTCTTGGTGCATCTTCTATGGCAGGGCAAGCAATAGTTCAGGCTGCTATGGAGTCTGCACTACCTATTGCTCAAATGGATGCACAGACACAGGCTCAGTTTGAAGCACAGAACTTGTCTAACAGACAGCAACGTGCTATGCTTGCTGCACAACAACGTGCTACATTTATAGGCCAAGAGTTTGATCAAGCGTTTCAGGCTCGTGTGCAGAACGCAGCTAAGATTGCTGACGTAGCCAACATGACCTTTAATTCCAAACAGCAAATAGCTCTAGAGGATTCTCGTGCAGCTAACACTATGGAGTTAAACAATCTGTCTAATAAACAGGCAGGTGTTATGGCAGAGGCTGCTGCTTTATCTCAACTTGATATGGCTAACTTATCTAACAGACAACAAGCTGCTGTACAAAATGCCCAGAATTTCTTACAGATGGATATGACTAACCTATCTAACAAACAGCAAACAGAAGTGTTTAAAGCACAGCAAAACATACAGGCTTTGTTTACTGATCAGGCTGCAGATAACGCATCTGAACAGTTTAATGCAGCAAACGATAATCAGACCAATCAGTTCTTTGCTAACTTAGCTAGTCAAACAGGACAGTTTAATTCTACACAACAAAATGCTATGGATCAGTTTAACATAAACAGTGTTAACGCTTTACGTGAGTTTAACTCTGGGTTACAACAACAACGTGATCAGTTCAACGCACAGAATGGTTTGGTGATAGCACAGGCTAACGCTCAGTGGAGACAGAACTTAGCTACACTTAACACTGCTGCACAGAATGAAAGCAACATGAACTTTGCTCAGACTATAAACTCTTTGACTTCTAGTAACCTTGACTCAATATGGCAGAGAGAAAGGGATATGTTATCTATGGCTTTCCAAGTGTCAGAGGGTAACTCTGAAAGAGCTAACAGTATTATACTTCAGAAGATGGCTGCTGATGCTTCAATAGATGTAGCAGAATTACAAGCTCAGATTCAAGCTGCAGGACAAGAAGGTAGAGGTATTTTTGATCTCTTTACAACTATAGTAGGTTTATAACTTAGGATTAGAATATGTTAGATGATAGACAAGATATAATAGCAAAAAGAAATTTAAATCAACAACTTAACCCTGAGTTAAGTATAGCGGAACCTGGTGTTATAAATAAATTATCATCAGGACTTGGTGCTCAAAAGGTTTCAGTGCCTGATGCTGATGAAGTTAGAGAAGGTATGAGGAGCAACAAAAATGACTCTAAAGAAAAATCTAGTAGTAAGGACTATGATAATCTCCTTGCTACAGTAGGTGGTTGGATGGAAGCTATAGCAAGTTTAGATGAACAACAAGAGTTAACAGAAAAGAAAGCTAGTTTAAGCACTAGATCTATAGAAACTGAACCCCCTTTGGAAGACCCTGATGTTAAAACTTCAGGAAATGTAGCAAGTTTTATTGCAGGATTTGAAGGTTTTAGATCTACTCCCTACAATGATGTGGGTAAGTTAGCTATTGGATACGGTACAAAAGCATCTGGGCCTAACCAAAAAATAACTAAAGAACAAGCTTTAAAAGCTATGAATAAAGATATAAAAATAGCTAAAGAATATGTTTTAAAAGCTAAAAAGAAATATAATTACAATTGGTCTGACAATCAAGTTGATGCACTAACTAGTTTTACTTATAATGCAGGGCCAAAGAACCTTAATAAATTAATTGAAGATGGTACAAGAGGCGATGAGGAAATTTCATACATGCTTTTAGAGTATAACACTTCTGATGGTAAAGAATTAGAAGGACTTACAAAACGTAGAAAAGCTGAAGCTGAGTTGTTTACTCAAGGCTACAAGAAGGAAGATTAGAAAATGACAGAAGCAGCACTTATGGCAGCAATACCAGGACAATCTCTTACGGATTATCCAAAGAACTACCCTTGGGAAAGACCACCTGAGTTAGTAGATTTTAACGATGCTGTAAAGTATCACATGGATAGAGTATCACAAGAAAATGTAATAGATAATATTCTTGATGCCCTTGAGTTTGGAGTACCTGCAAAGGTATTGTCTGATTCCATGATGTCAGGTGCAGTAGCCAGTGGTATTCACAGTATAGATGTAAGCTTAATAGCGGAGCCTATTATCAGATCTTTTATTATGAAGTCTGCAGACATGGCAGGTGTAGAGTACAAAGAAACTTTTAAAGGTGATGTGATGAGCACTGAAGAACGTGCTGCTATGCTCATGGGTGCTGTACAGGCAACACCAAAAGATAAAAGAGATGAAGGTTTTAAAGTTTTAAAAGAAGCTGCTGAGTCAGTGAAAGAAAAACCTGAAGAAGAAATGACAGAAGAAAAATCAAAAGGTTTAATGGCGAGGTAATAAGATGGTACTAAAAGCAGTAAGAAGAGGTGCTTTCTTTGGTGCTCTCTCAGATAGACTAGAAGAAAATAGAGAGTATACTCGAAAAACATCTGACGCTATGCAGGAGTACCTGTGGACAGCAGGTCTTAACAGGCGTAACGAAGTAAAGAAATCTAAAACACAATTACAAGAAGCTTATGATTACTTAACAGGCAACGGACTTGAAGAAGACAGGGCTTTAGCTCTTTTAGATACAGATCCAAAAGAAATGTTAAGTCTGTATACCGTTGCCCAAAACTATAAATTAAAATCTGGTAGACTTACTCCTAATATTTTAAATAGTGCAGTAACAATGGCAGAGGGATACGAATCTACAGGTATGACTGCTTCAGAATTAATTAAGAAAGCAGCACCTGATTTTGTAGAGGGTGCAGAGATAGATCCTCCTGCACAGGAAAGATCTTTCTTAGGAAAATTAATTGGAACTCCATCTATGGATGAGATCCGATATGATGTTTACTCATCTGAGATCATGGGTAGAAAAGGATCAGACATTATGGCAAGTATCTCAGAGCCTACTATAAGAGCTAGAGATGCTGCAGGTGGTGTTGACACTGACTACACAGGACTAGGTGCTATGTCCACAACAGATATACTTCAGGTTCAAAGACAAATAATGCTAGATTATGATGCTGAATTAGAGAGGAAAAAAGCAAGTCTAATTTCTGCTGTTGATGGTGCAACAGGAGATGAAAGAACTGATCTACAAAATAGAAGATTAGAATTAGAGAGAATATCTGATATAGATGATCCAAAAGAACAGCTTAGAAAAATGATGCAAAATCCTGATCTTGGTTTTGGTATAGCTCAACAATACTATCGTACAACGCCACAATCATTTATAGATAGACCTGAATTTATAGATAATGACTTGCTGCCTTTTATATCTGGAGATAATGAAACTACCACTGAACCTACTGGAGATCCCACTGAAGATCCTGAAGAACGTACTGAAGATACCACTGAAGAACGTACTGAAGAACGTACTGAAGATACTACAGAATTTAATGTGTTAGATATAGAAGAGGGTGAAAACCCCATGACTGAAGCTAGAAAATTCTTTAAAAATAATCCACCAAGACAAGATTTTATGGCTGATAAAATTGTAGGCATTAAACTATCAGATGGCACTACTAAATTTTATAGATTTGTAAGTAAAAGAAGTCAGGGTCTTGGGTTTCCAGATAAAATTACAGTAGAAGAGGTTCTTTTATCAGAGATAACAGGGTGAAGAATAGATGACAACTACTTACACAATATCTACAGATCGTTTAAAAAATATACTTGGTGAAGACGATGACACGTCCATTAAAAAGGATGTTCAGTCTGGTTCTTTAATAGATCAGTTGAGCCAGGATGAAAACTTTAAAGTTATAAGTAGATACATGGATGATCGTTTTGGTATGACAACAGACCAGTACGACAAGGAAAAGATCATAGACTCTTACGTAAACAACATGCGTAAGTTTAACTTTGGTCAGTCTGTTGTTACAGTTGGAGAACTAAGTTATCTTAACAAGGGTAACGAACAGGCACTGGCTCGTAGAAGAAGACTGGCAGGGGATGCTTATAATTTATTTGACAGTCTTGGGGGAGCATTTAGTGAGGGAAGAACAGTAGGTGAGAAAGCTGATGCTGTCTATGACTATGCTCGTGCTCTTGTTATTGACCCTGTAAATATTCTAAGTCTTGGTATTGGTAAACTTGCAGCGTCAGGTGCTACCAAAGCAGCTAGTCAATTAGCTAAAAAAGCTGCAGTTCAGGCTGCTGAAGCGGCTACTAAGAAGCTTGGTAAGAAAGCTCTAACAAAAAAAGGTCAGGACAAGATTGCTCAAGAGGCTCGTAAAGCCTACACAAAAAATATAGTAAATGATACAGGTTACAAGACTGCTCTTAACAAAGCTTTGAATAAAGAAGTTGTAGCAACAGCTACTGTTGATTCTGCAGCAGGTATAGGAGTCGAAGCTTTAAATCAAAAGGCTAGAATGAAAGCAGAAACACAGGAAGAGTATGATCCTGTTGCTTTGTTGTTTAGTGGGGTAGGTGGTATTGGTGGAGGTGGTCTTGCTTTTACTTTAAATAAGTTAAGGGGAACATCTAAGATACCTCTTTACTCTACTCTAATAGATCAATCGGAACAAGTTACACTAGCCGCCAGAGAAGCAAACATGACAGAGGCTGCTAAACTTATTGACGTAGCTAAGTCTGTTGATGAATTAGATATAAAAGTTGTTGAAGACGGAACCTCAAGACTTTCCTCTTACGCTGATAAGTGGGCAGAAAGAGTTAAAGAAGGTCTACAGATAAGGCTTGATAACAAAGAGATAGACGATAATATTTTTGATTTTAATCATGACCTTGAGTTATTAAGATATTTTTTATTTGGTGATAAAGAAACAGTCAAAGGTTTAAGAGATGTATTGTATGATGCAGGTGTGCAGAGATGGAGTGCAAGAGGTAAAGACGATAGGTTTAATTTATATCTAGGCGAAGTAATTGAAAAGTTAGATAAGAGTACTCTAGACAAAATTCAAAAATCTTTTGATACAATATTTAGTAATGCCTTGGATGATGAATTAAGTAAAATTTCTTTTAAAGATTTTATGAAGGGTTATGCTTCTAAAGCCAGTGAAGCAGGTAAAACATTACAAATTTCAAAACAATTAAATTCTATATTTGAAGTGGCAGGTAAAGAAGCAAGTAATATTACCAATGAACAGGCTGTTAATATTGTGTTAGATCCTGCTAAAAAAGGTATATACAAAACTATTACAGAAAAGTCTGCACCTTTTCAAAAAAACTTTATCAAGTATTTAGTTATGCACCCTGGAACTACCGCCCTCAACGTGAAGGGTTGGATTCAAGCATCTAGTATGCAGTCTTATACAGACATGTTAAAGGCAGGTCTTTACGGTCTTGCAGATGTTGTGCTTGATGGGAAAGACTCAGCAGTATCCTACAGAAATAAATCAAAACAGTTAATAAAACTACAGGGTCAGAAAGCTAGAAATATTCTTGATCCTTACATGACTTATGAAGCCGCTATGGATTACCTTACCTTTAGACCAGAGGCTAGGAAAGAATTATTTAGGTATATCAATGGTGGTGTAGAAGTAGATGATGTACTAAAAGAGTTACAGTTAAATCCTGGTGAGAAGTTAACTGAAACTAGTTTTGAAAAGATAACAAGAAACTTGCAAACACTTTACGGAGTTAAAGCTCAAGATCTTCTTACTAAAACTCAAGAGTTTATGTACTCCCTTGATAAACAAGTAAGACTTGAGTATGACATGACCCTTAACGAGTTTATGACACAGGGAAACGTGTGGGAATACTTGTCCGATCCTGCGTCTGATGCTTATCAAAAATTTCTTAAAATAGAAACCACTGCTGTAACAGAAGCTCTTGATAATACCTTCTCCAAATCTTTTACAAATGTAGCTCAAGCAAGAAAGGGTGATCCTGTTGCCATGCTTGCAGGTATTATTGAAGAGACAAGAAAGATACCTGTCATAGGAGCCATAGCTCCATTCGGTCAGTTCTTTAACAACACCCTGGCTTTTACTTTTAAACACTCAGGGGCAACTATGATCTACAGAAAAGCAGCAGGTATTGAACAAGATCCCTTTGAAGGTATTGCTAGAATGGCTGCAGGTTGGAGTGCTCTCGCTCTAGCAACAATGAAAGAGAAAAAGAATCTTGATGAAAACTTAGCTTGGCATGAAGAAAGACAATCAGATGGACAGGTTGTAAGTAGACAGTACGATTTTCCCTACAGTCACTTTAAAGTTTTAGGTAGAGCAATGGCACACAAGTTGAGGGATGGTGACGTGCCTCAAGATTTAAAGAGAGTAGTATCAGAGCAAGTAGGTGTACAAGGATTTGTAAGAAACCTTGGTACACAAGGAAGAGTGCTCAGTGATCTAGGAACAAGCATCCTTGACCTTGATGGAACTGCAGCAGGTGACAACGGTATGAAACTTCTTGGTGAAGCTCTGGGTATGTACGCATCTGGTTTTAGTAGAGTTGCAGATCCTGCCAATCAAATCATTGCAATGTCCAGGGGTGAAGATTATGTTTACGCAGATAAGAAACAAGGCGTAAAAGAATTTAATAATGCTTTGAGATATACTGATGAAATATTTGATTTGATGACACTTGGTGCTCTTAAAAAGAACGCAGTAGAAAAGAAAATAGCTACGCAAGAAGATACACCTGCAGTTCCAATAGGAAGAGTGTTGGGTTATCGTGCTGTAGAAGCACCATCAACAATAGAAAAGTTATTTAATGATGTTGGTAGATCACAGTGGAAGACAAACCTTTACAGTATTCCAGAAGCAACTAACGTTATTAATGATTACATCTTTCCATACCTAGAGATGTGGGCAGATACTGTTGTTAAAAACAACTGGGATGAAAGAACATTAGCTGATAAAGAAAAGATTTTAAGTGACGTTCTTGTAGCGGCAAAGAATGATGTTAAAGAAGTTCTCAGGGTTTCTGAAAAAGATGAGCCTAGAAAAGCAGAATTAATATTCTCAATAACAAATAAAAATTTAAAGAAAGCTAAACTAAGAAAATACTTAGAGTCATTTGGAACCTCAGAAAAAAACTTATGGGAGTTAGATCCTCCTCAACTAGAACTAATACTATCATTCTTAGATGACGAAGGTTTTAGGAATAGAATGTTAGAATCAGAATCAGGATTAAGATAAATAAAAAGAAACCCCCAGGAATTAACTGGGGGTTTTTAGTTTGTTATTTCTTTTTATTATTTTTGTAGTCGATCATCTTACTTGAGTAGGAGAAAGCTTCCTCAATTATTTGATCAGACTTAGTGTAATACTTACCAGAAGCAAGGAGTCCTGACAAGGCATGACCTGCAAAGAAATCGTTAGTCTCTACCTTTATCTGAGTAGTATCTTTATTTGATACAAACTCTTGGGCTTCCT
>Ga0208148_1000233_pt1 | contig 21429 bp, 25 predicted proteins | sample DEB08_DNA_16_FD_184525 | JGI IMG/M metagenome (GOLD analysis project Ga0208148, IMG submission 184525) | Aqueous microbial communities from the Delaware River and Bay under freshwater to marine salinity gradient to study organic matter... | ecosystem: Environmental > Aquatic > Marine > Coastal ...
ATTTAGCTCCACCATCTAATACTTGTAATGATGAACCTGCAGGTATTGGTGCGTCTTTAACTAAGTAAATATCGTTTGAACCATCATTGATATATACAGATGCTACAACAGCTGATGTTGTTACATTTGAAACTGATATACCAACTACTGTATCATAACTGTCAGCAGTAAATAATGTTGCAGCTCCTGTTCCTACATCATTGCTTGTGTATCGTCTAAAGTTTTGTGCCATATATCTCCTTTATTATAATGCAATCGCCATGGCTATAGCGAATCCATTTGTTGCTAAACTAGAAGTATCAGTAGATTCAATATTTGTCCACGCACTTCCATTATAGTATTTTAATACATTACTTGTAGAATTATAGAATAAATCACCTTCATCTAATGATGAACTTGGATCACTAGATCCTATTCTATATCGTTCTGCAAAACTATTAACTCCAGAAATATTATTTGCAACAGTTGTTACATTAGTTTTAATACCTTCAATAGCATTTAAATCAGATACAAAATCTGAAGTTGCTAATTGATTAAGATCTGAAACTATGTCAGATGTTGCTAAAGTATTTAAATCTGAAACTATATCTGATGTTGCAAGTGTGTTCATATCTGCAATTACATCTGAAGTAGCAAGTAAAGCCATGTCAGCTATTACATCAGAATTTGCAAGTAAAGCCATATCTGCAACAACATCTGTAGTTCCTAATAATCCCATATCTGTTATTACACTAGAAGTACCAAGTAATCCCATTGCTGTAACATTTGCTGAAGTACCAAGATTTCCCATTGCAGTTATATTTGCAGAAGTTGCTAATAAATCCATATCAGTAACTACTGCCGAAGTACCAAGTAAAGCTAAATCTGCTACTGCATCTACTGTACCTAATCTACCTATTTCAGTTGCTTTAGCTGCAACAGTTCCAATATCAGTAGCATCATTTGCAACTGAAGTTATATCAGCTTTAATATTTTCTACTGCTGCAATATCACTAGCTATAGCACTTAAAGCAGTAATATCGCTAGTAATTGCTGCAAGAGCAGTTATGTCGGTTAAATCTTGTGCAAATTCTAATCCATTACCAGAACTATTTACTGATAAAACTTTATTAGCAACAAGGTTTGGAAATGTTATATTAAATGTATTTGCTGTAGTAGCAGCAGCTTTAGGAGAAAATTTTAAATCTCTTTCTAATTGCTGACACATAGCAATAATTTTATCTAATTCTGTATTAAGTGATCCTATTTGAAAAGCACCAGATGTTGGAAAATCTGTAGATCTTGCAATTGCTAAATCTCTAGATATTGTAATTACATCATTTACTGTAGCACCAGGCGAACCTAATGTAATAGATCCACCACCAGTTTGTCCTGCACCAGATACAGAATATTCTGTTGCATCTGATGGTGATGCAGAAAAAGTTAATAATGTTGTACCATTAAATACTTTTAAATCTGCATTATCAAAAAACTCGAATCCTACAGTAAAGCTAGTTTGTCCAGCTGTTGCTGTATATTGAACTCGTGGTTCTACATCTGAAATTGTTATACTCATTATCGAAGTCCTTTTTCTATATCGTCAAATAACCAATCTAAGTACCATACGTTCTGAAATGGAATTAATCTACGCACATTACGTGCTGTATAGTGATTATATGATTTGCCACCAACATCATACATAATATCAAACACATTATAAATTTGTGATGCACTTGGGCCAAGTAATCCTACTTTAGATTTCATAGAAGAACCATAAGGTTTACCTTCACCCATTAATGGAGCTATACCAATTCTATTATCTGTAAGAGCTTCTATAGATCTATTAACATCTACAAATATTCCACCTAATCCAGATCTGTCAAACGCTGCTAATAGTTTTGCAGTTAAAGATTTTTTAGAATAATCTTTGTTAAATCTAAACTCACTGTAAACTGCATCTACTAACATACCAGATCCCATTAACAACATAGAACCAAATAAAAAATCCATATCTTTTTCTTGCATACCTCTCATTAACATTCTTTGTGTAGAAGCCATTGCAAATTTTTTAAACTGTACAATAGTACTAGCAAGTTCATAGTTCATAAACAAAGGTGTATCTCCTTTGCCTGGCGTTACAATTGTAATGTTAATATCTTTATTTAACGCTGCACCAAATCTTTGTTTAGCTAAATCATCAGTCCATTCTACTGAATTAGCCATTCTATTGTGTACAGTTTTAGTTCCATGTTCTTCATACATTTTAGCAATTCTTTTTGCTACTTCTTCATCAATACCAGAAGCTGCTAACTTAGTTTTAAATTTATCTGATAAAGTACCTTTACTCCATTTAACAGAGTCTTCTAAGATTCTAGAACCAATAGTAACAGATGCTGCACTTTTCATAAATTCTGTCCATCTAGACATCATGTTAATATACATAAAATTAAAGTTTGCTGCTTTACCCATCATACCTTCTACTTTAGAAGACATACCAAACATATCTCCAATATCAGAAAATAACATAGCTCTTTGTCCTGTAACCATATCTACTGCTTCTGCAAAAGACTGAGCTTCTTTTTTACCTGCTTTGAAGATACCGAATTTTTTATTAGACAGCATATCTGCCCACATTTCAAATTGAGTTTTAAAACCTCTTTGAATACCAGATGTCATAATAGTTCTTGGTACATCAGCTACTGCTGCAAAAAAACCAGTAAGCATTGTTAAAGCATTATAATGTTTCATTGTTCTCATAGCTCTAGATGTCCAAGCATGAGGATCAGCAGGTAATCCATATGTACCTCTAACCAGCTCAATACCAGCTTCTAGATCTTCTAGAACTTTGTTTCTCTCTGCCATAATTTTAGCTTTTTGTGCCTTAGTTTTTGCCTTAAATGCCTTAATGTTATATTCTTCAGCTACTTGATATAATCCAGGAAACGTCATTGATTGAGCTTCATCTATATATTTATATCCTAGACCATTTGGATCTCCGTATTTTTTAGTAAATAAAATGTCTGGAGTTACTTGTCTGTAATATGTTTTCATTAGTGAAAAAATATCACTAACCATAAAATCATTTTCTAATAATTTAACTTGTGTTTCTGGTAGAAGGTTTAACTCTCTAGCTCTTGTAGCTCTAGCATATCTAGGTCTATTAAAAGCATATCTTTCAAATATAAGATCTTTAATATCATCAGTATATTTTGTTTTTTCAAATCTTTGAAATGGAAAATGTCCTGCTAGATCATCTACTAAAGTATTTAATTTTTTTTCATTAATATACTTTCCTCTTTTAATTAGATCTTCTCTAATTATATTTTTAAACAATTCTTTGTTTTTATCTATATTGGTTTTATTATAAATTATATTAACATAATCTTTTATTAAACCATCTGACGCTTTTAAGCGTTCTTCTAACTTAGCAATTTTATTTCTGATTTCTGTTGCAGAATATTGTGATGTAGTACCATCTACTTTAGACTTAAATGATTTAGAAGTTTCACCCTTCTTTTTCATTGTGTCCATTGTACCTTTCCAGAAATTTAATTCTCTCTCAATAGGTAATTTACGAATGCCTAGTTCTTGCATTTCTTTACCTATTGGTCCATACACTTTGTCTTGTGTAACTCTTGCAGCTTGTGCTATTTCTGGAATGTCATTCTGCATACCTTTTAATCTTGTTAATGTAACTTCTCTACTAAACTCAGCTAAAGACATTTGACTATTCATAATATTGTGCATATTCAAACCTAATTCTGTTTTAGGATGTGCACCTTGTACTCTAGCAATATACTTCATGTATTGCTCTTTAATATCTTTCATAGCTTCTATAGATCCTACTTCTCTCATTCTTAATTGTAGCTCAATAGATGGATCTGTTGCTTTAAAACCATAATCTTTAGTATTTTTTAATTTAAGTAATGGTGTATCTAATATATCTGCAATCATATTTCTGGCATTTTTAGAAACAGATTTAGTAACTCTAAATACATTAGTCCAAGGACCATCTTCTCCAAAGACACCTAAATTACTTTTAACAAATCTTTCACCTTGAAATTCTTCAGAAGGAGTAGGTTTAATTTTAGTTTCATTAGCTGCTGCACCTACACTTCCAGTTGTAGGTCTTTCATTAGGATTAATAAATTTACCATCTTCATATATTTGTTGTGTAATTTGTTTTGGTGGTGCGTGAAAAGCTTCATCTGATTTAATAATTTTTTGATGTGTTGCTGCACTTACATTACCTTTAGCCATTTTATTAATTACATATGGTAATCCATAACCACCAGCTACAGTCCAAGGAATATAACTATCATCTCTAACAGGATCTATATTTTGTTTTGCTATTTCTTCAGCAGCAAATGCTGTACCAAATAACTTTGCACTTTGCCCTGCTTTAGTAAATAATAATAAAGATGATGGATCTAAAAAAGCTCCTGTAACTCTACCAAGATGATACCAAGGACTAGCATAATTTGTTTCAGCTTGTTGATCTAACTTACTTATAATAGATGTAGTTTCAGCTGCACTTTTACTAAACATAAAATGATCATAGAAATCATTATAAGGTTGTATTTGTGGATCTTGTTTTGGATTATAATTTTCATCAGCAGGAAAATCTTGATTATTTGTTAAATATTCAATTGCCATATAAGGCAAGTTTTCATCTTTAAAACCTGTACCAAAATCAGATATATTATATTCTACTGGTTTAGTTTCTTTTTCAAATGTTTTTTGAGCATCTTCTGGAGTAAACGGATAAGAAATCATTATCTTACTTTACCTAGTTTGCCACCATAACTATTAATACCTAAATCATATCCTTCTAATATCATAGCATCTAAGTACAATTGATTTTCTGGTGGATAGTAATTATTAAATGCTTCTGATCCCATTTCATGTTCAATCATAAATTTAATTAATTTACTTACTTGTGTAGAATCAAAAAAATTAATAGTTGTATCTCTAGAAAACTCAGTTTTTTCTTCTAAAGCTTGTAAATATATATTTGTATCTTCTGCATATGTAGAAAGTATTTCTCCAATTGTAGGTTCATCACCATATCTTTTAGTAGTATTATTATTAATTAATGTAGAATTATTAATCATTACTCTCATACCAGCTCTTATAGAATCTATAGGACTTGCAAATACTGCTGCTTGATTACCTGTATCTACATCAGTCATTTCACCAACCCAAGCTGAATCAGTTTTCATAACTGCCATATAATTATTAGTTCTAAATGTTAATGGTAAAGATTTATCTTGATAGTTATCATAAACATGTTGTCTAAATTTAAGACTCATATTTTGTTCTGTATAATTCATTTTATGTGGAGGCATAACAGATTCTATTAATTTATCTTTTGGAATGATTTTACTATTAGCATCTATTCTAGCATCATAAGATAGTGTGTCATTAATAGTATTATTAATTTTAGCACCTTCTGCATAATATGGTTTTAAATCTACATCTATACCTAATGTTTTAAATATAAATGCAAATGGTTTTACTTCAGCAGGTACATCATTTAATAATGGTACATCTGGATAAAACTTATAATCACTTGCCTCAATACCCATTTTAATAGTTTTATAAATTACATTTTTAGAAAAACCTTGCCAACCATCATTGCCATCTAGTAAATGACCAAATGTTTTTTCAAACTCATTATATTTTTCTTCTGTTAAAGTATTAATTAAATCTTTTCTTGATGCAGACTTACCAGTTAATTCTTGCATTCCACCAAATCCTGTAGGATCAAAAAATTTATTTCCCTCTGTTAAATTAATTGTGTAACCATTATGATTAATTTTTAAATGATAATTAGGTTTACCAAACTTATTCATTGTACCTGTAGGTTCAATCATAGTATTTTCAAAACCATTATCTATTTCTGTTTTAATAATATCACTAATACTATTAGGAACACTTTTTCTACCAATAACCATATCTGTTAATGGTATTCCAAATCCTTCATCTTTAACTCCAAATCTTTCTCTTTTTTCTATTTCACTTAATGAACTTTCTAATTCATTACCAATAGCTATAATGCTATTTTCAAATCCTTGTCCCATAAATCCTATTTCTTTTTCATAAGGATGTTTTTTTATTTCTATTTGATTATTACCTGTAAAATTAGTTGCACCATAACCTTCTTTATTCATTGCATCTAATGCAGACATTGCTGCATTTCTAAACATTTGTTTTCCAGAACTAGAAGTAATATCAAATTCTTTACTACCATTCATGTGGTTTAAATTAGTAATAGTATGCTCTAACCATTTAGCTTTAACTGGTTCTGTTAATAATGTACCAGCAGTAGTAATTCCAAATGTTGTTGACTTAGCATTAAATATATCTGCATATGGATTTTTTCCATCACTAAAAAATTTAACTAACCAATTTGTATCTGTATTTACATCTAATTCTTTTATTAAATCTTTATAAATATTTACTGTATCTTTTGCATTAACACCTAAATGTTCTGCAAGTTTAATTTTATTAGCTTTAGCTTTTGGTATGTCTGCACCAATACTATTTAATTTAGAAGCTAATGTAGCATCATCTTGCATAGATAAAGCTCCTATTAAATTACCTTCTTCATATATAAATTCATTATCAATAACTAATCCAGGATATTTTGCTTTTGTAAAATTATATAAAGATAAGTTATTTTTATATTCTTCAATCATACCAGCATTATTATAATCTACATTTATTTTAGTATTTAACTTTTTAATAACAGCAGTTGGAGTAATATTATATTTAGACAACACTTCCATAGCTACTGCTAAATTACGATTTGATACATCAGTAATATTTTCGTTATTAATACCATATCTAGATAATAAAGCTGATGTAACTAATTCTTTTTGTGTTTCATCTATAAAACCTTTTTGTGTTCCACCAATCATATCACTAGCTATTTTTTGAGCTTTAATATTATCTTGTGTAATTTTTACAACTTTATTAAATTGTGTTTTACTTACTCCATCTAATGTGTTTATTACATATTCAGTTGAATTTGAGTTTGCTCCATCTTGAAAATTACTAATGTGTAAAGGTTGTCCAGGTTCTTGTAATCCTTCTAAATCATATGTTTGTTTAGAAGCCATCATAGATTTAATTTTATCACCATTATAGTTTTCGTATAAATCCATAGCACTCTTAACTATAGCTTTTCTATTAAACTCATTACCTATATAATTTTCATATTTTTGAAATATAGGATTTTTAACATCTTGTATGTTTTCTAAATCATCTGTAGTAAGTTTTAATTGATCATTACCTTGTGCATAACTAGTAATATATTTTAAAGCATTTGCTTTACCTAATTTTTTCATACTACTAACAATTCTTAATACTTCTGTATTTTTAAGATCAGTTTCTAAATCTTTTCTTAAATTATTACCAGAGTATCTCATAGTAGATACTAATGATGTTTCTGCACTACCATATATTTCATTAAGATTTTTAAATGTAGTATTAGCAGTATAGCTATTAATATTAGTTATTGGTGCATTTGTATCAACTATGTTTGATAATTGCATAGACATAATATCTTCATTATCTGTTCTACTAGATTGAAAACCATCAAGAGCTTTTTCATCATTCATAGCTTGATAATTTTTAGTAGCAAAACCTAAATTAGCTAAATTTTTTTGTGCTAATATATTAGATACATAATTTTTATATACAGTAGGTGTAGATTCTATTAAATTTTTAGAATAACTATCTACTGCATTTTTCATTCCATCTGGATCAAATTTAAATTTTTCTTGTAATTGTATATAATGATCTCTACTTTTTTCATTAAAACTAACTTTAAAATCTGTTGCTGCATCTGCTTCTGCAATTTTTCTAAATGAATCTATAGCTTCTGATATAGGTTTAGATATTTGTGCTGCTATAGTTGTTGTAGGAAATTTTGGAATACCAATATTATCAGCTACACTTGATTTTAAACCAACTTGTTTTTTTGCTTGTTTTAATGCCATAATTACTCCGTTTGTCCTGGATCAAGAGGATCATAATAATTATCATATTGTCCTCTTGCTTTGTATGATTTTGCATAAGATCCTGTTTTAAATGCTGATGCAGCTATATTTGCATAAGCTCCAAACTCTTGAGCTTTACCCATAACTTTAGTTGTATAAATTTGTGTTTCTATTTTAGACTCACCACGCAATGTATTAATTTTAATATTGCTTACATCTTTTGCTGCAATTCTATCTATCTCAGTTTGAGTAGATAAAAAATGTCTACTTGTATCACTGTAACCAGAACCTGCTACAATAGCTAAGTTTTGTTTTCTTTTTCTTCTAGCTTCTTCTAATACATCATTAGAATCTTGTAATCCTTTTAACTGATTGTATTTTTTTTCAGTTTCATATTCTCTTATAATAGCTTTGTTAGTTGCTTTTTGAGCTTGTATTTGTGAATAACTTCCGACTGCTTGTACAACAGTACTAGCAATAGCTAATGTTACAGGATCAGCACTCATGCAAAAACTACCTCCACACTCATTCCTAATATTTTAATTGGTAACGGATCATCTTGAGATAATGTTACTGTTGGACTTTTGCTATAACCTAAAAAGAAAAATTCTTTTTTTTCAGTTACAGGTGTTAAGTCAGAACCACCAGTGAAGTTAACTTGTTGGACTACTAAAGATTTAGAGGTTGTGTCTGCAGCTTTTACAGTCAAATCTAAAGCAGAATTAATATCAATGATGGCTCTTGAGATTCTTCTTGGTAAACCAGTTAATGGTCCTTCTGGTAATTCTTTGTCTATTGGCATAGTTTCAATAATAGGTGTATAGTTAAATCCAATTTTTACTCCAGTTGCTCTTGGCGAATTTAATGTAATAGTATCTGCAGCAGTAACAGTAAACGCACCTAATGAGCTATTACCTTCTACTGCATTAACAGATTCATTTGTATAAATACCATTTACAGAATGAAAATATCCTTTAACAATTGTAACAACAGCATTATCTCCTGGACTTGCTGCTAAGTTTTGATCTAAGTTAAGATCATAAGATCCACCACCATTATTAGTAACAGCTTGAATAGTATATTCAGTAGCATTACCTGCAATAGTAAATGTTTCGTTAATTTGTGGATCAGAAGAAAATCCATCTATTTTAACAACAGCTCCAGATTGACTAGCACCTTGTACTAATGGTGTTCCTCTTTGACTAACTGTTGATGTTGTTTGCATATCTAATGTAATACTATCATCATCTCCAAATTTTTCTAGTGTATATACTGTAGATCCATTTAATTGTCTTTTAACAATACATACTAAATATTCATTTAATGTAACTACTGATTGATACAAATCGTTTTCTTTAGTTGTCCATAGACTCCAACCTGCTATTTTTTCATCTCTTACAGAATGAAAGATAGCCATTGTTCCTGGTAATGTAGTTCCATTATTAAGAAAGAAAGCATATTGTTCTGGTCTAGTAAAGTTACCTTTTATAATAGCTACTTGTTTAGGGTTATCAATTAGATGTTGTGCAAGTATTGATACCGAAGTTGATTTATAACCATCTTCAATATCTGAATAAACAAATTCTCTTACAGCTTTACCATTCTTTTGAATAAATCCTGCTGCTTGATCAAACATAACTGGAGCTGTTCTACTAATACCATAAGGTGTTTGTCTTAATACTGACACATTACCAGGAGTAATAGTATTGTCATTTGCTCTTGGAATATAATATTCACCACCGTCTGTAAATACTTGTAAGTCTTTACCAGATAATAAGTGTCTTACTTCATTAACTTCTGAACCTGCAATATCTAAATCAATAGCTTCATCAGCTTCTCCAGATCCAGGACTAAAATTAAAATACTCAGATATTCTAGAAGCAAGAATACCAGCAGGTCTAGACTTTAAACCACCTAACCAAAGTCTATTACTATGAAAAGTAACAGCTTGTGGAAATCCTCTTTTAGTAGATATAGATTGTTCTGCCCAATCAAAGTGTGGGCCAGTATTAACCATGTCTTCAATAATAGTTATAGTAACTTCTGTAGCAGAAGTAAAACCAGTTATCTTACCTTGCTTTTTATTAATCTCTATATAATCTCCAACTTGATTACTTGTAAAAGCATCAGCACTTGCAGTTACAGTTCTACCTGTTCCTGTTGCATGAGAAGATAAACTAACACTAATTGAACTAGCTGCGTATTTATAAAATGGTCTTGTTGTTTTATTAACGCCACTTACAGTTACTGAATCGTCATCATCAAATGCAAATATTGAAACTGTAAATGAAGTTGCCGAATCTCTAAATATTTTTCTAGTTTCATTATCTCTATGAGTAATAAAAACAGTATCACCAAATTGAGCAAAATTTAATTCAAACAATTGAGCTGTAGTCCAATTACAATTAGTTGTATAATTAGAAACTATTGCACTACCATTTATATTATAAACATCCATTCTTTGATTAGATAAAACTATAATAGCTATTTCATCATCAGAAAATACAAATGGAATTAATCTAGATTCAGCAGGTAATGTTGCTAAATAAGAAGTACCTGGTCTTCTCATTAAACCACCTTCTGCTAATAATGCAAAATTTCTACATTGCTTAGCACCATTAGTATAAGCAGGTGTATCTATTCTAGTAGCTAGTAGTGGGTTAAGCTCTCCAGAAGAAAAATTGGTTAATACAGTTTTTAATGTTCTTGCCATTATACATCAGTTCTCGTAGAGTTTCTTAGATTAATAAATCTAGAAGTATCTAATTTTCTTGTAGTTACTTCTGCTGTATCTATATTTTTAGATATTAAAAATTGTCTATCAGACATTTGTTTAAATTGATTTATCATACCAGCATCTCTAGCAACTGAACCTGCAAATAAAGAAGCAAGTTCATATTCCAAAGCTAATCTAAAATGAGCTGGAAAATAATCTTCTTCTACTCTGTAAATATAATCTAATACTAAATTATGATTTGCACCATAAGTATTAACATAAATCATATTCTTATATCTTGTATAAGGAATAATATAATCGTTAACTGTTAATGTATTAATTTGTAAGACTCCAGGATCAGCAGGTAGCTGATAAGCATATTCATATCTTCCTACTGGAGCTGTTGATAATAATGATAATTGTTTTTGATTGGTAGCAAACTTCCATCTATGTCTTGTTAAAGAAGCTTGTAAAATATCTTCATAAACATTTGAAGCAACTAAAGCTTCTGTAGATCCATCTGTAAAAGAAGATATAGGTTGTGCTCCTATCATTACTAATGCTCTTGCACATATATCTACTTTTGATGTTGCCATAAATTCCTTAATTAAGAGTGAGGGCGAGTTTCCTCGCCCACACAAATTTTAGCGTTATGCTAATATTACAGTTGTAACTGTACTAGAAGATGATGCTGAAACTATTAAAATGTCGACTACGCCATTTGAACCACCACTGTTAACAAAAATTATGTCACCAGCAGTTAGGTTTTCGTAATCAGCAAGAAAATAATCTGCGTCATCTATTGTTCCAATTGCATCTCCATCAGTGTAATACCAAAGAGAATTGCTTGGACCCATCTGTGAAATTTTTTTCACAGGATTGTCTGTTGAGTAAGCCATATTATCCTCCTATTACTCTGCACATTTTTGAACTCTGATACCATTATCATCAATCAATGTACCACCTATGCTTAACATAGAAGTAATTAAGTGAGAAACTTTTTCTGGTATGTAGTTCACTTCAGTTTTAACATCAGAACCTATTCCTAAGCCCAGTGATGATTTGTGGAAAGCTACAGTATGTCTATCAGTAGAACCAGAAGTTTCTAGTCCACTGTGTACAAACCATAAGAATCCTAACCATCTTTTTGCAGTCATTCCTCCAGCATATGGAAGCTCACCTTCGCCTACATATTCTACTCTAGAGAATTGATCTAATGCCAGTAGATCAGACCATTGTTTTGGTCCTACTACCCAGTATCTTTGGTTATCATCTGGAAGATCATTAGTATTGAAAAGTTCCATCATAGCTGTTGCTTTGCCAAGATTCATTCCAGTACCTGTTCCTGATGAGTTGTTCGCAAGAGTCGTAGCTCCATTCATAATCCCAGTTAATACACTGTCGGTTTTTCTACCTAAAGCGTATGCTGCAGATTGTGAAACTATTTGTCTTTCGTCAATGTTTACCTTTAACTCGTCTAGCTTGTCAACGTAATCAGCTGCATAGTAATCAGTTAAAGTGGCACTCACGTTAGAGTGAGATAGATCCATTGCTACTACTTCAGCATGTCTTGCTTTAGTATTAGCAGATCCTTTTGCTACTTTCTGAAACTTAACAGTGTTACCGTTAACGCCATTCACAGTTCTTACAAGATTCTTTAACTTAGAACCCATTCTTTGGTAAGCCATGTGAACTTCTGCTTCAAACTGAGTAATAAAGGCATTCGTTATTGATGTTGCCATTTTATTGTCCTTTGTTTGTTGTTAAGTTACGTTTATTATCCGATTATCTTACAAATGCAGGTTTGTTATCTAATTAAAGGCAAACATTAAACATTTTTAAGGTCTTGATATAGAAATAGATTTGTTTAAATATTTAAACAACGCACAATTACATCCATACTTTAGGAATAGTAATTACTTCTCCAAATTCTAAATTACCTTTTTTATCGTAAGAATATGTACCAAACAATGTGATATATGTTTTGGTTTCTTTGTATATCCACATTTGACTAGATACAGCTTTAGCAGGTTCATGATCATCCATATCAGATTTATTAACCCAACCTGTATCACTAATTGCATCTAGCCAATGCAAATCTTTTTTAAGTTTTTTATACTTAAATTTACTTTTTTGTTTCGTATGCTTTTTCATACAGCTCTGTTACACGTTTAATATAACTATCATCTCTTTTGCTAGAGTCATAATATCTAGGATCATTCATCATAGATTTAAGATCTCCTAAGTCTGGAGTTACAGATACTTGTGTTGGTGTTGTAGGCATAGGACTATCTTTAGTCATCTTCATGATTTCTTCTATTGCTTTTACACCATCAGCTGTTGATGCTATACTTGAAAAAGTATTATAAGCTTCTGGTGATAAATTCTTCTTCGACCACAGCTCAGCAGCTTCAACTCTTTCTTTAGATGAATCTCCTAACTTTTCCATTTCAGCATTTACATCTGGTAAAGTTGCCATTGCATTTGTTACAAAAGCATTAACACCTTCATCAAATTGTTCTTGAGATAAGCCATTCTTCTTAGCTGTATCTTTCCACCATTGTACTATTTCCATATCATCTGATACAGATACATCTACATTTTCTGGAAGTTCTGGAATATTAACTTTATATTCTTCTGGTGTTTTACCTAGTCTTTCTTGTTCCAAATCTTGTCTAACTTGTTTAGACAGATCTTCTGTTCTTGAGCCTAATTTTTTCTCAAGAGCATTATAACTTGAAGCTAAATTTTCTAAATTAACTTCTTTTCTATCAGCATCCCAAAATTTATCTTGTACAAATTCTGGTTTATCGTTTACAGTTTGCTCTTGTGCTTCTGTGGCGATTGGTGCTGTTGCATTATCATCTACCATCTTTTTCTCCTTTTTTTATTCTTGTTTGTATTACAGCTGTTAGAAATCTCATTCCTTCTAAATGAAATAATTTATTACTGTCTATATTAGGACCAGCAACTGCTTCAGTTGTAATTGATTTAATATACTCAAGAATTTTTTTTCCTTCATCACCCTTGAATACACCTGCAAAAGTTTTATTAAGATTACGTTCTTCTTCTTCACTTCTAACGTAACCATCAATAGATTTTGCAGGAATTGGTCTTTTTTCTTTAAGTCCATCCCAGCTCATTATTGTGGTATTTCTCCTTCTTTGGGAGCAGTTTGTAACTGACTAATCTGTTGTACTATTTGTCTTTGTTCTTCTTCATCACGAATAAGTTTTTCAGGCAAATTCATTTTCTCAGCTAGATACTTAGCAGTTTCATTTTGATTAACAATAACATTAATCATTTGTGGGCCAAAAGTACCTGCAATAATTTCGTTAAATCTATTTACATCAGAAACATCTTGCATATGTTGAGCTTGAGCTAATGGTGATCTAGCTCCTATTTTAACTTCTCTACCATTAACTTTAGGTAATTCTATTCTACCTTGTTTAGATAATATTCTAATAATTCTTTTTAATAATGGATGTATAAATTCAGATTGTAGTCTTCCAAAAGAAGAACCTATCTGTCTTGATAAATCTGCCATTCTTTCAGAAACTTCTGTTGCTGTCATTGGAGTTCCTTCTGGTCTTCCAAGAGCTTCCATGTATAAAGCTTTTTTAATATTCTGCCTCATATCATTTAATACTAATTGAGCTACATCAAAGTTAGATGCAGATTGAATTGCATTTAATCCTCTTGATCCTGGAGCTACTGGTATTAAAGATCCAGGTACTAACGCTATGTTGTCTGGATTAATTACTCCATCATCTTCATAAGTATAAACTCCAGATACTGACATCTGTGCATTTTGTAATATTAACTCAACAGTTAAGTTGCAAGTTTTGATAGCTCCCATTGCATTAAATACTGGGCCTCTACCATAAACTTCACCAGACGCTTTATTCCATCTAAATACTAAATAAGGATTAGATCCTTCTCCAGTATATTCTTCTTCAAATATAACTGCTTTAGGATTATCTAATACTACACAATATTTATATTTTTCTTCATTGTCTTGATAAATTTTATATACAGCTTCTATAATTGTTAATTCTTTTTTTTGTTGAAGCAAATCAAAATTTTCAGGCATTATAGCTTTAGGATATAAAACTTTAATGTGTTCTGGTTTTACTTTTCTAGTTCTATATACTGTATCAATTTTTCCATCTGGGCCATTTAACAAACATACTTTAGGTAATGGTACAGCTGTAAATTTTACAGGATTAACAGCATCACCTTCTTCAACTAACATACATCCAGTACCAACAGCAAGATCCATAAATGCTTCGTGTACTTCTTGATTAAAGTTTGAGTTTTGTAATACTTCAAAAACGTATTCTGTAATTTTATCTAACTGTAAATTAACTTGTGATTTTTGTTCTTCTGGTATTTCAACACCTGCTTGAAAGTCTGCCCATCTTGCAAATGTAGGTACGATACCAGATTGTAATCTTGATGCAAATTCTTGTACACCGACTACAGCAGTTTCATCAAAAATTTTATCAGTTCTTCTTTGTCCTGGCGACTCATCATAAAAAGATTCTCTATTAGGTAAACAGTACTCATAAGCTTCTTCAAACTTTTCTCTCCAATGATCTTTAACAGATACAGCTTCTTTGTATTTTTCTAAAATAGCATTTGCTTTATCTGATGTGTTAACTACTGGTGTATCGTCTATTGTATAATCCATTATTTTTTATTCCATTTGTTTTTAAGTTTTGCAATATAAATTTTTATTTTTAAAATTATTTTATCTATATATTTCTTCATCTAAATCTCTTAGTTTTCGCTGCGATACTTTTTGGTTGTTTAACAAATTGTTTTCCTTTTTTATTTCCACGTGCTTTAGCTGAGTTAGTCGCTGATTTTTCTTTAGCCGTAAGAGCTTTCCAAGCTTTCTTAGGTAAATATCTTCGTTTGCCTTCTGATTTTTTACCACTGCTTGTTTGCCATTTTTGTTTTCCCCATTTACTGAGTTTGTTTGATGAAGACTTAGATCCTCTATAGCCTCCACCTGCTTTCTTATAAATCTTTGTAGCAAGTTGCATAGCCCTAGCACTGTGTTTGCCCCCCATTTTTGCTTTAGCTTGAGCTTTAGCTCTTGCCCATAAAGCAGGTTTAGTTTTTTTTGCAACAGCCATTAAGCTTTTTTCTTATTGTTGTTTGCAAAACTTCTTGCTGCAGCCACACTACCAAAGCCCCAAGCTTTTAATGCTAAAGCTTTTCTAGTTGGTCTGCCTTTACTATCCTTCATTGGTCCTTTCATTCCTGCAAACCTTGCAGCAAAAGAAACCCTTCTAGGATTCTTACCTTTTTTAACTGGTGCTTTTAAGTTAGATCCATCTTTACGTTTAAAGAAAGCTCTACCTCTAGCATTCAGTCCACCTTTAGGATTCTGATAAACCTTTGCTACCATTACCCAAAGAAACCTCTACCACCTGCTTGACCAAATAATGATCTAGAACCAATAATTCCTTTAGCAACTTTACTACTATAAGTTTCTTGTTGTTTTTTTAAATCAGCAGCTCTTGCTTCTTCAGCTTTTCTTGCTTCTGCAATTGCAGGATCTGCTTTTGGTGGTGGTGGTGCTTTTGGTTTAAATATTGAACCCATTATAACTCCTCGTCATCCATATCATCAAAATCATAAGAAGTTAACGAACCCATATTAGCTTCCATTTCTCTTAACAGATCATCTTCTTGATCATGTAAATCTCTCATTTCATCAATGATTTCTTGTACAGATTTTTGTTTCTTTTTAATTTTTGACATTTGGATCCTTACTTTTTTCATTAAATGACTTATATCCTGCTTTTATCAACGCACAATAAAGTTGATAAGGAGTTAGGATATACCATTTATAAAATCCTATTAAACGCATTATAAAAGAAACGCAGGTCATATCTTTAATTCTAAAGAGCTGCCATTGTTCTTTTTCTGGACATCTTAATACTTCATAGTCTTTTAAATAGAATAACATATCTTCAAGTTCTTTTGGACTTAATAAACTATGTTTTATTCCTGCGTGTGTATATTCTAAATGAATCCATAAATTTTTTTCTGGATCAAAATTTAATGCACCACAATGTTTAAAACCTTTTTTTAAAAACTGTAGCCATTCTGGATAAGGATATTCATCTGCTTCGTAGAAATATACTAACCATTCCTTTTGAATATGTCCCATACTTTCCTTTTGCTTACACCTGGTTTTTGAAATACATCCCATTGTTTCTTAGCAACAGTTGGCTGTGTTTGTATTTTACCAGACATCATTGTTCTACCTTCACCAGCTCCCATCATTAAATATTGTAAAGCATCATGAACGTGAGAGTATCTATTCTTTAATGGTTTCTCATCATATCTATCTCCAGATACTTGTAGTCTTCTATAATGATAACCACCATTAAAACCTTTTTTAAGATTGATACAATCAGTACTCATATTAAATCCTGGTGATCCATCTACTAATCTTGCAAGTGTAGAATCAACAGCTTCTATTCTTAAAGCAACATCATTAGATGGTGCAGGTATAGCTTTTAGTCCACAGTTTCTCATAATTTGGAATGGTGTTCTTTCATCTGTTTGAGATCTAAAATCTCCAGCAGGATCTCCATAGATCATAACTTCATATCCTTTATATAATTTTGCAATCTCTCCTCTCAGTAATTCTGAGAATCTTATTACACCCATTTCAAAACAAACAAGTTCATTAATAATATTCCATTTACCTGTTGTAGTTCTTTGACCAAAAACAGCAGCAGGAGTTAATCCAAAGTCAACTCCAATCCATATTGGTTGTCCTGGTATTAAATCTATTTTATTTTTTGTAATGTGTAATTCTTCTTTGAAGCTGTGATATACAGGTTTACCTTCTTCAATAGATCCTAGTTTATTTAAAACATAAACATCTATCCATCCTTTTGTTTTACCTCTAATAATATTTTCATAATATTTTGGGGTTAGGTTTTTTTTATTTTCTGATTTATTGTTATCTTCATATCCTTTTATAAACCCATCAGATCCTTTGTTTTCTAGCAAAGCAGGGGGTTGTGTATAAAAACTCCAGTTGTCTGGTTTGATTAACATTAAAGCTTCATCTCGAGAGATGTGATCTGGTACAGGTACATCTGCTGCCATGATCGGCCACCAGTGATCTTCTTCTGGTGCATTGGTATCAGCTATAACTCCATACCAACTAGCCCCACCTTCTCTCATACTAGGAAATCTTCCTACCCTCATAGTACAAGCATCTATAATTGATTTGGGTATTTCTCTTGCTTCATTAACCCAAACGCCAGTCAATTCTAATGATAGTAATTTCTTAACATCTTCTGGTCTATCAAGAGCTAAAAAGATAACTTCTACATCAAGTTCACCAACTAAGATTCTATGAGTATAAGGAACACTCCAGGCGAAGTTACCCCAAGTATCTTCTGGAAACCAATCTAACCATGTTTTGATTGTTGTAGTTCTAAGCTGTGGATTTGTATTTCTAATTACAGCCCATCTAGATTTTCTTTTACCTTCTGCATTTTTTTTTTGTAATAAAGCTCGTCTAAATATTTCAATACAACACGCTACCGATTTTCCAGAACCTACTGGACCACGCAGTCCTCTAAAGAAGTCTTCTGACTTCATAAACTTTTTTAGAGTATCGCCTTCTGGTTTGTATTTAAAATTAATCGACATTTACACCAACATTTGCTTTTAACAGATTGTATATTGTTTCTTCACCAAAAGCTTCTACAAGTTTATCAGCTTCATAGTCTGTTATCATATGTGTTGGGTAATTTTTTAAATGTACTTTTTTAACAATAGTTCTTAATCTATTTCTATCTTTTAAACTTAAATTATTGAGGAACGACATTTTAATTGTTCTACCCTTTCTAATACTATTTTCAAGATTTCTTCTTCTTTACCATACTTAGCTTCAAATTCTTTCTTAGCCATGTGTATAGAGAAGTTTCCTTGATGATGGTCATGACATAACGGAATTACGTGGAAGTGGCTTGTACGTCTTCCTATGCCAGTTCCAGGGGGTCTTATATGATGTAGGTTAGCTGGTCTTTCGCAAACATAGCAGCCAAGCTCAGCCACCCACCTCATATGCTCTTTTTCTTTCTTTGTCGCCATTACTTCTTTTTCATTTTAGCAATGATCTTTTTTTTCAGAGCTTCTGGTAATGATTTCTGTTTTCCTGTTAACTTGCTTTTTGCAGCAGGTCTTCCTCTTTTTGAACCGTAGGTTCCTTTTCCGTAGGGCATTGTTCCTCCATTACTTGTTCGTATGTTGATCTGCATCCATCTGGTGTTGCAGCACTTGCCATCTGTATTGCTTGTATATCATTTTCGGCTGAATATACAATCTCTCTTTTGAGAGTGTCATCTTGCCATATATTAACTTTGTAATTCATGTTCTCTCCTTTGTTTGTTGGAAGGAAGAACCTTATAGAACTAAAAAAAATTTTGAAACGCACTTAGCAATGCTAACGCCCTTGCCCTTTGTACCTTGTTAGTTTCTTTTGGAGTTTTTTTGATTTGTTCAGACTCTTTGTATGAACGCCCTTTCTTTTCTTAGGCTTATCTCGTGGTATAAAATGTGTGAACTTCTGTTTTGCCATGTGTACCTTTTTGAACCCTGTTGTCTGTAAGACTTGCCTCGTCAGCTATGGCTGATGATTTTTGCCCCCACCCTCCGACTCTGCTAGTCGTAGATGTGTGGGTGCATACCAACGCCTCACGTTAAATCAATATTAATCTTAATATCCCCCTGTATGTTGTGAGATACCTTATCTGGTGCTCTCAACCCTACTCTATCGAGAATATCTCTACTAGCTTCTAGTTGAACGTATTCACTCCTTGCCCCTGTGGATAGCTCGATAAGTCTTTTACTCGCACTTACTGCACCAAGTCCAAGAGTTTGTGCAACACGCTGTTGCATATACTGTTGTACCTTTGGTAAACGTAGTGTGCGAGAAGCACTTACTCTCGCTGAATCTTTACTAACATTCGTTGAATATCCTGCTGTTTTAGCAGCTTCTGTTATACTACACCCAGTAGCTACGATTGTATCTACTAAGGCTCGTTGTTTCTCTGTAAGATCGTCTTTCATAACACTTATTTATTCTACCCTTATAGGTACGTAGATATTTAATTTCATTGTGTCAAGAGAAATAACAGTACTTTAGTGGTATTGGAAACTCACATAACTATATCTTGTATGGCGACTTACAGGCTCTAGTGCTAAAGCACCCAAGCCCTTCGGTCTTGTCCCTAAAGGGTAACGATCCTGGTCGCATTGATCAATCCTCTGGATTGCTCTAATAGAGTTGCCAAAGGCAACGCTTACAACCCCATACGCAATTTTCTAAAGAAACCGTTCGCTGTTGCTCACTATTGCTATGGGTCCCCCCCACACACGTGGATTAATGTGCTTGTATCATGAGTTTGCCTTAATGAACAGTGCAAGGGACATCAACGCCTCACCTAAAGGTGATTCCCCTTCGGGTGCGTTGTGTCGCACTGTATCATTAAGCTTTGCCTCATGATGACTGCACACCTTAACCACATGCGTTATGCCATGTCGGTTATAAAGTAAACGATAACAGAAAGGTTACAATGGAGTACGTTAAATACTATGAGTTGATAACAGATGAACACGATAGAAAAAGAGTTGTTGAGTTATCAATGTTGAAGGAAGAAGCTATAGTGAAAGCTGACTATGATAAAGTTAGTGAAATAGATAGCGAAATAAATAATATAACTAAAGGAGTTAGATATGATGGGTAGTGAATTAAATCAACAAGATTATTCAGATAGTAGATTAGATGACATGCAAGATGTATTAGATTGTGTTGATATGAAAGCTGGTGTTACTGGCTTTTTCAATACAGTTATATCACCATTTGCTGATCATCCAGACTGGTCTATGTTGGCTGAATGGAATGCTAATAGTATTATTGGTGTATTCCAAAGACATCATGAGCAATGTATCAAAAGTCTAGATAAGACAAAAGATCTTATGCAGACTGCGTTACGAGAAGATGTTGGTAATGAGATCACAAAACTAAATGTTGACAAGTTAATCTTTAGACGTGATGCTCAAGAAGTTAATATCAAAAGAGCTGAGTCTATATTGAATGAGTTTCTTCTATGTTATGAAACTACCTTTGGTAAGAAGTTTATGCCTCAAAGCAAAGCTCCTGTCAAAGATGTGACTAAGCAGATGAAAGAATACAATATGACTAGACTAAAAGAAGCTCTAGGTAAGTAATAATAAACAATTAAACCCGGTACTCTTAACAGGGTACTGGGTTTTTTTTATCGTTACAGCCTATTTTCAAAACAATCGGCGTTGAAAATCATTGGGCGTTGCTGCCGAAACTCTAATAATAAAAGGATAATATGAGAAACACTATAGACTTAATAACTCAGTATCATAATGCAGTAATACAAGCTTTGTTATTATTAAATGGACACAATCTACAAAATACTCAAGCTTATAGAATGTTAAATGAATTAGCAAAGCAAGAAGGTGCATTATATGATGCTGCTGAAAAAGAGTTAATAACTAAAAGAAAGGAAAAACAATGTTAATAAAACTACAAAACTGGCTAATGAATGTTGCTGCCAAATGGATTTGGATTGCAATTATGTTACCAATTAGAATCATTCTAGGTTTGATATTTGCTGTATCAAAACATATGCCTACTAAGGTTGAATTACCT
>Ga0208148_1000236_pt1 | contig 21350 bp, 33 predicted proteins | sample DEB08_DNA_16_FD_184525 | JGI IMG/M metagenome (GOLD analysis project Ga0208148, IMG submission 184525) | Aqueous microbial communities from the Delaware River and Bay under freshwater to marine salinity gradient to study organic matter... | ecosystem: Environmental > Aquatic > Marine > Coastal ...
ATTGCGACAGATAATATTCCATCAACATCCCAAGGGTAAGTAGGTTCAAACATATAAGTGTCATATTCCATTTTATCAAATATCATTGCTGCTATAAACTTATAATCCACTTTTTGCTTTGTTTCATCAGAATTGTCTAATACGAATTCTACTGCTTCTTTTCCGAATAGCCAGTAACTCTCTTTAAGTCTAGTCATGGCTCACCTCCTTTTCTTTTTCATCCATATAATCTATGAAATCTCTTGTATTCAATTGAAAGGATGTACCATTCATTACTGTTGGGGATACATCACACAAACCCATCACCTCTACAGATTTCTTATCCGTATGATAATGTGCGATACATATATCTTTCGCTAAACGCTCAATGAGAAAAAGTTTTTCTTCATTCGTAGTTTTATTTATAAAATCTATTACGTTATCCATGGCTCGCCTCCTTCTTTTTTTCTAGTTCCTCGTGTCTCATCATTATATGTTCTGAAACCTCTTCATCATAGGAGTCTAGTCGCTCCATGCAATAGCCTAAGTATTCCTCTTTAAAACTCTCTAAGCTAGACTTTGGATTTGTCCATGCCCATGCTATTTCCTTAATCCAAGAATCTCTTGTGAGCCAACAATTATTAAGGTCTGCTTCTGTATAAAACCTATATTTCTCATGTAGGTCATCCATGTCAGTCCAATTATCTATATGTTTAATCAAATCTCTATTATATGTTTTCTCGTCTTTATCTTCTAATAATCTTGATTGCTCTATTGTCATTTCTTCCCCTGCGGAACTAGCCTTAATTTCTGTGAATTCATGATCGAGTAAATCCCTAGCCTTGTCCATAGCATTAACATCATCAATTGCATCAATATCAACAAAGTATTTAGTTGTTATTGAAGAGTATACTCTATACCTATTTTGTTTATTATTTTTATTATCCATTATTTCTATTTTTAGTTTAACATTTATTTATTCAAAATCTAAGAAGAACTCATAGCGACAATCAATACACTTGTGTTGTTGCTTAGTATCCTCAATCTGTATGTAATCAGTCCTATAGCTACACTTAGGGCAAGTTGTAGGCTGATCATTTGGCCCATTAGTAAACACATCTAGTGCATCTAGGTCAGCTAGTTTAATACTAGGCATGGCTCACCTCCTTATTTATGTGTTTTAGAATGTAGCTATACTCTATGGGGTTGTACTTTTTAATGATCTCTAGAGCCTTTATATGATATGGCTTATTCCCATTCCACACGATATCCCATGCATCTTCTTCGTTCTGTAAATGGACTTCACAGTCATCTTCATTATCGTATTTGCCGATTTGTAAAAATCCATTATCAGAGCCGTAGCATTCCCATATAGTCCAACCTTCCTTCCATGCGGAATTATTGTTAGATTCGCTCCAATCATAATCTTTGACTTCCTTGAAGGGGTCTACTTTCTTTTGATCAAGCATGGCTCACCTCCTCATCTTCTAATTGTTCTGCTGAATAAACTGAAGGTGGAGGTGAATCAATTTTTATGAAATTACCTTTATGACGAATGCAATTAGGGAATACATACGGTTGCTCTTTTAATACATCCCCACCCTTCTTTATAGCATCATCATAATCCGTTGCATTAATATCAACAAAGGATTTAGTTGTTGTCGAAGCGTATACTCTATACTTCCTCTGTTCATTAGTTAGCGGAGGATTATACTTACACCAAGCTATTCGCTCTTCTATATTCTTTAGGAACTTATTCATAGCATCTATCTCAGAGATATTATCATCATTGAATTCGCTATCGCAGAAGGCTGAGTACAGATCATGGCAGTAAAACCACATCTCATCGCAATCGTAGCCTTTGGTTTCTTCCTTAGATAACTGACTGAACATACAGAAGATTGAGTATGCAGCATTGGCTATATCGTTATTTTCGCTCCAATCATGATCTTTGACTTTCTTTTGATCAAGCATGGCTCACCTCCTTCCTTTTTAGTATTTTATTGTTTAGTGATTTCAGTACTTCTACAACTTGTGTAAAATACTTTTTATCTATAAACCCTTTTTTAAGTAGTTTACTTTGTTCTCTCTCGAGTGCATGTAATGCCATTGAGAATGTGTCCTTTTCTTTTTCAGTTAGTTTCATTGTTTCTATTTTTAGTTTAACATTCATTTTAAAATTCTTTTAATTCATCTTTTAAATCTTCTTCAGCTAGTCTATATTCTTCTAAGTCTGCTAAGTCTGCCTTCCTTGTATTTTTTTGTGAATAACTGAGGTCTAATACCTCATATTTATTAGGGTCAGCTATTGTCTTTTCACCATTTATCATGATGTAGAAAACTTCATCGTATCCCCATTCATATTGAAATAAATTGTTATTAGAATCCTTTGCGTAGTATCCTAATCTTGTCATGTTATAATCAAGCATGGCTCACCTCCTTCATTTCTATTACACTTTCCACTTCATACATATCAGGATCATTACCTAATTCGTAACATCTTGGGTCTTCACAAACCATATCTATTGCCTTTTCATTGGCATCATCCTCATCAATTGCATCCACACAAATAGTGAAATACGATGTCTTTTTTAATTCTACTTCAAACTCTTTCATTATTTCTATTTTTAGTTTAACCATTTATTTAGTTGCTCCCATTGAGGATCAAACCTCCACGATCTAGTCGATGGGAGTGTAGGGTTAGGCTGATACCACCTCCTTCTTTAAGTCGATGATGTGTAACGCTATATTGTACTTGGTTTCATATATATCCTCATCACGCAAGTAGCTATAGTACTCCGATAAGTAATCTTGAGGATCATCTGTAGGATCGGCTTTTCTGAAACCATCCTCAGTTGCGAGTTCGCTTATTAGTTTTACCGCTTTATCAGGTGTATAGAAATGATGCATATCTATTTCTAAATCCTTCCAATTAGTTGCTATTATATATACCTTATCCATGGCTCACCTCCTTATCTATTTGCCAAGTTGCATAAGGAGTCCATATCCTACCGCTTTTTATAAGAACATCAATTGATTCACCTTTTTTCCAATATCCACTACCTTCACAAGATTCAATAACATCTTTCTCATCGACTTCAAACCATTCTGCATTTGTTTCCCATTTATATATTTTCATTATTTTCATTATTTCTATTTTTAGTTTAACATTCATTTATTTAGGCAATCATTACAAGACACCATGTTACGTAAGTCCTCATCTTCTACCATCCAATGAGGATTATCCTTGCTATCAAACCCAACATAGAATACCCCATCAGTAAACTGCTCACCCTCTTTGTAGTCCTTTGACATTCCGCAGTTATCACAAGTGATAGTTACTAGATCAAGCATGGCTCACCTCCTTCTTTAAGTCAATGATGTGTAGTGACATCACGATGTCAGTAGGGATACCATTTTCACTCAAACGATCTTCGTAATCCCATAAGTATTGTTGAGGATTTTCCCAAGGATATGCTTTTCTAAATCCATTTTCAGATGCGATTTCACTTATTCTCATCACCGCTTTATCAGGGGTATAGAAATGTTCCATAGTTGATTCAAGAATACCACACCAACAAGTTGATATTACATATATCTTATCCATGGCTCACCTCCTTACTTTTAGATATTAATTCTAATGGTGGTGGTGGAATAATAGTTGGCTTGTATTCTTTTATAATTCTAAGAACTGCGGAAAAATCTAACTTGCTTAAAATATCTTCCTCATTAGATACTATAAAATTGGTCATGGTGTTATGTTGACTTTCCCAATCCTCAATCAATCTTCTATTCTGCTCGTTGTTATATGCTACCTTATCCATTATATCTTCCATTTCTTTTTGCATATGAACTATGATTTCTCTAATATCAAGCATGGCTCACCTCCTTCTTATTAGGTACAAAATGCTCTCTCACATAGTCTTCTCGTAGCGTTGGTATTAAGCCATTAACATCCTTGGCATTGTCATATATCTGACCTCTTAAACCGCACAACTCCTCGTCATCAGGGATGTCGTAACATCTTAGGAAATCATACCCCAAGGAATCTTCCATAGCCTTTAAAAACTCATCTGAAAGGTCTTCAAAATACTTACAAACCCATGTATCATAATCGCCATCTATTGCAAGTATTCCAACCCCACAATCTCCGAAGGTTGAAATCTCATTTCCATCACAATCAAGTATTATCTTATTATCTGTAATTGATCGAAAACACTTGTCATCGTTATGTGCTAGTACATCTTGAAAGGTCATGTCATCGCTATAATGCTCTAGCTTATTGTTCCTAAATCGGAATGTATGTATTACTCTATTTTTCATTTTTATTTATTTAGTTTAACCATTTATTTAGTTGCCCTCATTGGTCATCAAAGACCCACGCTCAAAGGCGAAGAGGGTGCTATTAGCTTTGTTCTCGCTCACGTTCAGCCAACCATTCAAGGGTCAGCATGAACATTGCGAATAAGACATAAAGTATCACGATTCTATACTATTATTTACAAGTAGAGCAAAAGCCTTGGATGCTTGGGTCATAGCAGTAGCTATCTCTTGTGGCTTCTTGGTCAGGTGCTGAATCCAACCGTTGATATAAGCCTGAGAGTTGTTAGTATTATCCTTTGGATCAAGACCTAGATGACCTACCAAATACATGGATGTAATCTCAGCGACTAACTCCTCTCGTGAATAGGTCTCAGTTCCAAATCCATTGGTCTCTACCAAGGTCTTTCTATTAAGCCTATCCTGATGTCCTGTCGCATGAGCCATCTCATGAAATAAAGTCTTGTAGTAGCTATCAGCATCAACGAATAAGTCCATCAAAGGCATGTTAATTGAGTCGGTCATTGGACGATAAAATGCACCACTATTATCTTTGTGGTCGATGACTAGATTACCATCTTTATCAACGTAACTCTTAACTAGTTCATCAGCTACTTCGATAGGCTCAAAGGTCATCTCTTCAGTCTCATCTACTTGTGGAATTTTGGGGTCAATACCTTCGCATTGGCCTATGTTAAAAACTTGAAAGTCCTTAAGTAAAAACATCTTTTTGTATCGATCTGTAGATTTGCCATCGACAACTATCTTCTCGATCAGGTTTAGAGATTTGGCATTTTGAATAGGTATGTATTTACCTGACTTTTTATCAAGGTATGACAACTGCCAAAAAAACACCTTTGTATGTTTCTCACCTTTAATGATCTTACCATTAGCATTACTGCATTGCTTAAATGTCAGCCATTCATTGTGCTTATAGCCTTTATCAACCATCATCGCATTTAACATGAATACGTTGATGCCGTTATATGGCTTTTTTGATATCCATTTGATTGGGTCATTGCCATTACCTGCTTTCCATGGCTTAAACCATTTTAAGCCTTTGGTCTTCAAACCTGATATCACTATTTCATTTATTTTGTCATGTACTTTACTCATTGTTATTTGGGTTTAATTGAAAATTTATTTTAGACCCATGTGCCAATCGAATGACCACATCTTGAATGCATGGGTTATATGCTCGGATTCTATACTATCTTTTACCACTAGTATCATAGGTATTTAGTTGCCCCCTTTAGAGAGTTACAAGTGGTGAATTTTAGACCATCACTCGCAATGCTTTGCTCTTTTTGAAATATTTCAGCTTCATTTTCAGTGGAAAATTCGTAGATTCTGGAAGACCATAATCCATCGCAATCTGATCCATAACCAACAACATAATAAAGAGATATAATACCTTTCTCTTCATAATAGCCATCGTACTCAACGTACACTATTTTTCCCTTTTTGAAATAAGCTCCACTATTTATATCTTCATACTCCTCAGCGTAATACCTTCTTTCAAATCGACAATAATCACCTTTCATGAATAGCTTTTTGCTCGTCTCAGTTTTGTATAAAATGTCATCTTTCTTGACATCTTCAATCTTTATTTGATATCTCATTTTGTTTGATTTTAATTGAACATTTATTGTTGATCTTGAATGCCAACCGAATGGCTTCGCATGTGCCTGTCACACATCGTCAAGATTGATATTTTATGAGATTATCAACTCTATGTAAGATGCCTTGTTTTTAAGATGATGTGCTGAATTGCTTATCATCGTTACATCTACCTACTCCTATGTTCATCTCTATGCTCAAGTTATCTTCGGAGTGTGGGATTTCAAGGTAGTTTAGCTACCTCCTCGCTTATCTGCTCTCTCATAAATTAGGTCAGTTCATAAGGCTGATTTCGTGAATGAGATATTAAGGAAAAAAAGAACTGTACTGCTATAATATGTAATAGTTAATGTTTGATGATGGTTGCAAGATATAGTACACACAATGAATATTCCAAATTTATTGTAAAGTTTTTTTCATTTTGTGTTAAAATAAATTTCAGCATTGCATTTTATACCTTATATAGGGCTGAGATTTTAGTGTGCTACCAGGTGAGCGATAATTTACCGAAACCTTGCAGTCATGCCCAAGGTAATGGTCTCAATATCTAGTAAGGGAAGAGAGAATAAATGTGGACAGATTTGTCCAAAAGTCTGGAATGGTTTTGGGGTGGCGTGGGATGAGATGGCAAGAAGGTGAGGGGGTAAGACTATGGCGAAGGAGCAAAGAGATAGTAAGATTTTTAATCGCTATATTGGGTGGATTGGTGGACATCTTTTTGAAAAGAAAAGCATTATCTGTGCTGATGGTAGCGCAATAGGCTTTTATTGGTCATCACTTCCATAAATAGTCAAATCCCATTCCAATTAACCATCAAAGACCTACCCCATTCGAGATTCCAAATCCGCAGATCGGGCCGACACGTCACACACCACATAACCCCACTGTCTCACAGCTACAAATTATGAAATTCATAATGGGGTCTCGTAAAACCCCTGGATTATAAAGACACTAAAAAAAATATTATAATAAAAGATATTATATTTTAAAAATATTGCAATAAAAGAGGATATCTAAGCAGCTTCAAGTCCATTATCAGAGTCATCAGGACCCTCAAGAGCATACCATTCACAAATTAGCTTGTCGTATTGTTTCAGTTCTTCTATTAGCGTTTCAGCCTCAAGCTTATCTTTTTTTGTTGAAAGTGAGTTCAATAAAATATTGGGTACATCAAGTTTCAATAATAAGCGATTATCGTTAGTTATATATCCTAAAGTTTTTTTGAGCAGCACTCTGCATCTTTTAGTCAATATCAGGGCATTAGCGGTGTTATCAGAATATTGTGATCTATCAATGCTCATAATTTATTTAGTTTTCAGTTAAAAAGAATAAACAATATAAATACAAATTATAAATATCGCAACAGTGTTTGATTTAAATTTAAATCCATTGGAATTACCCCCTAGGTATGTTTAAACATACTATATGAGAGATTACAGACTGTCTCTACCTCTACTTATAAGTGAGCCCTTGATCATGGCTGCAACCTTACCCACTCAGGTAGATAATTGGTGTTGCTATAGTATCCACTTTCAGGTTGCCAGGATACTTGATTTTCTAGATGTTTAATGTTAAGCTCCACAACTTTGTCATGGTCGTATGTTACTCTTTCACCAGCTTTCTTACCATTTTTAACTTTAAATGTAATTGTCTTGTTTAAACCTAGAAGATTTTTTCTTAGGAAGAAGTATCCGCTGTGTATTAGATCTGAGTTGTCCATAATTATATTTAAGTTTTTGTCTTCATAGAATCTACTATACCAAGATAGTAGTATTGTTTCCGCATCGCTGATCTCATGATACAAAGAGCGAGCATTACGCTTCTCTTGCTGAGTGGGCATAGAGTTTTTTACAATACCAGGAAGCTGTTGTATTTCTTTGTAGTGGTCCTCACCACTAACATATTGAGTCATTCTGTTTAGTAAAGACTTACACTTGCTATACATGGACAAAACATCTGATAATCTATCTGTATCGATTACTTCATTACTTATTGTTGTATTCATGCAATTTTAATTTTTGGTGAATAACAAATATAAATATTACTAATAATCTTAGCAAGAAAAAAGAGAATAAATTTAGCCCTCTATTCCATATATTTCATCCACTCGCAATAGTGTGTATTCATTATCTTCTACGTTAACAGATACACCAGCATTAGGATTAAAAATAACAACATCATCTATGTATACTGGAGTAGAGTTGTTAGTCGCTATTACAGTTCCTTTATGATTTTGCTGAAGGTGATCTACTCTATAGATACCATTAACCTGAGTCTCAAATGGGTGTACATCTACAAGTACTTTTTCTCCTATAGGGTTGAATTTTACTTTATTCTTTTTCATAAAACAAAGATATTAATTTTTTGTGTACTTTGATTTACAATAATAATGATTTAAGTTGAGTTAATAAACATTTTATATAATTGATTGCGTACTCCGTATTATTTATTACATTTGCAGTATAATTATAAAAGTCTAGTGTTCGCTTGTTATTTGGGTAGTGGGCATTAGACTTTACTCACAGGATCTGCCATTCCTTTAAGGCTAAACTTGCACACTAGACACCAGTGCTTGGATCAGATAAATGCTCTGTATGTGAGCGTGAAGTATTTCTTTTTTGGGGATTTTTCTTTTGTTTTTTCTTTTTACGCTTTTTCTTTTTTCTTTTCTTTGGGATGGTATAAAAAATAAGATGAGATATTCGCTTTTTATATCTGCATCATGCTGTTCGGCTACTGGCACACTACAAGTTTAAAAACTAAACTTCTAAACTCCTCTAAAATTTATTGATAGGCAGTATGCAGTTGTTTCTAAACCTGTAGTGTTCCAGTACGCGAACAGGATACTGCATAAAACTTTAAAACTCTGCATCATGCTGTTCGGCTACTTTAACACTACGAGTTTAAAACTATATTTCTCTCTCCTCTTTAACTTTTTAACTATGAATCCAGAACTACTAAATACCATCTCTATAATAGAAGCGAAGAACGCTAAGAACTTTAATGATCCATTCTATAGCTACCTAATAGTCCTTGATGAGATATACAATGACTATCTAGCGAACTCCAGGATGTGTACTGAACAGGGATACTACTTAGAGTTTTTATTCCATCTTGAGGACCTTTTAGAAACCATGGAGAAGGTTAGATCTATATACTTAAAAAGAGTAGCGGAGTACAGAAAATGGAGAATAAAAGGATTTGAGAAATCACTGTACCTAGTTCTCTCACAAGAAGCAGATGATGCAGCGAATAACATATCAGACTGTATATGCTTAATAACAGAGGTAGAGGAGAGTTTGATAAACTATGATACCTTTTGTGAGATACAAGGGTTATTTAAGCATACAATGAGTCATGTTTCTAGAACTAGCAAAAGCATAAGCGTATACCACCTTGAAAATCTTTGGTAATAGTGATGTATAATACAGATTATTAGTGTTATTGTTATATAGCTTTACTATATTTAAAGCATGAAACAATCAGCTTCTCCTTACAACTACTTATCAATAAAAGTAGACTCATTGTTTAATGATGAGATTAAATCCTCAACTCTAGATTTAAAAATAAGAACTGATTTAAGACCTACACACCATACTAGAATATACGGTGAAGTTATAGCGTTACCCAGAAAATACAGGGATGATGTTTTACCAGATGGAGAGGTGTTATGGAGTTCGGAAGGAATTGAAAGCTTTTACTCTATAGGAGATAAGGTTTACTTCCATTATAACTGCGTTCTTGACGAGGGTAAAAAAATCAATGATAATACATTTTTAATACCAGCGAGAAGAATATTTCTAAAGGTACAATGCGACAACATTATCATGTCTCCAGGATTTAGTCTAGGTCATAAAAAGTACAATGATAACGTAGAAGAAATAGAGCTAGATGGTAAAAAAACAATGGCTGAAGTGAGTGCGGAAACAGGGATTATAATTAATATGTTTCCAAAGCCATTGCCAAGTATATTAGTAATAGACCACTCTAGTGAACACGACAAGTTAGGAGTAATGTGTCATATGCTTGATGACTCCAATATGGAGATAGAGGTAGAGGATAAGATTTATTACCTAATAGAGAATAGAGACATTATTGGAATGTATAGATAATTTAAATAAGGTTACAAGATATGATAGTTAAGGATTCAGGAAGATTAAGGATGATGGAGAAGCTCTGTAAAGATAAAGGTATCAATACAGTTTTGCTTGTGCTAGACAACGGTGAGGATGCATTCTTTTCTTCAGAGACTGCTGAGTTTACTGCAATAGAGATATTACTGTTTGAAATGGCTTGTACTAAGGATTCATGTCAACTAGGTACTATATACGTTAATACAGCCATCAGACCACTTGATGTAATTGATTTAGAAAGATTAAAAGTCTCTAGAATATTTAGAGTAATTACAAATGAAAAGTCTGGTGATGGATTACTAGAATCCGCTAAAGAGTTAGAAATGGTTGTTGAATCAGAAAAAGATGCTCAATAGAATAATGGAGATATACCCTGATGAAGATATATTAAAAGCTGATGGCTTTGATGATGCAATTATAGGTGTAGACTATCAGCACACAGAACCTAGACTAATCTATAGCGTAACCAAGTGTTTAGAGATATTAGAGAAGGACATGGACAGTGAAGAAGCAATGGAGTACTTTGATTACAACGTAAGCGGAGCATATGTAGGAGAGCAGACTCCTATATGGTGTTGGGACTTTTTATAATATGAAGCTACTTATCATTGGCCATGCTAGACACGGCAAAACAGAAGCAGCAAAAATCCTAAAGCGAGAAAGGGGTTTTAAGTTTAAAGACTCCTCTAAGGCAGCAGCAGAGATATTTCTATATGATAAACTAAAATATAAATATGGATACAAAGACTTTGAGGAGTGCTATGAAGACAGGGTTAACCATCGTGAAGAGTGGTTTGATAATATCTGCCTATTCAATGAAGAAGACCCTGCTAGGTTAGCTAAAGAGATAATGAAAGAAGCGGATATTTATTGTGGAATGAGAAGCAATAGAGAGATCCAAAAGTGTATTGACGATAAGGTATTCGATCATATAGTAGAAGTATATAATCCACACCTACCTAAAGAAAGTCCTGATAGTTTTGATATTGATTTTAATACCCTACCACAGCGATACACCATTTACAACGATAGTGATTTAGATACGCTTAAACGTAGATTGATGGAATTGTATATGAAACTTAATATCATAGAGTTGCAAAAAGATTTAAAAGAAAGAGTTGGAGCGGATATTTAAGAAAGAGCAATTTGATGGGATGATATTAAATCCTTTTGAATTAACTGACAATGAGTTAGATCTCCAAGTTAGAAGCGGTCTACTACTAGAAGCACTTGGGCCTGAAATATGGGTCTACCCCAACAAGTACAGACCTTACCTAGTTCGCTATATTCTTTATCTATATGATAAAGGCTCCGAATTAAGAAGATACTTTCCTGATATAGCGGAGCGAAAGAAGGTTTGTGCTGAGTTGGCTGGTTTTGATTTGACTAATAAAACTCAAAAAGATAAAGCAGAAGAGTTTTACATACTATCTCATAAGTCTTCAAGAATAGCGATGATCACCTTTGTTAAATACCAAAACAACGTAATCTATGGATTGTATTGGTCTAACATAGAACACCTATGGAAACTCATTTCTGATGTCTCAAAGAAATTCACAGAATTTTCAAATGATAAGGCTTATCTGGAGGGACAGAAGATTAAGAGTCAAATGCTTGAGCTTGCCGAGGAGACTTTAGGTAGAATTAAAAAACATGAACTAGAGCTGTTTCAGGGAGATGATTTAGCAAAGGAGTTGACAGCAAAAACAAGACAGGGCAGCTTCCCTGAAGATGTAGCTAAACTAGGAGATGTTTATTAAGCACGAGGAAGGTACAACAGAGCTAGTATATGAGGTAAAGGTAAACATACCACCAGTAGGTATGGTATACGACTATGTTCAAAAGGAATGGATTAAGGTTCCAGTATTTAAAAAATCAAAGGTTAACGTAAATCAAAAGTGGTTTAGGCATATTCCAGGATTTGAATACGATGATGAGCGAGAGCGAGAAAAGGAAAAACAGAGATACGATAAGCTGTACTTTGATCCAAAGTTAGAGGGTTATAGAAACGAAGAATGGTTCAAGAGGCTTAATGGAGTTTGGTTTATGTGTAAAGGAAAGCCTACCTACATTACAGGACTCCACTATATGTATCTTAATTGGTGGAAGATTGACATAGGCTATCCAGACTATAGAGACAGCGATAGAAGAACTTGGTTGTACTGGCAGTGGTGTGTAGAGAACCCAGACTCTTATGGATTAATAGAATGTACTAGAAGACGAAGTGGGAAAACAGCAAGAGCAGCACTAGCAGCCTTTGATCCACCAAGTAGGATGTTCAATGTACAATCTGGAATCCAATCAAAAACTAGAGATGATGCTAAGTCATTCTTTACAAAAGTTATTGGTAGTTTTAAATACTTACCTGACTTCTTCCAACCAGTATACGATTACAAAAAGATTCAATCTACTCTAGGATTTAGATTCCCAGCTAGTGCTCAAAAGCTTACTAAAGGAGCAAAAGAACTAAACTCTGATGTAACCTTCAAATCTAGCGATAACCTAGCCTATGACTCCCAAAAGCTCATTCGTTACATCCGTGATGAGTTTGCAAAGATTGATGTCAAGGACCCAAAGGCAAATATTGTAGAGGGATGGAGTATTGTCAAGCCTACTATGTCTCTGGGCTCCAAGAGTATAATAGGTAAGGCATACTTCACCTCCACAGTAGAAGAGGGAGGATCTGCCCCAGCACAAGAACTATGGATGGGTAGTGGATGGCAAGAGCGAGACAAGGGTCTCAATAGAACGAAATCTGGATTATGTAGACTATTCACTCCAGCCTATGAAAACGATGAAGATTTCATGGATGAGTATGGTATGTGCGATAGGTTTAAAGCCAAGCCATACCAACAGCAAATCAGAGACTCCCTAAGCGGAAACCCAAGACAACTTGCCAGTTACATAAGAAAATTTCCTTGGACCATAGAGGAGGCATTCTATCGTGATGCGGATCTCTGTCCATTTAATGTACTCAAGCTAAATGAGCAATTATCCGTGATATCATTCATGTCAGAGCCGATGTACATTCAGGGCAATTTTGTGTGGGAGGATGATGTAAAAGACACCCTAGTTAATTTTGTCGCAAGCAATAGTGGACGCTTCTTATTGCATAAAAACGTGGATTTAAGCCAAGACTGGAACCATGTTGAGGGTGATGAAAAGAAGAAGCCACTTAATAGTAACGTAGTTATTGGAGTCGATCCATTTGATCATAAAACGGTAGATATCGTAGATCAAAAAAGGATGAGTATGGGGGGCTGTTATGGCTTTCATAAGTATGATGGATTAGATAGTAATCTGAGTGAGACATTCTTATTTGAATACCTCGATAGACCTGATGACCCTGATGACTTTTACGAGGATTGCTTAATGGCAGCTTACTTTTTTGGATGTAAGGTGCTGGTAGAGAATAACAAGAGTGGTTTTTTAAACTACTTTGACAGAAGAGGATACAGTCCTTGGTTGATTAGACCAAAGGGAGGAAGAAAGACACAACGAGGTATCTCAGCAGGAGTTGCCTCAAAAGAGCAGTTGGCTAGTGCGTTTGCTAGTTACATAGAGAATAATACAGAGAAGATAATATTCCCTAGACTGCTAAACGATTTACTGGATTTTGATATCCAGAACAGTACAAAGAATGATGCTACTATGGCAGGTGGTTGGGCAATAGTGGCAGCTTATAGATTAAAGAGAACCAAAAAGATTGCAATAAATGAAGAGTCCGAAGAAAACTATAATGACTTTGATTTTAGTGACATATCAATGATATAAATATGAATCAATCGTATATTAATGACTCGCATGATGTTCCCTTTTCTGATAAGAAGAAAAAGGATTGGATAGTAAGTCAAGTAAGAAAATTCTGGGATGTATACACCAGCACATCAAAAGCATTCTATAACGATAGACATAAAGCAGTGGAGCGAACACTTCATATGCTTGGTAGGCCAGATACAAATCAATTTAAAAAGATATTAGTGCCTAAAGAACTAGCGAATGGTGATGCTAGTCAAATGCGTATAGATTGGTCACCACTACCTATTGTATCAAAGGTATTTAAGATGATCCATTCGATTGTTGAGAAAGCTGGATATGATATAGATGTACAAGCTATTGATCCTGTAGCACAGGACGATAAAGAGATGTACTACGCTGAGTTGCAATCAAAACTCATCATGGCAGCAGAACTTGCTGAAGCTGGTATTACACCTCAAGAAGTAGGGTTATCAAAGGAAGATCCACAAACATTAGAGGAGGCAGAATTGCATATGAAGTTTGGCTATAAGCACCAAGCAGCCTATGAATGTGAATCTGCTCTCAATCTAATCCTTACCGACAATAAGTATGATGAGATCCGTAGCCAAGTAATTGATGATTTGATTACTCATGGTGCTGGAATCGTGATGGATGATCTTGATTTTGATGGGGAGATTAAACCTAAGTATGTTAGGTATGAGGATTTCTTCTGTGATCCTACCAATGATCCCTACCATAATAATATCACTATGGCTGGGCATATTGAGGAGATGTCTATTGGACAAATCAAAAACTTCTCAAGCCCTGAAGAGTCTGAAAGTGCTGAGTTCGAGGCAATGGCTCAATCTGGTACATCTAAACAGAGATACAACCATACTAGAACTGAACGAGCTATACAGGAGAATAACGTAATGAAGCACGTTGCTATAATGCAGTTTATTTCTCATTCTGAAATACCCTATGAGTCTATTAAGAAAGAGGATGGGAAGACTGTCTTTGGACATAAGACTAGAGGTAAAAAGAATAAGCAAATAATTAATGCTAACTACGATCTTGTTTATGAATGTAGATGGGTGCTAGATACTGATTATTATTTTGGAGCCAAGCTGGTTACTAATATGAAAAGGGATGCCAATGATTTAAAGAAAGGACATCTCAATTATCATGTTGTCGCACCCAAGTTATACGAGAATAAAACATTTGCATTTGGAGACCAAGTAATGGCAATAGACAAAGCCCTTCACATCGCTTGGTTTAAACTACAAAATGTAATTGCTCGTGCAAAGCCTAAGGGTATTTTGATTGAGGCAAACAGTATGAATGATGTCACCGTTGGAGGACAGAAAATACCTTTTAAGGATAACCTAGCCATGTATGCCTTTAGTGGTAACCTAATGTATCGCAAAGTTGATGATGATGGCGAGGTCTCCGCAGATATTCCTATTCGTGAACTTGATAATGGTATCAAAGATGAAGCTGATAGATACTTCGGTATAATCCAACAAGAGATGCAATTATTAAGAGACATCACTGGATTTAACGAGATCACTGATGGCTCGACACCAAACGCTAGGATGTTAAAATCCGTTGGACAAATGGCTCAACAAAGCACCAACAATGCGATTAACTATTTAATGACTGCCGAACAAAAAGTAACAGAAAAGCTATGTAGATCATTAATGATGAGAATCCAAGATGCAGCCGAGGATGGCACGATCATGGGATATCAAAAAGCTTTAGGCAGTAACTCAATGGAGTTCTTTAAGTTATCCAAAGATGTAAGCTTTAGGAATCTAGGTGTCTATTTCAACAATCATCCCGATATGTATGAGAAGGAGCTTATGGTTCAACGACTTGAAACAGCATTACAAAGTGGGCAAATAACACTTAGCGATGTCATATGGATTGAGGGTATGACTAATCTCTACCAGCAAAAACTATATCTCGATTCAAGGATCAAAAAGAACGAGGAACGAAAGGCAATGCTTGAAAGGCAGAACATGGAGGTTAATGCACAATCACAACAGCAGTCTCTACAAATGAATCAGCAGGCCGAGCAGCAAAAAATACAAATGGAGCATCAATCTAAGATGGAGCAAATCAACGCACAGGGGCAGTGGAAAATGCAAATTGAGCAATTGAAAATGCAAGGATTGAATATCCAAGAACAAGAAAAATCTAGAGCAAGAGCGTATCAAACAGATAAAAATGCTGATGCAAAAATTGTATCTACTGAAATAAGTGCTAATAAAAATCAATCATAATTATGAAAACCAAAAAGTCAAAAAAAACATATTCCTCTAAAAAGAAATCAGCCAAGTACTGATGAAGAAGTTTAAATCCCATATGATGTATAGCAAGAGTGGTAAAGCTGTTAAAGCTCCCACTAATGCCAAGCATCTTGAGTTAAAGAAAAAAGGATATACTCATTCTAAACCTAAGAATAAATGATGAGGAATAAAAAGTGTACGAGATGTGGTCGTAAGAAATCAGCCTGTGGCTGTATGTACTAATGAATTTTTGGAATCCATTAGATAACGCACCAATCTCAAGTGAGAATAGTGTGTATTGGGTTATAGCCTTAATTTCTATTCTTTTCCTGATAGTAGTGAATTGGTGAGAAAACAAAGGTTTAATAAACTCCTAAATAGTTTTGTAAAACAATGGCAAGTAAGAAAGATCCAAGATTAACAAAAATAGGAGCGACTAGTTATAATCAACCTAAAAGAACACCTAGTCATAAGACTAAGTCTCATGCTGTTGTTGCAAAGGTTAAGGATGAAATCAAAACAATTCGCTTTGGACAACAAGGAGTTTCAGGTGCTGGAAAGAATCCAAAGTCAAAATCAGAAAAAGCAAGGCAAACAAGTTTTAAAGCAAGGCACGGTAAGAATATAGCTAAAGGAAAAATGTCAGCAGCTTATTGGGCAGATAAAGTGAAATGGTAATGAAGAAAAAGAAACTAAGTGCAAAGCAAATGAAGATAGCTAAGATGGCTAAACCTAATAATAAAATTACAGGTGCTGATTTTAAAAAGCTAGGAAATAAGAAGAAATGAAAAAGGACCCATGTTGGAGTACACACAAAATGGTGGGTATGAAAAAGAAAGGTGGTAAAAAAGTACCCAACTGCGTACCTAAGAACAAAAAAACAAAAAGGAGTTACAAAAAGTAATTCCAATAAACAACCAATTAGAATAATATGAATGATGAAATACAAGAGGGAGTCGGCACTCAAACTATTGATTACGACAATCTTACTTTACCTGATCCAGACGCTAAACAAGAAGAGCCAACGGATACGGAAGAAAACAATGAAGAGGTTACTGATGAAGTTCAAGAGGAGGTTACTGAAGATACTACTGATAGTGATCAAACCGAGGACAAAGCAACAGAGGATACAAGCGAGGAAGTTGAGGAAGTTCAGAGTGAAACTGTTCAGGCAGATGAACCAACAGAACCGATTCAGGAATCCAGCCCAATCTTCGATGTTGGAGCGGAAACGGAAGGAGTAATACAAGATATAGACCAACTAAAAGAAGTTAGTCGAGTACTAAGTGATCCATTTTTTAAGAAGATGTACGATTACTACAAGGATACAGGAGACATAAAACCCTTTCTACAAGCCAATAGTACTGACTATTCAAAGATGAGTGATGTCGAAATACTTCGCATCAAGCATCAAGAAGACTATAAAGAACTTGACCTAAGTCAAGATGTAATGGATCACCTCTTTCAAGAGGAGGTTTTAGAAAAATTTAATGCTAGAGACGATGATGGTCTTGAAGGCAAAGTCGCTCTAGCAAAATTGAAGAAGGAGGCAAATCAAGCACGATCAGCTTTCGTTAACACTCAGAATGAGTTTATGGCTCCAACCCTTGATGGGCAGCCTAAAGTAGACGAAGCAGAAATGGTCAAGCAAAGAAATGAGCAGCGAAGATTTGCAGCCGATCAACTAAAGAGTGTCATTAAAGACAATAAGCTCTCGGTTGAAGTTGCTGAAGGTGTCGATGCCTTAAAACTAGATATCGATCCAAGCAAAATAATTGATGCTGCTTTGAGTCCAGTAGAATGGCTTCAAAAAACAGTTGTCAAAAATGGACAAACTGATTGGAATAAATTATCTCAGCTAGTTGCATTCTCAAACAATCCTCAAGGGTTTAAGGAGAATTTATACAAGCACGGAAATAATCTAGGTCAAAAAAAGTTTGTCGAAAAGAATTTAAAGAATAAGCCTAAAGCTACAGGACGAAAGCCTACAAATGGTACGGCTGGATTAGATCCTTACTCTTTAGAGGCATTTAAAAATTCAAAAAGAATCAATTAAAAAACATTTAAAAAAAATATAATAAAATGGCAAATTTAAGATTATCAACTATTCCCTTTTATACAGATGGATTAGATAAGAGGGAGATTCTCTCAAAATATATAGATGTCAATGACGAATTCACTGGCATCATTGAACTACTTGAGATGCTTGGGCAATTTACTCCAACTGACAATAAGGAGTTCTTTAATTACACTCAAGACAAGGTATTTCAATCAGCTACCGTTACTAGTAGTGGAGGAATATCAGCACTAGCTGCTGCTGGAACTGCTACACTCACTTTAACTGGTGGACATGGTGTTCGAGCTAAAGTAGGAGATTTTGTTGTAGGACCAGATGGATCAATAGGATTCGTTCAAGCAATCTCGACAGATGCATTGACTATTCAGAATCCACATCCTACCGCAGCTCTAACAATTGCAAACTCTGCCGTTGTAACATTCCCAACAAGTGGTGTTGCTGAAGGTAGTAATGCTACTGAAATGGGTGTTTCATCTGTTACAAAGCGTAGTAATCAACTACAGTATTTTGAAACCTACACTGAGGCAACTGATATCTCATTAGGGTCAAAGATTGAATTAGACTTTAATGGTGTCAACCATTACTTTCAACTTCAGTCTCATTTGGCTTTTATGAAGCATAGAGCCTCTATTAGTAACGCTTTCCTTATGGGAAAGAAGGTTTCTGCTGTTGATGCTGCTGCTGGAGATGTACCGATGACTAGAGGTTTGAATAGTTATGTTGATGACTTTGGTGTAACAACTACAGCATCAAATAGCACAGCACCAGTAAACCTTGATAAAGGTGATTGGAGAACATTCTCTAGAGCATTAGATGCTGCTAAATCACCTGATGAAGGTATGCTATGGTGCGGAGGAGATATGTCAGCTTCTATAGATGATGTGTTTGATGGATTACTTGCCTCTGGTGGAGTTAAGTATGATGCATTTGGAAAAGGGTCTTCTAAAGCTAAAGCTGTAGATATGGGAGTTCAGTCATTTACAATCTATGACAGGACTTATCATAAGTCTAAGTTATCTGCTTTTGAAAACTCAGGAACAACTTCTGCTGCTGGTAGCGAGTACCCAGACATAGCATATTTTGTACCTAGTGGTCAAGTGGCTACTATGGATGGTACAAGCGTACCTCGTATTCAAGGTAGATACTTAAATCTTCCTAATGGATTATCTGGTCGATATATGGAAATAGAGACAGGAGGATTGGCTGAAACACCAACCGATAGAACGGCTGTACTTGGTTATACACACAGAAGTTATGAAGGACTTGATATTACAGGACCTGAGCACTTCGGTAAAATCAAGCTATCTGCTTAATAATTAATAATTAGGGAAGTCTTCTTCGGAGGGCTTCCTTATTTTTCAAATACAAACAACTAATAATATGAAAGCATCAGATTACAATAATTATCCAGAGTGGATGAAGAAGCCGTTTAATAAAACGGTTATATATACTTTTAATAATATTACAAAAGACCCTGATAATGCAGGGAGATACATTATTCCAAATATTTATCGATTTAAGTTAACAGATCAAATAGTGGTTACCGATGAAGATGGTACTAACGCTAGACCTATTCACATAGCATATACAAATAGATCAAATCCAGATGGCTCAATAGTAGTTGGAGAGGATTTGTATTTTTCAGCAGAGGGATTTGGTAGGATAGTATTAAATCCTAAAAGGGCTAGTGATCACGCTAAGTTTATGTTTATGGAATACTCAAACATGAATGTCTCCAATCCTAATAGAGACGAGAGTATTCCTATTATATGGAAAAAAGAAGATCTAGAGGTAAAAGCAAAGGCTTCAAGAGTTGATCGTAAAGCAAGGAAGGAAGCTATGCTAGAAGCAGTTCAATTATCTCCCTATATGGTAGAGATACTTATTGATGTACTTGGATCAAGTAGCGATAAGGAAAAGAGTGAAGAAGAGCAAAGAGACTTGATAGAGGATATTGCTGAGACTGATCCAAAAACATTCTTAGCTGCCGTTAAAAGCAGTCTATCAGAGATAATTTCAACAACCAAAAAGGCAAAGGATCTTGGAATCATAAAGAACGATTTTAAGAAACAAGCATTTATTTCCCAACCTGATGATGAGGTGATTTTCAGTACCAAAGGACTTGACAAGAAGAAGACTTACGAGCTATTCGCTAAGTTCCTTCAAGAGAATCCAAAGGTGCTAAAGACTATTGAATCAAAGGTATTAATGGAACAAGAGCTAGTCTAAAGATTCCTTATTTGGTTGTTTGGAAGTTTGGGTAGGGGCAGCGATTTAGTTGTCCTTACTTTTTTTAAAGTAAAAGAATGAGTGGTAACGTAGCATTGGTAACAAATAAGGGAAGTTGGAACGCATTAACAAACGCTCCAGCGATTAGTAATTCAACTCAGAACAATAGTCCTGGGGATTACTATACGACTTCTGTTGCTGGTACAAGCTCGTTCACATCAAGAGGCAAGGGACAATACTTTTCTGTTGGAGACATCATAGTCTACAATGGTGCGGTATGGACTAAGAACGATCAGTTCTCCGTAGAGTCTGGATATGGCACTCCAGCTAATTGGAAGGCTGCATATGACGATCATATAATAAGCGGATCATTTGCCAATAATACGATCACGCTTAACCAAAAAGATGGTGGATCATTTACTATTGATCTCACAGGAGTTGGGGGTAGCAGTGTTCTGTATAGGAATACATTTGAAGTAACTAATGGTTTAGGACAAAACTCATTTACACTAAGTGCTTCAATCGATAGTGAGGATAAGACTCAAGTCTTTATCGATGGAGTATACCAACAAAAAACAGGCTACAGTGTTAGCGGAACGACATTAACCTTTGATAATAGTGTTGTCGTACCACAAGGATCAACCGTTGAAATCATATCATTTAGTTCGGTAGCCTTAACGGAATCATTAGCCAACGCTAAGATATTTGTAGGAGATGCAAATGCTAACGCAATAGCAAAAACCATTAGCGGAGATGCTACCCTAGCTAATACTGGTGCGTTAACATTAAACACAGTACCATTAGCAAAAGGTGGTACAGGAGCAACATCAGCTTCTGCTGCTAGAACATCTTTAGGTTTAGGTTCTGTAGCTACTACAGCATCTACCGATTATGCTACAGCAGCACAAGGAACTAAGGCAGATAGTGCTCACGGTTGGGGAGATCATGGTAGTGGTGGATACA
>Ga0208148_1000238_pt1 | contig 21303 bp, 29 predicted proteins | sample DEB08_DNA_16_FD_184525 | JGI IMG/M metagenome (GOLD analysis project Ga0208148, IMG submission 184525) | Aqueous microbial communities from the Delaware River and Bay under freshwater to marine salinity gradient to study organic matter... | ecosystem: Environmental > Aquatic > Marine > Coastal ...
GTGGATATGCTAAAGATAGTAAAGCCTAAGTATGTATTACTAGAGAATGTACGAATGGCTAAGAAATCACAAGATGTTATATCTGAATACATGGGATTCCAACCTCAAGATAAAAACTCTAAGTGGTTAAGTGGTCAGAATAGATATAGATTATATTGGTTTGGTAAGTTACAATCTGATAATACATATAAACAAATACCTATTGATGATATGATTGATAAAGGTATAACTATGCAAGACATTTTAGAAGATGGTTATGCAACTAATGAGATGACTAGTCAAGATGGCAAGTCGCATTGTCTTACTGCTAGATACAATGGTGCAGTATGGTGGAATAGTATTGAAAGAAAACAACGTACTATGGTACTAAAAGATAATCCAACAATATCTAAGGATGGATTAATTAGAGTTGGTACTGCTGATTTAAGAGGGCATGACAGTATCAAAAGAGTTTATGCACAAGAGGGTAAAGCACCTACCTTAACTACTATGCAAGGTGGTCATAGAGAACCTAAAGTTGCTATAGGTAGGATAGTGAATAGAAGACTAGACGAGAATGGTACTAGGAAAGATGACCAATTAGATTTACCTTTTACTAGACAGTTAGAGATAAGAGAAGATGATAAGTCTAATTGTATAACTACTGTACAAAAAGATAATGTGGTAGTATCAAAAGATATGTGGCGAAAGCTAACACCATTAGAGTGTGAACGATTACAAACCCTACCTGATAACTACACCAATCATGTGTCCAATAGTCAGCGATACAAGATGATTGGTAATGGGTGGACAGTTGATGTGATTGCACATATACTAAAGGGCATACAGTTAGATGAGTGGCATGAAATGTATAACAACAACAAGGAGTTAGTATAATGACTATAACATTAGATAAATTAAAAAATGCAGTAGCAGATATAAAAGAAAGTGAAAAAGAGTGGGTACAAGATAGTCATACTAAGGCAGAGTATCAAGGTGTGTGTGATGGTTTGGATATGCTTGTTAGACACTTTGAAGAAGTAAAGGAGAATGTATAATGGATAGATATTATGTAGAATTTAAAGATATAAAACAAACTAATGGTACTGCTTACCTATATGTTATGGCATATAGTGATAAACAAATACGAGATATGTTTGACGAGTATGACATAGTAGCAATAGATATAACAGATTAGGAGATGGTATAATGACTAAGAAAAAAAGTGAGCATGAATTACGTTCAATTAGAAATGCAAAAGGTATTCAAGGCATGAGTGAGGAACAGATGAAAGCAGTTAAGGAAACTGAGAAACATCTAAGTTCAGCATTGCAAATGTTATTTGAGTGTCAAGACTTATACTTATCTGACCTAAGAAACTTAGAGCAGAGTGTGTGGGATTTAAGACGTAACTTTAATTTAGATGAAAGGGATTACTAATGGACATGAATGAATATTACAAACAACTAGAAGGCTTTAGGATAAAGAGTTACTTAGGAGAGAATGAAGACGGCTTTCCACAATTCAAACTAACCAAGCCTAAGTATGCAGATGTACTTGTGGAAGTAAGTGCAGATGGAGAAGGTAACTATGGTGGTGTATTATTTTTAAGTGAGTATAAGGAGAATGTATAATGGCTTTTGACCAAATGAATATTAAAGATATGTTGTGTGATATGTATGACATTCAACGTCAAGTTAAACAAACCAAAATAGAATGGGGTATGAAAAACTGTGCAATATCTTTATATAAAAGACCAAAAGATAATGATGGCAGTAGTATAACTATGGGAGATTGTATTGAGAATGTCATTGAACAACTAGAACAAGAACTTACAAAAATAGGAGAAATAAAATGAAAATACACAGAGTAATACAAATGCTAGGAGCAACAACTAGCACAGGTAAATTAGCAGATGATATGTATGACTTAGGTCACAAGGATTACTATTCAGAAGCAGAGGATAGGTACATACCTATATCACATATGGACTTTCAACATATGGTCAGAGCATTTGTTAAACAGAATGATGAAGATGTTAGGACTGATACACAAGAAGGTAAGGTCAAAGACCAAGCTAGGTTCTATGATGAAGTTGTTGAAAAGAATGACAGAATATATAAGAAGAACTTAGCAGAACTTCAAGATAAATATGATGAGTTACGTAAAACTTATGCAGTACTGTTAGAAGACTACAACACAGATACAGGCAGAGGTATATGGAAAGAAAAGTATGAGGAAGAGGTTAAGAACGCAGAGTATTGGAAAAACTTATACTATAACAGTCAACCTAAAGGATGTGGCTATGTCTTTAGTGAGATACCTAACGACACAGATGGTCAAGAGTTTGTTGACACTATGAAGAAGTACTTCAATAGGAAGACATATAAGATGCGAGTACGTGGACAACACATCAAGCCTGAGTTAAGGGGTACAGGTGCTACTGCCTATGGTCAAAGTAGAGATGAATCCACACATTTAAGAGTATATATTGATGTTAGGTAGTATAACTAATCCTAATATGTTAGTACCTTATTATCTCATGCACTCTTACTTATACTATGAGTTGAATGAACCCATAATTAGTGATACAGAGTATGACGAGTTATGTAGGGAGTTAAAAGATAAGTGGGATAGTGTAGAACACTTCCATAAACATTTGATAGATGTAAATTCATTAGGTGCAGGTACAGGCTATCAACTTAAGTATAATAATCGTATTGCAATGGCATCTGTTGCACTACTAAATAAACATAAGGAGAAATAAAATGGCTACAATAAACTTAACTGAGGGTACAAAAGTACAAAAGTCAGATGAAAGAGTTAAACTAGAACAAATATCTAATGCATTTATGATGCTAACAGGTAAGGATGGTTGTACAACTTATCATTCCAATATAATAAAGATGTTATGTGAACAACTAAATGAAGTAGCAAAGGAGATATAAAATGTGGCATAGAATACAAGATTTTATGGAGAAAGATTTCAATAAAAAATATGGCGAGGGTACAAAGTTTGACCTTGACTATGGTAAGTTATTAATTATAGCATTGTGTATTTACATAGCAATAAAGGTGTAACATGAATATAAATAGCCTAGTAGATAAGTATTATTTATCTAGTGATTTCAATATGTTAACGGAAAAAACTAAAGTAGATTATTCAAATTGTTTATCCATAATGTTGAACACTAATATAGATGATAAGTTTATTTATACAACTAAAGTGAATAAGTTAACAGGTGCAGTAGCTAGACAGTCATATGAACTATGGCTAAAACGTGGCATTTATATGGCTAATCATATATGTGCTACATCTAGAAAGGTGTATTCATTTGGGATGGAGATGGGTTATGCAGAAGTTAATCCATTCTCTACATTCAAGTGTAAAGTTACCAAGCCTAGAAAAGTTACATGGACAAAAGAACAGATTATGCAGTTATTAGATTTCTGTTATGCAGATTTTAAATATAGGAGTCTAGGTTTAATTGTACAAATGGCATATGAATGGTGTCAAAGGGTAGGAGATATGAGATTACTACAGTTTGATAGCATAGATTATGACAAAGGCATACTAAACTTAGAGCAATCCAAGAGAGGTGCAACAGTTCATCTGCCTATAAGTGATGACTTACTTGAAATGCTTATACAACAGAAGAATGATTACGATTTTCAAAAGTATGTTGCACCTTATCCTAAAGCTCTTAGAGGAGCATACAAGCCTTATAGCTTGACTAGGCTATCAATAGTAGCTAGAAGAGCTATGAAGCTCTGTGGACTACCTGATGAGCTAAGAATAGCTGATTTAAGACGGACAGGTACAACAGAAATGGTTGAAGCAGGTGTATCTATGGGTCAGATAATGTCTGTCACAGGTCATGCAAATCCACAATCTGTGAAACCTTACATGAAAAATACTTTGGACTCTGCAAAAAATGCATTGACAATGCGAAAAAAGTATGATACAAGCACAGATAACGTGCCGAACAAAGAACTATATAACATATAAGTGGTATATTATACATGAATATATATAATTATGTAAGTGACTTACAGTTAAGTGTAGGAGAGAGTAAAAGATTTAATTGTCCTAATTGTAATGGCTATAAAACTTTTACTGCTACAAATAATATGGGTCAGTTACTATGGAACTGTTATAAAATATCTTGTAGTATATCAGGTTCAGCACGTATTCACTTATCAGTGGATGACATAAGAGATGCCATTGACCCTAGTGTTGTAGATGATAACATAAATGATTTTGTGTTACCTGATTATGTTGTACAACACAATGACAGACCTAATGTTTTATCATGGTGTAAAAAGTGGGGTATTGATATAACTAATATAGAAATATTCTATGATGTTAAAGAAGATAGGATAGTGTTTCCTATTGTACATGATGGTAAAATGGTTGATGCAACAGGTAGGTCACTAGGGAAAAAACTACCCAAGTGGAAAAGGTATGGAAAAAATAACTTGCCTTTTGTTTATGGTTGTGGTAGGGTGGCAGTAGTTGTTGAGGATTGTGTTAGTGCTATCGCAGTAGGCAGTGAAGTATATGCAGGGGTAGCAGTGTTGGGTACGTCATTAGCTGAATCACACAAGAGATACCTTTCACAATTCTCAACTGCTATAATAGCACTAGACCCTGATGCAGTACCCAAAACACTAGCATTTGCAAAAGAACTAAGAGGTTATGTGAATGATGTAAAAGTGCTACGAGTAACAGACGATTTAAAATACAGGAGAGCAGAAGATTTTGATAAACTAAATGAAATAACCCCAAAGGAGTAACCAACATGGAATTATCATTAATAAGAAGTCTTATGGACAAGGAGTTCTATAACGAGCATAGAGGTGCTAAGTGTCCTGATAGACTGTTTAGTAAAGACGTAAGAAAGATTAAGACTGCCATAGATAATGCTATGGACAGATATGAAAGAACAGTAACACCTGATGAGATTGAAGCATTGTTTATGTCTAACAATCCATCAATGACTACTGCACAGAAACAAGCATACTCTAGTTTGTTTAAACAAGTAAAAAGGGAGTTGCCACTTGGTAGTGATATCGCACAGGAAGTATTATCTAAATTGTTTCAACAGGTTGTTGGCGAAGATATTGCTAATCTTGGCTTTGACTATGTTAATGGTACTAAATCCACACTTGAACCTCTTAGAAATGTTCTTGAGCTATATGCTGATGATTTTACTCCCAATCTAAAGATAGAATGGGATGACATAAGTATTGAAACATTATTAGAAAGGAATGACTTGGAAGCTAGATGGACATTTAATATACCTTGCCTAACTAGAAAGGTAGAGGGTGTAAATTCAGGACACTTAATTGAAGTAGGTGCTAGACCTAACACAGGTAAGACATCCTTTCATGCATCATTAATTGCTAGTCCTAATGGATTTGCACAACAAGGTGCTAAGTGTATCATACTGTGTAACGAAGAGTCTGCCCACAGAGTTGGTGCTAGATACTTAACATCAGCTACAGGTATGACAATGCATCAAATAAAGAAAGACCCAAGTAAGGCAAGGGAATTGTATGAGCCTGTTAAGAAGAACATACACATCAAAGATGCATCTAATCGTGACATGGCATGGGTTGAAAGTATCTGTAAAGCATACAAGCCTGACATAGTTGTACTAGACATGGGAGATAAGTTTGCTAGGACAGGTGGCTTTGCAAGGACAGATGAAGCACTGAAAGCTAATGCTATTCATGCTAGACAGATAGCTAAACAACACGAGTGTGCTATCTTTTATATGTCGCAATTATCTGCTGAAGCAGAGGGTAAGATATATCTTAATCAGGCTATGATGGAAGGTAGTCGTACAGGTAAAGCAGCCGAAGCAGATTTGATGATTCTCATAGCTAAAGATACAGTTAAGAATCCTGATGGTGGGGAAGAAGAAAGTCCTGCTAGACATTTAAATATAGTCAAGAATAAGTTATCAGGATGGCATGGTGTTGAACATTGTGAATTGGATTATGTGACTGCTAGGTATCAGTAATGCAACACGAAATGTTTGATATAGAACTATTTAATACAGATGGAGAAACTAAAACCTGTAGCAAATGCAATAAAAAACTACCACTGTCTAGCTTTAGTGTTTCATCAGGAGCTAACTTTCTTAGACCTGAATGTAGAAAATGTAACACTGAATTAACTAGAGTTAGAAATACATTGAGAGCAAAATATGGTATGCCTACAAAAGGTCATTCTTGTCCTATATGTGAAAGAGGAGAAACAGAAGTTGCAGGTAAAGGTGGTTTGAGAAATGGTGCATGGGTTATTGACCATTGCCATGATACTGAAACTTTTAGAGGTTGGTTATGCCATAGTTGCAACAGAGCATTAGGTGGATTTAATGATGATATTGATATTTTAAAGAGAGCTATTATATACTTACAAAAACATAAGGAGAAATTAAATGACTAATTTAACTCAAGAAGAAAAATTAAAAGCTCAAAAAGAAAGATTAACACGTTGGGCAAATGAGATGATTGACTTAGGATGTCCATATAGGTCTATAGTCAGAGAAGGACTTCCTTTTACTAAAGAAATGCTACCTGAAATAGAAGAAGATATAATAGATTATCAGAAAGAAGCAAATAGAGTTGATGAAAATAATTATCATAAAGATTATTACTCCAATACTAATTGGAAAAAAGTAAAAAGATTAAAAAAACTAAAAGAATTAATATCTTTTGATTTATATATTAAACCACATGGACATCTTAATTTTGGTTTAGTTGAAATAAATAGAAAATATATAGTAAGCCTTATTGACAATAATTGGAGAACTGTGTATAAGAATAAGTGGTACAAACATAAAAAAGATTTATCAGACTTTGTTAATAATTATATATTAAAGGATTTTCCTAATGAAATTAACACTTGATGTAGAGAATACAGTTACACACAGAGATGGTAAGCTACATCTTGACCCATTTGAATCTAACAATAGATTGGTTATGGTTGGTTGTCTAACTGATAGTGGCAAGGAGTATTTATTCAGAGATAACTTTGATGGAGTACAAGAGTTATTGGATGAAGCAACTATACTTATAGGACATAATATAGTGCATGATTTACTGTGGCTATGGGAATGTGGATTAAAGTATGATGGTGCAGTGTTTGATACTATGTTAGGCGAGTATGTTATACAGAGAGGTAACAAACAACCTTTATCACTTGAAGCCTGTGCCAATAGGTATGAGTTGGCTACTAAGAAACAAGAAACTATGAAAGAATACTTTAAGAATAAAGTACCTATTGATGAGATACCAAAGCAAGAGTTGTCTGACTACTTATCTGCTGACTTAAAAGCAACACAAGAGTTATCAGATGTTATATACAAGAAACTAAATACAGTAGAGTATGCAGGATTAATGAATACAGTTGTACTAACTAATCGTGTGTCTGTTACATTAGCTAGGATATATCAGAATGGTTTTACTGTTGATGTAAACAAATTAAATGAAGTTAGAGAAGAGTTTGAGAAAGAGAAAGCAGAAACAGAGAAACGATTAAACATACAAGTAAGACAACTAATGGGAGATACACGTATTAATCTCAATAGTCCTGAACAGATGTCTTGGGTTATATATAGTAGAAAGCCTAAAGATAAACTTGAATGGGCAAATACATTCTCGCCATATATGGATGTTACTGAATACAAAAAGAATGTTAAAGATAAATCAGATATTGTGTACAAGACAGAAGCACAGAAATGTGCAGGTTGTTTAGGCACAGGTTACGTAAGAAAGGTTAGGAAAAATGGAATACCTTATGCTAAACCCAACAAATGTGATTATTGTAATTCTGTTGGCTACTTATTTGTACCTACGAAAGTGGTAGCAGGACTAAAGTTTACTGCTCCTACTGCTAAATGGGTTAGTGCTAATGGATTTACAGTTAATAAAACTAATCTAGCTACACTACAGGGCATTGCTAGGAAGAATAACTTACAGGAAGCAGTTAACTTCTTGTCTGACTTACAAAGACTATCAGCTTTAGACACATACCTGTCATCTTTTGTTGAGGGTATTACTACACACACTAAACCTGATGGTAAACTTCATGTAAGACTACTACAACATAGGACTGCAACAGGTAGATTCAGTGGTGCTGACCCTAATATGCAGAATATGCCTAGAGGTGGTACATTCCCTGTTAAGAAAGTGTTTGTATCTCGTTGGGAAGGTGGACAGATACTTGAAGCTGACTTTGCACAGTTAGAGTTCAGAGTATCAGCATACTTATCACAAGATAAAACTGCAATGAAGGAGATAGAAGATGGTTTTGACGTTCATAGTTATACTGCTAGTGTTATTACTGATGCAGGTGAGAAGATATCTCGCCAAGAAGCAAAAGCTCATACCTTTGCACCCCTCTACGGAGCAACAGGGTTTGGAAGGACACCTGCTCAGGCTACATATTATAAGCACTTCACGGAAAAGTACGAGGGAATCGCATTATGGCACTCCAAGTTGGCTAAAGAAGCTATAAGCACTAGTAAGATAACTACACCATCAGGTAGACAGTTCTCATTCCCTGATGTTAGAAGAAACTCTTATGGTAAGGTGTCTCACTTTACACAGATAAAGAACTATCCTGTACAATCATTTGCTACTGCTGATATAGTTCCTCTTATACTAGTAAACATAGAGAATGAATTAGTCAATCTAAAGTCTTGTATTGTCAATAGTGTGCATGATTCTATAGTCATAGACATACATCCTAATGAGATACAAAAAGTAATCCACGTTATTAAAATAGTTAATAGTAAAATGATTAGTTTAATAAATAGTGCGTTTGCATTAGAGTTCAATGTACCATTATTATTAGAAGCAAAAATAGGTAATAATTGGCTTGACACGAAAGACGTTATGTGATATAACTTACAAACTTTGATAGAAAGGAAACATATGGTTAATGAAATAACTACGATAGATACCAATAACTATGCAGAGATGGCAAAAGCTATGGGTATTGCAGGGGAAACAGGCTCATCTGATACGAGTAAGGCTAATCCTCTACCAAGAATGAGATTGCATCATAATAATATTATGGGCATGAAGAAGGTTGGAAACGAAAGTGTAGAAGCAGTAGTCGTTAAGGGTGGTTCATTTAAACTAGAACGACCTGATATGCCTGTTGTATATGCTCCAACTGCTGAAATCAGACCCTTTGTACAGAGGTTTATGTACAAGAGGTTTGTTAAGAATATGTCTGCTAAGAAGGGTGAACCTATGGGTGTTTATCACAAGACACTTATGGCAGACAACCTAAACAATGACTTAAAAGATAATCAGGGTAGCTTTAACTGTGGTAAGCCATCAGGATATATCAAAGACTTTAAGGCATTGCCTGTGGCTACACAGGAAGTTATTAAGCAGATTAAGAGGGTTAGAGTAATCTTTGGTCTTATTGATATGCCTAATGCTAAAGACGAGAAGGGAGATAAAGTATCTCTAGACGATAGAACTCCATTCATATGGGAGATTGATAATCGTGATGCTTTCAAGACAATGGGAGAACCTTTTAATAAGTTTAATCAAACTAAAAGATTACCTGTTCAGCATTACATTCAGTTAAACAGTGAAGAGAGGTCATTGCCTAGTGGTGCTAAGTTTTACTTACCTAACTATTCCTTAGACTTACAGAAGACTGTTCAAGTAACAGATGAAGACCAAAACACTTTCATTAACTTCATGGCATGGATAGATAACTACAATAGTTATATATTTAATGAATGGGACATGAAAGCTAAAGCTCCTGTAAGCCAAGAAGACAAAGACATTGTTGATGATTTCATTGATGTTGATGTTGAGGAAGAGGTAGCCTAGTGAACCATCCTGCTGAAATGATGATTCATCAGTATCTTGAAAATGCTACAAGTGGCAAGTCTGCTATGAGCCAAGAGAATATAGAGCAAGTGGCAACAGACATTAAAGATGCATTGAATCGTCAGTTCAACACGAAGAGAGAAGATAAGTTTAGGTTACGTATGTCTAATATAGGTAGACCTTCTTGCCAACTTTGGTTTGAGAAGAATAGACCTGAGACTGCGTTACCTAAACCTACTACCTTTGTGATGAACATGATGATTGGAGACATAGTTGAAGCAGTATTTAAGGCAGTACTAAGAGAAGCTAATGTTAAGTTTGAAAATAGTGATACAGTTAGTCTTGAAATTGACGAAAAAACTACTATATCAGGTTCATATGATTTAGTTATGAATGATGCAGTAGATGATATTAAGTCTGCATCTGATTGGTCATATAAATATAAGTTTGATTCCTATGAATCTTTACATTCAGGAGATAGTTTTGGTTATGTTGGACAACTAGCAGGTTACGCAAAGGCTTCTAATAAGAAGGCAGGTGGTTGGTGGGTTGTCAACAAGGCTAATGGTCAGTTTAAATATGTTCCTGCTCACATTGACATGGACATAGAGCTTGACAAAATTAAAAAGAATATAAAGGCTACTGAATCAGATAAGTTAGTACGATGCTTTGAGCCTGAACCTGAGACATTTAGAGGTAAGCCTACAGGTAACATGGTTTTAAATAAGAATTGTACATTTTGTTCATATAGACAGTCTTGTTGGGAAGATTTGAAAGAACTACCTGCACAAATGTCTCAAGCTAAAGAACCTAAGATGGTTCAATATATAAAATTGAAAGGAGAGTAGCATGAGTAAATCACTAGATGAACTAAAACAAAATATTGAAGAAATGGAAAAACAATTAGCAGAAGCTAAAAAGGAATATCGTGAAATGCGTACAGCAGGTTTGCGTGATGCTATGGAAGCTAGAAAAGCAGCAGACGAAGCTGTAAAAGAAGAGTTAAAGAGCTTGGGTTACCAAACTTCTTATAGTCCTTTTACAGGTATAACGTGGCGAAACTTCTAATTGTCTCCTCATAAGATAAGAAGAGATGCTATAAAGCATGGGTATAGGAGTGGGTTAGAGCATACTATATCAGTCTATTTAACAGAGTTAAAACAGAAGTATAAGTATGAAACTCTAAAGATTGAATGGGAAGATTTAACTTATCGCACCTATACCCCTGACTTTATATTAAACAATGGTATAATAATAGAAACAAAAGGTAGGTTTTTATCAGCAGATAGAAAGAAACATAAAGCCATAAAAAAACAACATCCTGATTTAGATATTAGATTTGTATTTACTAATAGTAGAAGTAAACTACAAAAAGGTGCTAAGTCTTCTTATGGTCAATGGTGTGACAAGCATGGATTTAGATACTATGACAGAATAATACCTGAAGATTGGTTAAAAGAAAAGGGTAAAGATAAACACCCTAAGTTTATAAGGTTCAAGGGTAATAAGTTAAGGAGAGTTAAATGACTATAGAAAGCAGGATACTCTCTGAAGATTTTATTATAGATGTTAGACCTGAGATGGATAAACATTTTAGATGGACAGGTGGTGTAAACATATCAATAATGACATCTCCTGATAACCCATTAGATGATTCTGATTACTATGGTGTCATGGATTTCTGTAGGACAATGTGTGCAACTGTACCACTAATGGAAAAAGATGAAGACCTAAGACAAAGACTTATTAAAGAAGCAGAACATAACGAAGAAAAACCTGAACCTCAACTTAAAATAGTTGACAAACATGACAATGTTGTGGTATTGTCTTTTGACGCAGATAATGATAATAAAAAATGCTAAGACATATGGAGTATATGAAGATGAGGTTGGTACAAGAGAAAGAGAAACAAGCCATGAAACAATCTGACAACATTGAAATGGGAGATATGGTTAATCATCCTAAACACTATAATGAATCAGGCATTGAATGTATTGATGCGTTAGAAGCTATGTTGGGAGATGGCTTTGAATCATATTTACAAGGTAATATAGCTAAGTATTTATGGAGATACAAGTACAAGAATGGTGTAGAAGATTTAAAGAAAGCACAATGGTACTTGAATAAGTTAATAGGAGTTATTGATGAGAGTTAAAATCATGGCAACTCTTCTCGTTGACCCTGAAGAGTACCCTGTTCCCTCTGATGGAGATGTTACAGAAGATTTTGAAGATTATATGCGTGAGTTATTTCACGATTTAGAGGGTGTAAAGATATCCCATATTAAAATACTAACGGAGTAAAAGATGATAAGCAACTACCTACCAACAGATTACCAAAACTTTATAGCACTCTCTCGCTATGCTAGATGGAAAGAAGATGACCAAAGAAGAGAGAATTGGGGTGAGACAGTAGACAGATACTTTAGTTATATGACTGAGCATCTTAAAACTAATTACAATTACGAATTAACCAAAGCATTAAAAGAAAAACTATCTACACAGATAATGAACTTAGGTGTCATGCCTAGTATGAGAGCATTGATGACATCAGGACCTGCATTGGATAGATGTCATGTAGGTGGTTACAACTGTAGTTATATACCTGTAGATAGTCCTCGTTCATTTGACGAGTGTATGTATATACTTATGTGTGGCACAGGTGTTGGCTTCTCTGTAGAACGTGAGAACGTAGACAAGCTACCCATAGTAAATGAACACTTTGAGGACAGCACTACTATCATAACTGTTGGTGACAGCAGACCCGGATGGGCAAAGGCATTGAGAGAACTCATTGCTATGTTATATGTAGGGCAAGTGCCTACTTGGGATGTATCACAGGTCAGACCAGCAGGTGCAAGGCTTAAAACATTTGGTGGTAGAGCATCAGGACCTGCACCATTAGTTGAGCTATTTCAATTCTGCATACAGAAGTTCAAGGGTGCTAAAGGTAGAAGACTATTTCCTATTGAGTGCCATGATATTATGTGTAAGATAGGTGAAGTTGTAGTTGTAGGTGGAGTACGTAGGTCTGCTCTTATATCCCTATCCAACTTAGGTGATGACCAAATGCGTCATGCCAAGTCAGGTCAATGGTGGGAGAATGAAGGGCAACGAGCACTAGCTAATAACTCTGTAGCATTTAAAGGTAAGCCTGAGATGGGTACATTCATGCGTGAGTGGACATCATTATATGAATCTAAGTCAGGGGAACGTGGTATCTTCAACAGACAGGCAGCCAAAGTGAAAGCACTTGAGAATGGTAGACGAGATGCTGATTATTACTTTGGTTGTAATCCATGTTCAGAGATTATACTTAGACCATATCAGTTTTGTAATCTTACAGAGGTAGTATGCAGGGTTACAGATGACATAGTATCACTAAAAGAAAAGGTACGTATGGCTACTATACTTGGTACATTACAATCTACGCTTACTAACTTTAAATATCTACGTAAGATATGGAAAGATAACACAGAAGAAGAGAGATTATTAGGAGTTTCCCTAACAGGTATACTTGATTGTCCTGTATTAAACCATGATTACTATGAGTTAAGTGATACTCTTGAGGAGCTAAGAGCAGTAGCAGTAGAGACTAACAAGAAGATTGCCAAAGATTTAGGCATACCACAGTCAACTGCTATAACTTGCATCAAACCTAGTGGTACAGTTAGTCAATTAGTTGACAGTGCATCAGGTATTCATGCTAGACATAGCGAGTATTACATAAGAACTGTACGTGGTGATAACAAAGACCCCTTGACACAGTTTATGAAAGATAATGGCATACCAAGTGAGCCATGTGCTATGAAGCCTGACAGTACAACAGTGTTTAGTTTCCCAATGAAATCACCATCAGGTGCTACAACTAGAACAAAGATGACTGCCATTCAACAGTTAGAGTTTTGGTTATTGTATCAGAGGTATTGGTGTGAACACAAGCCATCTGTCACTATATCTGTCAAGGAAGATGAGTGGATGCAGGTAGGAGCATGGGTGTATGAGAACTTTGATGAGGTATCAGGTATATCATTCCTGCCATTTAGTGACCATACTTATGCACAAGCACCCTATCAAGATATAGTAGGTGAAGAGTATGAGAGAGCCTACAAGGAAATGCCTACATCTATTGATTGGTCTAAGTTAGCAGACTATGAGAAGGAAGACACCACATCAGGTGGAAGAGAGTTAGCCTGTACAGCAGATGCCTGTGAGATGGTTGATATAGAAGCTAGTTAAGTAAAGGAGAAATATAATGTTAAATGGTAAATGGACAAAAGAAAACTTTGAGACTCATCACAATGAAAATCCTGAGATATATAATATGTTCTGTAAGTTTGCTGAACAAATGGCAAAAGTAAAAAAACACTACTCTGCTAAAGCTATATTTCATAGGATGAGATGGGAAACAGCTATCAATGAAAAAGATTCAGACTTTAAAATTGATGATGGATGGATTTCACATTATGCAAGAAAGTTCTTGCAGGAATATCCACAATATGATAACTTCTTCAAAGTAAGAACTTTAAAAGAAAGTTATTTAGATTAAATGTTAGAAAGCACAGAGATACTATGGTGGCAGTGGTGGTTACTAATCGCTATCAGCATAAATACGACAATAAATCTCATAGTGTTCTTTAGAGGAAGAAAGTTACACATACGAGAGTTATTACATTTGAAACCAAAACGGAGAAATAAATGAGAGAGATGATACTACAAGCACTAAAGAGTAAAATATCAGGACAGATAAATGGTCATATAGCTAACATAGAAGCCATGATGACTAATCCTGTAGGGATAGGAGACCATCCTACTATTGTAGAGACTATAGAAAAAGAACTAAGTGCTCTAGAACATGAGAATGGTAAGTTAAACAACTTAGTTAGATTCTTTGAAAGGAGACAAGATGAAGCTATTGAAGAGCAGAAAACGCAACCCAAATCTAAGTAAGTATGACGCACCTTTAAAGATACAATTTACTAAAGGTATGTCAGACTTTAAGAGGGGTAAGACTACTAATCCTTATCATAGCAATAGTATGCAGTCACGTGAGTGGCTTAGAGGTTTCAATACCTCATTTTATCAAAGGTTAGAGAGAGTGAAGAAAGATGAAACTAGAAGAAGAAGCGAGAAAATACATGAAGGATAAGTTGTTTATAGATGAAGTTATTACACCTGACTTGTACGAGAACTTAGCAGGTCAAACTGCTATCTTCCCCAAAGAAAAAGCATTGGAGTATCTAGCATTGGGTATGACAAGTGAAGCAGGGGAAGTAGCAGGTAAGGTAAAGAAACTTATACGTGATGGGGATGATGTGGAAGGCTTTGAGATGAAGAAGATTGCCATAGCATCAGAGATAGGTGACGTACTTTGGTACTGTGCTATGATGGCAAAGGAAGTGGGAGTTCCCTTGAATACTATTATGCAAGAGAACTTGAAGAAGTTACATGGTAGAAAAGAACGTGGCACATTACAAGGTTCAGGTGATACACGTTAAGTACGTGCCATTAGTCCACCACGTTTAAACTTGTAGCGAACTTCACCTGTAAGTTTAGTACCATCTGATGCATCAAGAGGTTTTGGTGCGTCTATCTTTTTCCAATAGTTAACACCATTAGCAAATACTCTGTTGCCTATAACTGTGGCTGTATCAGCACTTTTAACTGCTTGTCCTGTGGCTACATCTGTATATAAATGACCTGATGCAGGATTAAATGATATTTCAGTTTCATACCCTTCTTTTAAAAGATTACGATTAGATACATAATTACCATCAACGGAAGCCATGTTAAATTTACCACTAGCTTCTGGAACAGCTAAACCTTTAGCCTTAGAAGCAATTCTTTGTCTATGTTTCTGATTAACATTAAATGTTACATTTTCTACTGTAGCATATGACTGATAGGACAATGCTTTTCCATTATAGTTATTTGTGTGTATAGTTTGCAACACACCCTTTTCTCCATCAATAGTCCTAGAATTTAAATTCTTTCTAATACCTACCTTTGTACCATCCTTTACCTCAACACCTATTAGTTTGTTAGCATCTGAACTACCTGCTGTCTTAATGTTTTTTAGTTTATTATCAAACAATTTAATTGTTTCAGTTGTATAATTAGATTTTAAATTACCATCTAATGCATATTTACTTGCACCTATATCTAAAGGTAATGCTTCTTTAGTAGAATCTAATATATTAACTTTAGGTGTATTTGATTTTGGCATTACTTTAGTTAGTAACTCATCTTTTCTTTGGTCTCTATGCAGTATCATATCAAAATTAAGCCTTTGTGTTTTGCCATTTTTATCTTTTACTACTAACATTGGTCTATATACGTATTGGTCGGATACGTTTTTGTTTACTGAAAACATAGGATTATTACCATCAAAGAAAGTTAGTTCCTCTGGTAAGTCTCTCTTAACTATTGCAGGATTATCTGGAGATTTCATGTACTCTACCATCCTGCTATGATTTCTACGTAATTGGTCTAAGTTTTTTTTTCTAACTGGACTTACACTATATCCCACAACTGTATATTCTGTTTTTACTCCACTAGGCGGCTCTGATATATATTTACTTCCTATAGGGTAATCATCAAAATATCCAGTCTTTTCAATATTTTTTGAAACACCCTTAAATTTTTTTGCCATTGCATTTATGTCAAAGTCCATTTTTCCTTTAGCTGATACATATGTTAAATCAAAATTCTTTTCAAAATCAAATCCCTGTATTTTCTTTTCTGCATCAGTCATCTTTCTAGCAGGAGATGGTTCACGTTTGCTAGTCATAGCCATTACTTGTTTAAAGTTATTCTTTTTAAATGCATCACTTTCAGCTAATATAACTTTAGCTGCTTCATCTTTCTTACCACTCTTTATGAGTTGGTTGATACCCTTTTGTATATTCATAGGACCTGATGTTGCACTGCCCATACCTGCTGTTACAAAAAAGTTAAGTATGTCTCTTTTTAACCTGTCATCATCTTGTCCTGTGACGTAGTTCTTTGCTTCATTTATAGCTGTAGCACTACCTTTGACACCTGATTCTATTGTACGCATACCTAAATCAAGAGCATCAACTGCTCCACCTACAACAGTACGATTGAATCCACCAAAGGTAGAGTCATCAAACATATCAGGTGCTGCCTTGAACATTGATTCAGATATATTATCAGCTTCAAATGGTTCAGAGAAAGCATCAGCAATTTTGTCAATACTCTCGTTAGAATAAAAATTATCTATGCCTTCTAATTCTTTATCATCTATATCCATTATTTACCAAAGTCTTTCTTCATAGTTGCCTTTGCATATCCCAAACCATCTACTAAAACATTTTTCTTTTTTGACCACGATTCTTTTGTTAAAGGTCCTTGGATAGTAAAGTATTCTCTATCTAAATATATATTACTAGGTTCAATAGGGTTTTGGTCTTTATCATAAACAAACTCATTTTGTTGTCTATAATACTCATTAGCTGCCGCATTTACTCTAGCTGATAACGACTTATAACTTTTTAACTCTGTTACAGAGAATGGTGCTTCAAGTAAAGTATCTAATTTTTCTACTTTCTGCAATGCAAATGCTCTAGCATCTGCCACATATCCTCTAGCTGCTTTAATTAATAGCTGACTTCTTTGAGCAGGTGCTACCACAAGCTCTGATACCTGACCAAAAGGTGATTTTGCAGTTAAGTTTTTAGGGTCGTTAACATCAAAGCCAAATAAAGTTTTAGGCTTACCTCTTTCTTTAGTTATTTTTTCTGCTCTTTTTATAGTGTCTTGATACGGCTTACCCTTTATATACTTAGCCATTCTAAAATTTAAGTTAAGAGGACTGCCATCTTTGCCCAAAGATTCTCTAGCAATTATTTCAACATTAGCATTGTTATAATCTCGTTTATAAATACTTCTTGTTGGAATATTTAATAACTCTAACTCCTTGACAAATAAAGATTTTTCAGGTCTTAATGTAGTACCTGATAATTTATATATAGGAGATTCATTTTTTCTAGGACCTGTTAATGGGTCTACAGATTGTCTTTCATACATAGGTATATCAGTAAACATTTTATTTATATTTATTTCACCTGTGCCTGACTTGTAAGAAAGAGTAGTGAAATCAGTTTTTGGAAAACTATAATCAGATGATATACCAGATGAAATATCTACATTCTTTAAATCAGGAGCACCTCTTAATGCATTAGCTATAATAATATCTAAGACATTAGTCTTGCCATCCAATGTTTCAGGAACATTACGAGCCTGTTTATCACTAAAACCTAGAAAGTTTGTAACAACTTGAGTAGGTATCATAAACTGTTGACCTACAGTAGACATAAATTCTTCTGTCATACCTCTAGTTATTTGACTATTATTTTCATCAAAGGAAGAAACTATCTTATCTAAAAACATAAGACCAAAACCTCGCCTTACTGTAACACCTATAAGTGCCTGTGCCATTTGCTTACCATACTCATTCCATCCATCTTTCGTAGTAGGAAGAGTATTAGTTTGATACCTAAAGGTTAAATCTGCTGCTAACATATAAGGTGCAACAGCACCATATATAGCTCTACCATCAATAGTTTTACCTGTCTCACTTTTTATTTCCCACCAAGCATTTGTATTTCCTTGTCTGTATCGCCATTCTAAAGCCGCTAGATACAATCCAGAACCTACCATACCTCTAGCCAAGTCTTTTTTAAATGTAGTAGGGTCTGTTTTAGTTAGCCTACTAAATATGCCCTTACCTTCTTTTTTTAACTTCGCACTACCTAAATTCTCTACCTTAATCATATTTAATAATGGTATATGATTATATATAGTTTTTAAATGGTTTGCTGTATATTTAGGGAATGGGAAAAAAGAAGATATTACAAATGGTAATTGTTTATGATAATGTTGAACTCCTTTGTTGAATCTATTTAAATAACCATCACTTTTAAAACTAGCTTGATAAACAAATTCATAAGTATCTTGTATGGCTTGTTTAGTTACTTCAGGTGGAATTTCACTTAATTTACCTGTCTGTATCAGAGAAAATAAATCATGGTTATCTTGAATTTTGTTTATTCTTATAGCATCGTTTAATCCATTAGGAGATAAACTATCAACAAATATTCTTGCTTCAGCTAAACTAGGATAATCCTTTTGCAATTTCTGTGCTAATAATAATTTTTTATCTATAGCAGTCATTGGTGGTAAATCTTTTACAGGCATACCATTAACTCCTCTTCTCATAAAAGTTAATAGTGCTCCCTGTTTAAAGTAGTTATCCGATGCTGTGTTCAATACATTCATCTTAGTAGCTAAGTAAGATAACTTACCTGTCGTACCTTTTGTTATAATACCATCATCGGATGTTGATAAAGACACATCTGCCATTTCTCTAAACAGATAAGATGCTTCTTCAGGAAATTCTTCTGAGAATATCTTTCTAAATACTTTAGCATCAGCAGGATTAAACATATATTTGGATAATGCAAATGTATCGCCAGTTTCTTTTATAATTCTAAGTGGATTTTTCTTACGAGTTACACCATCAATAACCTGACTAAGTGCATAAAATGCAGTGTCTGTACCTATTCTAAATAGACCATTCATGTTATTTCTAAGTGTAGTTTGTGGCTGGGATGTCATAAATCCTAACTTAGCTCTATCTAGTTTTCTCCAAAAGTTTCTTGTAAAGTTAAGACCTTTAAATGTTGTGTTAAACACATTTGAAACTGCATCTTCACTAATACCTTGAGATAGACCCTGTGTATTTAATGCATCTATCTCATCAAATAAACCTTTAATTTGATTGTCTGCTTCTTTTCTAGATTTTATAGAATCTTTTAGTGTACGCATAGAACGAAGAGTTTTACCTGCATCAGAAACATCACTTAAAAAGACTAAACCAAATTGGTCTACTGTTAGATTGTGTTCTTTTAATATTTTACGTATCTCGGCAGGTTGAAATAATTTCATTGACCCATCAGGCTGTTCTACACCTTCTGTTATAACCCTGTGCAGAGCAGATGTAATTCTTTCACCCTTTCTAGGCTTAATTAAATCTTCTATTTTTAAGGTAGAAGCAACTAAGTTATTATGAAACTCTACAGGTAATCCTGCAATAAAGTTTTTATTAGTAGGGTCAGGTGTCAAGTCTTGACGTATTTTTTTCCCCATAGCAGTAAGTTCAGGACTAAGTGCTGCTAGTTTCTCAGATAATTCTTTTTTTCTTGACTTCTTAACAGTCTTTAAAAAGTTGTCTGTGTTTTGTTTAGCTATTACAGATATTTCTTTCTTAGAAGATTTAAATGCGTCTTCTAAAGATAATGCCTTACTAACAGACCTAGTATCCATTATTCCACCAAAACCACCTAACATAAATCCACTAGCACCTTGTATAGCTGTTTCTAAGTTAACTACATCTTGTCTAAATGGTATTTCTTTATTATAAATAGAACTTAATGTTTTACTTCTTAACTTTTCTTTTCCTGAAGATTGCCCATATCCAACTGCTGTATCTAATGTTCCTGCTATAGATGCTGCTTTTATATAACTTTTTAAATATGTTTTTATTCCTACTTTACCTGCTTCTTTTGCACTTACACTACCTAACTTAGTCAACAGTCCTGCACCTGTCATTGCTAGTACGTTACTTGGTGATGTCATGGTAGCACCTGCATAGTCTTGAAACTTTCTCCAAGACATATCCTCGCCTTTATACTTTTCCCATACGTCTAGTAATCTACCATATCTGTTGGTTCTTTCATCTACAACAAACTTATTTTCTGGGTTTAATAAATAATCAAAGTCTAAAGATAGAGTAACCTCGTGACCCATATCATAGTATCTCTGTCGTTCTGTCCATGCGTTCCACACTTTGTCTTTTGTATCTAAGTCTTTATTCTCAAAGTAATGTCTGTTTTTAAGTATAGCACGAGCATCTGCTAAAAAGTCATTATCATTTAACAGTTTTTCTTTGGTTATTTCTTTTGGTTTGAGGGAGTTATAGTTGTGGACTTTAAGACCATCACCTGCCTTAAAAGGTTCTGCTGATACTTTCTTAGTGTCTTCAATAGTTTTTACATAAGTACTAGTTCCTGATGTATCTACTTCAGTAAATATATTAGAAAGAGATGGCTTCTTTTGTTTGCTTTTAAACATACCAAATGCATTTTCAGTCTGCGAAGCAGTTTCAGCAGAGAATGGTTTCTTTTTATCTCTTTCAGAATCTTCCTCTAATAGTAAATCAAAGCCACTAGTATCTGTAGTAGTAATACTGTCAAGATTAGTAGTCATCTGATTAGATGAAAGGTTACTAGCTTCCCTAGAATCACGATTATCTAAAAACTCGTTTAAGTCTTGTTCTAATGTTTTAGACATTATTCACCACTCAAATATTTATTTATCCTAGCTAGAAATAATTCTATAATCTTATCTATTTCAGGTTCTGAATAAATATTTT
>Ga0208148_1000240_pt1 | contig 21251 bp, 26 predicted proteins | sample DEB08_DNA_16_FD_184525 | JGI IMG/M metagenome (GOLD analysis project Ga0208148, IMG submission 184525) | Aqueous microbial communities from the Delaware River and Bay under freshwater to marine salinity gradient to study organic matter... | ecosystem: Environmental > Aquatic > Marine > Coastal ...
GTGTTGTTGGATCAAACACCATCACAGGTTCTGCTGGAACCCCTGCTGTTTTTGAAACAGGTGGGGTAAATACTCCTGATGTTGCTTTTTCTACCGCAGCGGGAAAATTATTGTTTGCATATTTCGATAAAGGTAATTCAAATTACGGCACTGCTATCGTTGGCACAGTAAGTGGAACTTCTATTAGCTTTGGAACTGCCGTTGTATTTGAATCAGCAAATACGCAACAAGTAAGGCTTACTTATGATAGCGGAAACGACAAGTTTGTTATTGTTTACAGAGATATTGGCAATAGTTATTACGGTACGGCAGTAGTAGCTACAATTAGCGGAACGTCTGTCTCATTTGGATCGCCAGTTGTTTTTAATAGCGCCCTTACATCTGAGCCAGATATAGATTATGATGTTAATGCAGGTAAGGTTCTTATTGGTTACACCTCCGGTAGCAATGGAGTTGCTATAGTTGGAACTGTAAGTGGAACTTCTATATCTTTCGGAAGTGCATCAAACTTTAATGGCTCCACAAGCGTATCCAACCTTTCGTATGACTCTGACGCTCAAAAAACAGTAATCGCCTACAGGGACGGTGATAATAGTGACTTTGGGAATTGCGTTGTTGCGACAATCAGTGGAACATCTGTCAGCTTTGGCTCTGAGGTAACTTTTTCTGCTAGTGATTCCACCCATAACATATCGGCAACATATGATTCAAATGCTCAAAAAACAGTAATTACGTTTAGGGACGTAGGGGATTCTAACAAAGCAAAAGCTATTGTTGGAACAATCAGCGGTACATCTATAAGTTTTGGGACGGCGGTTGTTTTTAATGACTCGGCTCAAGCAAACTTTCAAATGTGTGCTTATGATCCCTATACAAAAAATGTTGCTATTGCATATGGTGATATAGGAAACTCAGGATATGGAACTTTTGTAAACGGAACCGTAAGTGGTACGACAATAAGTTTTAGCTCGGAGGTTGTGTTTGAACAACCCGGATACACCCAGTTTATATCAATGGCCGCAGACACAACCAACAACAAGATGGTGGTTTCTTATCAGGATTATACCAATTCAGAGCGAGGTACAGCATGTGTTCTTACTTCTGCTGGGTCTGTCCCCAACCTCACCTCCGAGAACTACATCGGTATGTCTGGTGGGGTGGTAGAACTTGAGGGAAGTGCAGATCAAGCCGTGGGGTCGCCTACGTTGTTTGAAAACGCCTCTACTGAAGCTATTGCTACAACTTTTGATAGGGCTTCGGGCAAAGTTGTTATTGCTTACGCTGATGGGGGAAACTCAGGTTATGGCACTGCGATTGTAGGGACAGTATCTGGCACCTCTATTAGCTTTGGAAGCGCAGTTGTATATCGCAGCGCATATGCAAATAACACGACTGCAACTTATGATGCCAACACCGAAAAAGTTGTAATATCTTATCGTGACTTGGGTAACTCAGGTTACGGAACGTCTATTGTAGGCACAGTTAGCGGCACCTCAATTAGCTTTGGTACTGCTGTTGTATTTGAAAGTGCTGATGTTAGGGATACGGGTTCAACATACGACTCAAATTCTCAAAAGGTAGTTGTAACTTACCGTGACACAGGTAACTCCAGTTATGGCACCGCCGTGGTTGGAACGGTGAGCGGTACTTCAATCAGCTTTGGAACACCTGTTGTATATGAAACAGCAAGCTCTCAGTACAACGCTGCCACTTTTGATACCTCAAACAATAAAGTTGTTATTGCCTACAGGGACAATGGCACCACGCATGGAACCGCTATTGTTGGAACGGTGAGCGGTACTTCAATCAGCTTTGGCACGGCAGTCGCTTTTGAGGCTTCCTCTACGGAGAGAATTGATTGCGATTACGATGCGCAGAACGGAAAAGTTGTCATTGCATATCAGGACGTAAACAACTCTCAGTATTGCACAGCCATCGTCGGCACGGTTAGTGGCACCTCCATTAGCTTCGGCACGGCGGCTGTTTTTGACCAAGTGGAAACTCAATCTATGTCCGTTACATACGATGAGACTGCGCAACGGACTATAATCTCATACAACAAGGCTGCTCCGACCCCTAAAGCTGGGCGCATTGTTGTGTGTACGGTGACGGGTGATTCTATTTCGTTTTCTACTCCTGTGGAGTTCGAACCCGCAGAGGTTCTTAGTGTGTCTTCATCGTATGATTCCAATGCACAAAAAGTTGTCACTTGCTATGTCGATGCAGGTAATAGCAACAAAGGCACAGCCGTTGTATTCCAAGCAGAATACGAGAACATCACCAGAGGCTCTGTAGCTGACGGCGACAATGCAACCGTGGACATCATCGGCTCAGTCAGCACAAACCAGTTGGGCCTCACCGCAGGGCAGCAATATTACGTCCAGACGGATGGCACGGTAGGTACAACACCTGCTAATCCAAGTGTATTGGCGGGGACCGCCGTTTCTGCTACAAAGATGGTAGTCAAATCATAAGGTAGCGTCATGCCGTTAATACCGCTCAACATCCCAGCAGGACAGTATCGCAACGGCACTGAGTATCAGTCTCAGGGCCGTTGGCGCGATGCAAACTTAATCCGTTGGCATGAGGGTGCGTTGCGCCCAGTCGGCGGCTGGCGTCAGCGCGGAAGCGTTGATTTAGATGGCGTAGCCCGCACAATGATTGCGTGGGAAGATAACAGCGGTGGCCGCCGTGTTGCGTTTGGAACGTACAATAAGTTGTACGCCATGACATCTGGCAACGCTGTTAGCGACATCACGCCAGCAGGCTTCACCGCTGGCCGCGTTGATGCCACATCCTTTACCAGCTACGGCGGCGGTGTTTACGGCAATAGCCTTTACGGCTTGCCGTCAGAAGACATCGGCACTGTTTTCCCGGCGACCACATGGAGCTTGGAAAACTGGGGTGAATACTTGCTGGGCATGACAGCTGATGACGGCAAGATTTATGAGTGGCAGCTTAACGGCGGAACACCAGCCGCAGTTCTATCAAATGCACCTGTAGATTGTTCCGGCATGATGGTGACTGAAGAGCGCTTTGTGTTTGCGTTTGGTGCGGGCGGCAACCCTCGCAAGATTGCATGGTCTGACCGTGAGGATAACAACAATTGGACACCAGCGGCAACTAACGAGGCTGGTGACATTGAAATCCAAACCAACGGCACAATCCTCAAGGGTTTGCGCACACGAGGGCAGTCATTGATCCTGACGGACCAAGACGCCCACACAGCCACATACAGCGGCCCTCCATTTGTTTATGGCTTTGAGCGTGTAGGTACATCGTGCGGCTTGATTGCGGCCAACGCAGCTGCGTCAATCGACGAGGGCGTAGTGTGGATGGGCCAGCGCTCATTCTTTATCTACGCTGGTGGCTCTGTGCGTGATTTGCCATGTGAGGTTGCGGATTATGTATTCAGCGACATGAACAACGACCAGCGGTCTAAGGTTCACGCCGTAGTCAACAGCCGCTTCAATGAAATCTGGTGGTTCTACCCAAGCGCAAGCGGAACAGAGTGCGACAGCTATGTTGCATTTGACTACGCAGAAAACATTTGGACCACTGGCACGATTGATCGCACAGCTGGCGTGGACCGTGGCGTATTCCGCCAGCCATTTTGGATTGCTGCCGATGGTGTTCTGTATGAGCAAGAGATTGGCTTTGATTACGGCGGCCAATCTCCATTTGCTGAAACAGGCCCAATTGCGCTTGGTGTAGGCGAAAACGTGATGGCTGTGCGCGGCATGATCCCAGACGAGAATACGCTTGGTGACGTTAATGCCACATTTAAGACACGTTTCTATCCGACAGATACTGAGCGTGATTACGGCCCGTATAACATGGCTAACCCAACAAGCCTGCGGTTTACTGGGCGTCAGATCAGAATGCGCGTCACAGGCAACACTGACTCTGATTGGCGTGTTGGCATCATGCGGCTTGACGCGGTGGCGGGCGGACGCAGATGAGCCGAATACTTCCTCCCATTACGGTCAATATAAACCAGTGGGCCGAGAATATGCGGCGTTACTTAGGCCGGGCTTTGGATCAGCTTGGCTTTAAGGAAACGTATTCATCGGCGTCTGAGAATGGCGTGATGCTGTGGGATAATGCTCTTGGCTACCCAGTGGTTTCCAAGAATGGCGAGTGGCGGCAGGTTGTTCTGGAAGATGGCCAGTATGCTGGCGGCGTTACAACGGATCAGACTGCTGCATCTACAAACACAGCGTACGCTTTGACGTACACATCAAGCATTGCCGAGGGTATTACAAACGGCACACCAGCATCTCGCATAGTCTTCGAAGAGTCTGGCGAGTATATGATTAGCTTTTCGGCGCAAATTTCGTCCACGTCCAGCTCAACTGTAAACTTCTGGTTCTGGCCGCGCGTCAACGGCGTTGACGTTGCTGGGTCAACGATGAAGAACGCACTGCACCAGAACGGGGCGACGCTTGTTGTGTCTCGGTCTGTTATCTTTAACTTTGCCGCCGGAGATTACTTGGAGGCGATGTGGGCTGTTGACAGCACTAGCGGATTTCTCGATGCAACTGCGGCAACGGCGTTTGCACCCGCAGCGCCAGCCTCCACCATTGCGATAACGAGGCTGCACGGATGAATAAAGAACTGGCACGCTGCAAGCCTTGGATCAAGGCAGCTTTAAGCTACAGCGGTGGCACGCATGGCTTCGATGATGTGGTCGCTGGCTTGCAAAAAGGTACGCTGCAACTGTGGCCTACGCCAAGGGGGTGCATAGTCACTGAAATAGTGGTATATCCGAAGAAACGCGTGTTAAACGTATTTCTAGGTGGCGGTGAATTGGACCAGATTTTAGATATGCACGATGATGTGATAGAATGGGGCAAGGCTCAAGGTTGCAGCGCTCTAACAATGTCCGGCAGGTTTGGCTGGAAGAAACCATTGAAGGCGCACGGCTGGGAAGCCCAGCACGCCTCATACGTTAAGGAGTTTGAGTAATGTCAGGCGGAAAAGGTGGATCAACATCCTCAACGGTTGAAATTCCTCAATACATTGAGGACGCGGCAAAGCGCAATCTAACCCGTGCGGACACAATCTCTCAGATTGGTTATGTTCCGTATTACGGTCCAGACGTTGCTGCGTTTACTCCAATGCAAGAGGCTGCATTCCAAAACACGGCTGGCACTGCTGGCGCTTTTGGTTTGGCGGGAGCGCCTATTAATACCTATTCAGCTACAGGGCAACGAATGGGCAACATTGGGCGGAGTACTGCTGGGTCCGCCTTCCCTATCGGCATGTCCCAGCAAGACATTATGGGTGGCATGGGGCCAGCGACAACTTACGCAGGCGGGGTTCGTGGTTACTCTTCTGCGCCAATGTATGAGCAAGCTATGGATGAGCTTGCTACGCGCCGTCCGGGTCAGAAAAATCTTATTGATAGCTTGTTTATTGACCCATACTCAGGCGTTCCCGGGGCAAATGTTGGCCCAATGGTTGACTACACTGACACCCGCACACCCGGCGACTTAGGCGGTGGTTCTGTTGGCGGTGGTGGTGATCTTGTTTCATATCCCGGCGCTGGCGGCGGCAATGGTTCGGCGCTAAGCGATTATGAAATAGACCAATACAGTCAAATCATAGCTGATGAACTCGGCATGGACTCATTTGACCCTAGCAAGACGGCTGAATCTCAAATGACGCCAGAGCAGTATGCTGCATATCAGTCTCAGTCTATGAGCAACCCAGCTCAGTTGGCTGCTGACAATATTTACATGAACAACTTGGCAACGTCCGGTCAAGGTTCACTTGCCACTGGCGGCATGACAGGCACAACGCTAGGTGGCGACGTTGCTGCTGGCCTTAACGCGGTATCAAACTTGCCCGGTCTTACTGGGCTGCTTGCAAATGAGGCGGCAGAGGCGTTCGCCCCACGCAACGAGTACCGAAACACCGATAACAGCAACCGCACGGCAATGGAAACGCAGCTTGATTATCAGGCAGCGCAACGGGCAGCAGGACTTGCCTCTGGAGCGATACCAGCGTTTGATCCAAATGATCCGTCTACATTTACCTTGCCCTCTGGGGAAAACGCTCAGCAAACCTTTACCAACACATACAGCGGCGGTTTTGAGTCAAGACCCTCCCACGCGACAGACAACGAAAGCAATGCCTCACAGCGTGCGGAAGCGGCTGCACGTCAATCAGAACTTCAAAGGCTAGCGTCAGCACTCGACACGCCTGAAAAGTTTTCTGCTTATACAAATTCTGAGAGCGCCAATTTTGATGCGCCAACGATAAGAGCAGCACAGTTGGCGAGGGGTGGTACTGGGATTGTCTACAAAGACGACCGTCGTGAGGTTTATTTGGATGGGGTCTTAATCGGCAACCCCAAGCGCGCTGAAACGGCAAGAGAAATGCTTGCCAAGGCGCAGGCAGCAAAAGAAGCATCGCGCACACCACCACCTCCTCCGCAGGTCATAAGAAACTGATAACTCAAGCAAAGAAAGGCCTGTAAGATGGGCGCACCAGCACCAGCACCGACAATGGCCGCGCAGCCTACTGCGCAGACTAACGCAACATATCAGCCAGCACCAATGGCCCCGCAGCAAGGCTTCAACGTAAACCAAGCCTCGGCGGGGGCATTGCAGGGCGCAATCGGCGGCACTCAGCGCGCCATGCAGGCCCCACTGCAAGTTGGCGCGTACGCAAACCCGTACACAAGCGCAGTTATTGACCGCACTCAGCAGGACATTGAGCGCCAGCGTCAAATGGCGATGAACACACTTGGCGCTCAAGCCACAGCGGCAGGCGCGTTTGGCGGCTCACGTCAGGGCGTTGCTGAAGGTGTGATGGCTGGCGAGTATGGCCGGATGGCAGGCGATATGGCAGCACAGCAGCGTCAGCAAAACTACAGCCAAGCGTTGCAGGCTGCGATGGCTGACCGTCAGGCTCGACTTGGCGCAGCATCCCAGCTAGGCGGCTTGGGCCAGCAAGCGTTCCAGACAGGTCAAACAATTCAGCAAAACCAGCTTCAGCAGGGTCTGTTGCAGCAAGGTATGCAGCAAGCGCTGATTGATGCAGCAAAAGGGCAGTACGCTGGCTACACCGCATCGCCAATGCAATCCTTGTCAGCGCCACTTGCCGCGTTGGGCGCAACTCCGGTTCCTCAAAGCACTACGCAATCGCAAAGCCCCGGCTTGTTCAATTACTTGCAGCTCGGGGCAAGTCTTTGTTGGGTGGCCCGTGAAGTTTACGGCGAGGATGACCCCAAGTGGCTGCAATTCCGCGAGTGGGTTATTGGTTATTCACCAAACTGGTTCTATAAAGCGTACAGCAAATATGGCGAAAAAGTGGCGAAGGTTGTGGCAAGAATGCCAGCGCTTAAACTTGTCATTCGCCCGTTTATGGACGCTAAGCGCAAGGCAATGGGGTATAAGTAAATGGTTATGAATCCGCAGCAGCCAAGTCAACCGCGTGGCGGTCTCCTCGGCTTATTTGATAAAGCCATGAAAACCAACGAAGACACTGGCCTTAGCCCGCTGCAAAACTTTGCTGCGGCGCTTGACCCGTTAATCCTGAAAGACTTGCGTGGCGGCGAAGGTATACGTCAGCAGGGCGTTCAGCGTGCGGCAAGCATGTCGAAAAACAAAACTGTTGACATGCTCCGCAAGCAGGGGCGTGACGATTTAGCAAATGCTGTGATGAATAACACAATTGGAGCAAGAGAAGCGTTTAGTGTTTTGCAGAGTGAGAAGGCTGCTGACTTGGCGTTTAGTCGCCAAAAGCAGCTAAAGCAAATGGGTACTGGTCTTGGCGGAAACAGTGAGTTTGCGCAAAAGTTTAGAATTTACAAGTCAGCCAACCCAGATATGCCAGACGCAGAAATATTGCAGCTCTTACAGGCTGAAGATAAAAGCAACCTTCCGGCAACATTCAGGTCACTCGACCTGACCGCTAGGGCTTCTGGTTTTAAGCCAAAGTCAGAGGGCGGAACGGGCAAGTACGAAGAGTTCATGTCTGGTCAAGGTGCTGGGTTTAAGCAAGTGGCAAAAAATATGGCCAACCTGACTACTGAAAAGTTGGAGCAGTACGGCGCAAGTATTCAGAAAGCTGGGCGCGCCACGGAGCTTATTAACAGAATTAAAACTAGCCCTTCTCTTGATGGCGTATTAGGCAAAGTAGAAGGCCAGTTAAAACCCGGCACACCGGGAGGCTTTTTGCTGCTGAATGCTGCTGAGACTGATCTAGTCCAACTTATAGATAACTTGGAAAATAGTGTTTTCCTTTCTGCCTTCCAAGACTTAAAGGGCGGCGGTCAGATTACAGAGCTTGAGGGTGAAAAAGCACAGCGAGCAATTGTAAACTTGAGCCGAGTAAGGAGCAGAAAAGATTTCTTAGAGGCGCTGCAAGATTACCAAGACGTTATAGATGCAGGCGCGGAAAGAGCCGCAAAGGGTTTGACTGTAGACAACCCTTACACTGGGACTATTAGCTTCTCGGGCTTTTCAAATCTTCCAAGCCCCACCCAAGGAGCCTCTAGCCCGACCGCTACCCCACAGCCGACTGTAATAAACGGCTACACAATTCAGCCAAAACCATAGGACTGATTTATGCCTACTTTTGAAATAACAGCTCCAGATGGCAAAAAGTATGACGTTACAGGCGATAATGCTGAGGGAGCGTACAACGCTTTAATTAGTATGCTTGGGGGCAATCAGGCAGAGCAAGCGCCAGAGCCAGCCCCAACAGAGCCATACGTTGATGAGCAAGGCGTAACTCGCTACCCAAACTTGCAGCAAGTTGAGAGTGGCGCGTTTGAAGATATTGCTGGAGCTGGTCTTGCTGGCATGGCGCGTGGCGTTAAGGGCTTGGCTGAAACCCCAGAGATGCTTGGCCGTGCAGTAATTCGCGGAGGTCAAGAACTGGCCCAGCTTGCTGGCGCTGAGATTGAAAATGAAATGCCTGTATTGGATACAGCAACAGGCAGAGGGATTGAGGCTGCGCTTTCTACCTTTGGCGGCGATAAGGCTATGGCGTACCGTGGCGAAAGCACGCCCGCGCAGTTTGCTGGTACTATAGGTGAGTTTGTTGGACCCGGAGGAATATTGGGTGGCGGTAAAAAGCTAATGCAGGCTTCCGTTGCTGCTGGGGCGGGCAGTGAAGCTGCTGGTCAAGCGACTGAAGGTACGGACCTTGAACCTTATGCAAGAATTGCTGGCGCTCTAATTTCACCATACGCGGCAAACAGAACGCTATCTGCGTTTCAAAAAAAGAACGTGAACTCCCCAACGCTTCAAACATTAAAGGCAGAAAAAAACTCCGCGTATGATCTTTTAAAATCAGAGGGAACTGGCTTGACAGGTACGCAGACAGCATACTTGGTGCAGGACATGAGGAGCGTCCTAAACATGGACGACATCATACTATCAGCAAAGCCATCCGTAGAAAAGGCGCTGGCCCTTGTTGATGAAGTTGAAAAATCTGGGGCAATGAATTTGTCAAAGTTTAACGAGCTTCAAAAGGCTTTAGGAAAAATATACAAGACCGCGCCGGACGCGCCAGAGGTTTTGTCAATGCTAAAGAAAATGGATGACGTTCTTGCTGACGGCAGTAGGGATGCTGCGTTAATGCAGGCCGCAAAGGCAGCAAATTCTAAGTACGCAAAAGCCCGGATGCTTGATAAATATTTTACTCAAGCAACTGAGGGCGCAAAAAAAGGTAGCTTAATACCAAAAACAGGCGATGCGCTTCAGGCTACCGCAACCAGAATACTTCGAAATGATAAGGCCTCTGCGTTCTGGACTTCAGATGAGTTGGCTGCACTTCGAAAGGTTGCAGATGGGACCATAGGCAGCAGAGTCTTAGGTGCAGTTGGCAAGCTGGCCCCTACCTCAAACGGCTTAATGTCAGGGATAAATATTGCGCTCCTAGCAATACCCGGAAACGCCGCCTATGAGATTATGGGTATGACAGCAGCAACTTTTGCAAAGATGGGCTACAATTCAAAAGTAAAAGCCTCTCGCAAGGCTCTTGAAGATTTAGTTCGCTCTGGCGGCGTTGCGGAGCCTTCAAAAGTTGTAACCAAAGAATTAGTCCAAGACATAGTTGCTAGATTAAGCGGCTTGCAGGCTCAGGAGCAGCAATAATGGAACTTAAACCAAAATCACGCAGCGAAATCGAAGGCATTGTGCAGGACGCAATCTCTGATGCGGTGGACTTTGTTGAGGGCGAAATCAGCGAGGACCGCATCAAGGCGCAGCGCTACTATGACGGTGAGGTTGACCTTGGCTATGAAGATGGCCGAAGCAAGGTAGTCGCCACAAAAGTACGAGATACTGTACGTTCCGTGAAGCCAAGCCTGATGCGCATATTCCTCAGCACAGCCAAGCCAGTTGAGTTTGTGCCGCGCGGACCAGAGGACGTGGCAATGGCTGAGCAGGCCACTGAGTTCATGCACCATGAGTTTACCCGGCTAAACGGATACCGCGTGCTGAATGACGCCTTCCAAGATGCGCTGGTCAAAAAACAAGGCATCGTGAAGGCATACTGGATGACATATCCAGAGGCCGAGATTTACACGTTTTCTGACCTGTCCGACGACGAATACACATATCTAATTGAAGACGACAGCGTGACTGTGCTGGAGCATACGGTTGAAATGTCCATTGAGATTGATCCAATGGGTATGGAAATTGAGATGCCAGTCCACAGCGTTAAGCTGAGCCGCCAGAAGGATATGGGCGAGCTGTGCATTGAGAGCGTTCCGCCGGAAGAGTTTTTCATCAACCGTGACGCACGCTCATTAACCGACGCTTATATCGTTGCTCATCGCACCGACATGCGCGCTGGCGATTTGATTGCAATGGGCTTTGACCCAGACGTAGTGCTAGACTTGGATAGCTTTGAAAGCGGCTCTGATATGACAGAGGCCGAGATGTATGAGCGCCGCGGTTACGACATGGACACCTCAGACGAGGACATTGAAGACCCATCCATGCGCAATGTTGCCGTGACTGAAGCGTATATGCGCATTGACGTTGACGGCACTGGCATACCAGTTTTGCACAAATTAATCTGTGGCGGCACGTCATACGAATTGCTGGACTTTGAGCCATGCGATGAGTTGCCGTTTGCCAAGTTTGAGGTCGATCCAGAGCCACACGCGTTCTATGGTCGTTCACTGGCCGAGATTGTTATGGATGACCAAGACGCAGCCACATCTGTACTGCGATCTATTCTCGATAACGTGGCGATGACGAACAACCCTCGCCTTGGCATTGTCGAAGGTGCGGTCAACATTGACGACGTTCTTAACAACGAGATCGGCGCAATTGTGCGTATGCGCGCGCCCGGCTCAGTCCAAGAATTGTCCGTCCCATTTACTGCCGGGCAGACACTTGGCGCGCTGACATACCTAGACGGACTCGTAGAGAGCAAGACAGGCGTTTCTAGGGCGTCAATGGGCCTAGACCCTGATGCAATGCAGTCAACTACAAAGGCCGCTGTGCAGGCTACTGTGCAGGCCGCAGCTGGTCAAGTTGAGGTTATGGTTCGCAACCTTGCCGATGGTATGCGTGATTTATTTGGCATCATGCTGCGCTTGATGAGCAAGAATGTTGACGAAGAGCAAATGATGCGGATGAACGGCATGTTTGTGCCTATTGATCCTCGCGTTTGGAACCAGTCAATGGATGTTGCCATTAACGTGGGCCTTGGCACTGGCCGTGAGGAAGAGAAGGCAATGGCTCTCAACCAAGCCCTCCAGATGCAAACAATGGTCTATCAAAACTATGGCCCGATGAATGGTCTGGTGAGCCTGACCAACATTCGCAACACGCTGGCCGACCAGCTGGCGGTATCGGGAATACGCAATGCTGACCGTTACTTTGCGCCGATTACGCCAGAGATTGAAATGCAGATGCTGCAAATGCAGCAGCAGGCACAGGCACAGCAAGGTCAGGCGGCTGATCCAAACGCTGCATTCTTGCAGGCAGAGCAAATGAAGGCCCAAACCAAGGCTCAGACCGACATGGCCAAGCTGCAACTTGAAATGCAGAAGGCAGCGGCCAACGACGATCTCAAGCGGGATCAGATGGCGCAAGACTTGATGGTAGACGCGGCAAAGATTTATGGCGAATACGGAACCGCTGTGGATGTGGCCCGTGTGAAGGCTGAGCAAGACAAGATGCGCATGATTGGCGGCATGGCTCAAGGGATGCCGCAGCAATGACAACAGAAATACGCATAGAGGCCGATGAGGCCCGCCGTTTGAAAAACGACACTGCATTTAAGCAGTTTATGCAGAGTGTGCGCGAAAACCAAATGCAGGTTTTTGCGAGCAGTGGGGCAGCTGACGTGGCTGCCCGTGAAGAGGCTCACGCGATAATCCGTGCGCTTAACCAGATCGAAGTGACCCTTGACGCTGCACTTGCAGCAGAGACGCTTTTGGATCGCAAACAAAGGACGTAGCACCGATGGAATCGACTACCCTAGAAGACGCAGTAGATAGCCTACTCGCACCCTCAGAGGAAACTTCTGAGGACAATAATTTTGACGCAGCTGTGGACGCAATGATTGAGCCTGATGACGATCAGTCTGAAGAGGTTGAGGTTGCAGACGAAGAGCAAGATGACGTTGAGGCATCCAGCGAAGATCAAGGCGATGATCTTGATGATGTCGAAATTGACGACGAAGACCTAGTAGAGGCACAAGCTGAAGACACCAATCTCATCCCCGTCAAAGTTGACGGAAAAGAAGAGATGTGGACACTGGATCAGTTAAAGCAATCTGCTGCGGGACAAGCGGCAATTAATAAACGGTTCCAAGAAGCCGCTGAAGCGCGCAAGCAAATTCAGCAGCAGGCAGCCGTATTGCAACAGCAGCAGCAACAAATTTTGCAGCTGCACCAGCAAGCACAAAACGGTGGACTGCAAGCCCCAACCCCGCCAACACGCGAGTTGTTTGAAAGTGACCCAATCGGGTACATGGAAGAAAAGCTCAAGTATGACGAGAGTAAGGCACAGTACGACCAAAACTTATTCCAAATGCAACAAATGCAGCAGCAACAAGCTCAGCGGCAGACGCAGGCGCACCAGTCGTATCTGCAAGAGCAGGCTGAAATCTTGAAGCAACACATCCCAGAGATGGCTGACCCAGAAAAGGGTGAGCGATTGAAGGGTGAGCTGGTTAATGTTGGCATGGAATATGGCTTTACGGCAGACGAAATGGCTGCCGTGTCAGATGCACGTTATGTGCGAGCGCTGAATGACGCCCGCAAGTACCGCGCACTGGTGGCCAAGCGCAAATCAACACAGGCCAAAGGTGAGAAAGCCCGGCCAGTGGTGAAAGCTGGTGCGAAAAAGCGGCAAGACGGAAATGTTGCAACTCGTAAAAAAGCGCAGTCGCGCTTGCAGAAAACTGGCTCAATCGACGACGCATTGAGCTTGATCTTAAATCAGTAAGTCTTTGAAAGGACACACTAATGGCACAGCCAACCAACACATTTGATACCTATGATTCCGTAGGCATCCGTGAAGACCTCAGCGATGTTATCCACAACATTTCGCCAGAGGAAACACCCTTTTACAGCAAGTCTGCTAAAAAGGCCGCACGCAACACTTTCGTAGAGTGGCAAACAGACAGCCTCCGCGCTTCTGCCGCCAACGCTCACATCGAGGGTGACGCAACCACTGCCGAGGCTCGCACAGCGACAACTCGTTTGGGCAACTACACGCAAATCTTCAAAAACGCCGTTGTCGTATCCGACTCCGACGATAATGTCGATAACGCAGGTCGCGCAAAAGAGATTGCATATCAAACACTTAAGATTGCCAAAGAGCAAAAATTGGACATCGAAAAAGCACTTTTCGACAACAATGCTCGTGCAGCTGGTTCTTCTTCAGTTGCTCGTGAACTTGCAGGCGCACCAGCTTGGATGACAACCAACACTGTAGCAGGTTCCGGCGGTGCAGACCCAACCGGCGACGGTACAGACGCCCGTACAGACGGCACACAAGCTGCTTTCTCACAAGCCAACTTTGACACTGTTATGCAGTCAATCTGGGTTGCTGGTGGTAAGCCTGACACAGTGTATCTGTCTGCGTTCCAAATGAATGTAGCTCTGGGCTTCACAGGTAACAACAACCAGCGTTCCAGCGTACAAGCTGGCGACGAGCGCGTTGTTAAATCCTTGGCTGTGTACGTCACACCTTGGGGTACTGTAGAGTTCATGCCATCCCGCGAAAACCGTTCGCGCGACGTGTTCATCATGCAAGATAACATGTGGGAAGTTGCTTCCCTGCGTGGCACGAAGAACGTGGCATTGGCGAAAACTGGCGACAACACTACTCGCCAAGTTGTGACAGAACTTACACTCTGCGCCAAAAATGAAGCTGCAAACGGCATCATCGCCGACTGTACAACTTCATAATCTAAAAGATGGGGGCGGGAGACTGCCCCCATTTTCACTTTAAACGGAGACTAAAATGACAAAAGCCACAGTAACCGTTGCAAATGTTTTTACATCTGCTGGCAAGTTTTTCAAAGGCGACGTGATCGACCTTCCCGCTGACGAAATCAAAGCAATAAACGAAATTCGCTCTGGTGCGCTTGAGGCTGAAAAGCCAGTGGCCAAAGCCAAAGCGCCAGCAAAGAGAAAACGCGCTCGCAACGAGAACGGCACTCTTCGCGCTGACAATCCGTCTACCATCCACATCAACGAGGCTTGGGTAAATGATTAATACATCAACCAAGATTTCGGAAAATATCTCGTTTGATAGCGAGGACAACATGGTTATCAAGCGGACCTTTGACGCATCACACATGCTCAAGGACGCTGCACAGGCCCGTGAGGTGACGAAGAACAGTTTTGCCTCTGACTACAAGCACGTCGGCAATGTTGACTTAGCTCTGCTCAATGTGTGGCTAAAAGAGGCTGGAGTGGCTTGGACTGATACACAAGCGGTCAAAGATGTGTTAAAACGTAAGCTAATGAGCAGCGAATTTAGCGCCCTTCGGGTCTGGGAAGGCAGTTACTAAAATGGAAATGGACGCGATCTTGAATATACTTTTTGCGGTCGTCATCGGCGGACTTGGCTGGTGGCTGAAGACGCAGCGGGAAGAGCTGGATCGCCTCCGCATTTTACTTAATCGCAGCCGTGAGGAAATGGCGAAAGAGTATGTGACCAAGACTGACAGCAATCAAGTTCTCTTGCAGATTATGAATAAGTTTGATCGGCTTGAGGAGAAAATTGACAGATTGATGGAGAAATAGATTGCTTTGCGCTCTGGTCTTTGTGGGCTTCGGACACGCTTGGATACAGGGTGTAGGCAATGTTCTGGTGAAGTCGTGTTACTACAACTGCGGCAGTGAGAAGATAACAAAGGTGCAGTGGTATGATCGCAAGTATAGCGTGCCGCCGCATTATGTTTGTCCAGTGAGGTTTGCTGAAGCATGATTGAAGTTTTAGCCCTAGCAAGTGCGGTTAGCACAGTCGCAGGCGGGATTAGCTCTGCGGTACAAGCTGGCAAGGACGTTGGTTCTGTGCTGCCGCAGTTTGGCAAGCTGGCCAAGCTGGAAGCCGATATAAATTTAGCAGAAAAGGGCCGACACAAAGGCCCGCTCGGGAGGCTTACCTCTACAGAGGAAGAGGGCTTCGCAATTGCAAACGCGAAGATGAAACACAAAGAAGCAATGGATACGCTCCGCAGCCATTGTCGCTTGTATGGACCACCGGGCATGTGGGAGACAGTGCAACGCGAAATGGGCGCAGCTAGAGCAAGGCAGAAGAAAGCTCTGGAGGAACAGGCTGCAAAGCGTGACCGCATCTTTTACTTCATTACTGTTGCGGTTGCTTGCACCGTGGCTGTGGTCGGAAGCGGTGGACTGTTCTGGTTTGCAGCGTTGCTTGCAGAAGAGGTTAGGTAATGTGGGTCTTGATTTGGTTTCAGCTTTCTACAAGCGTCATTCACTTCGAGGTTGGCCAGTATAGCTCTGAAAAGGACTGCACGGATGAGCTGCGTCGGGCTTCTGTTCTGGTGACGAAAAACAATGAATATTTGCAGTGCTTAAAAATTACGAAGGGTAAATAGAATGGCACACACAATACTTGACGACTGGAAAGTTCTGCCGCGACTTATGATGCTGGCAGTCACTGTTCTGACTTATCAAGCGGTGCATTGGTTTATGGGGCTAGATGATCCCAGCGTGGCTCAGTCAGGGCTTGTCAGCGTCTGTATGGGCGCGCTCACAGGATGTTTTGGTATCTGGATGGGTAAGGAGTCCAAAACGAGCGTAGCCAGCACTGGTTCAAGCTCAAAAGTAGAGTATGAGGTGGGACAATGATCGGTCAGATAATAGGATCACTCGGCGGACTTGCTGCGAGCTATATTGACGGCAAGACTGCCGTGAAGAAAGCCGAAGCTGAGACCAAGATGAAAATCGCCACTGGCGAGATCAGCTGGGAGCAGGCTGCTATCGAGGCCAGCAACAATTCGTGGAAAGATGAAGCGTGGACCGTGGCGTTCATAGCCATCGTTCTTGGTAGCTTTATACCGGGCATACAACCTTACATGGCGCAGGGCTTTGCTAATCTGGACGCTGCGCCTCAGTGGTTTCAGTGGGCGATGTATGCAAGCATTGCGGCGAGCTTTGGTATCCGCACGGTAAAGGGGCTGAAAAAATAATGGAAAACGTCAAAATACCTCTCGCCCTTGTGGCTGCAATGGCCGTTCAATTGGCCGCTGGTGTTTGGTGGGTCAGCCAGCAGGCGGCTACGATTGCCAGTCTTGAGGAGACTGTCGATCAAATAGGCTCTCGCATGGCCATTGAGGACAATATCAACCTCAAGCGTGACGTGCAGGACAATGCTATGGAAATCGAATATGCTTTCGTTGAGATTGAGGAGATTTGGGACGAATTAGCTAACTTAGCTAATTCGATTGGTCAGGTCACGCAGTTGCAGCAACGAGTGGCTTTTATTGAGAACGATCTTAAATACATAAGCCGTGACCACAACGGTATCATGGATATGAAAGGTGGGATGGATTAATGGCGACACCAGCAAAAGGCAAGGCCCGCGTAAAGGTTACGGCATCCGGGAAAAAGGTCAGCTACGGTCAGGCGGGCAAAGCGAAGGGTGGCGGGCCACGGGTCAAGCCCGGCACATCCAAGGGCGATGCGTATTGCGCGCGTTCTGCCGCGCAGAAGAAAAAGTTTCCCAAGGCTGCGGCTGATCCAAACAGCCCGCTAAATCTTTCACGCAAGCGCTGGAAATGCTCCGGCACTAAATCGAAGAGGACTTGATGAAATGGCAAAGCTCACACCTGCACAAAAGGCTAAGGCCAAAGCAATGTCTGCTAAAAGGGGCGTTAAGTATCCAAACGCTTGGAGCAACCTTGCCGTGGCCAAGGGCCAAAAGCCCAAGAAAAAGACAACAGCGAAAAAGACAACAGCATGAGCAAGGCAATGGCAACGCTCCAAGCTAAAATCGGCGCAACAGCCGATGGCGAGTTTGGGCCAAACACAGCGCGAGCAATCGCAAAGCACTTCAACCTATCCCCGGCGCGCGGCGCTCACTTGATGGGGCAGGCATCGCACGAAAGTGGCGGCTTCAAGCGCACCCGTGAAAGCCTGTATTACAGCACGCCAGAGCGCATCCAAGCTGTCTGGCCATCTCGCTTTCCAACCGTTGAGGATGCAGAGCCTTATGCTAAGAATCCGAATGGTCTTGCTGGCAAGGTTTACGCTGGCCGCATGGGGAACGAGAATGAGGCGCAAGCAAGCCTGTACATTGGTCGAGGATTTCTTCAGCTGACCGGGCGCAACAATTACCGCTCGTTTGCGTCTGACATGGGCGTGCCGAAGGTTATGACTGACCCGGACTTGGTTGCTAACGAATATGCCTTTGAGACTGCGCTGTGGTTCTTCAACAAGAATGGATTGTTTACCATTGCTGACGAAGGCGTGACGGATGACGCCATCAAGCGCATCACGCGCAAGGTGAACGGCGGCTATCATGGTCTGGATGATCGAAGCAACCAGAGCAAAAAAATCCACACTTGGCTCATGGCTTAGTTTAGCTAAGTTAGCTAAATGGCGAAGCAAGATCAAAAAGCAAGCGCGGCGGTGGGTAGGGCCGGAGAGCATTTAGCCCTCGCCTACCTGTCGCTGGCTGGCTACATCTGCACGCTCTGCCAGATCAAAGATCACGATGCGTATATACAGACGGATACACAGACGTTGACCTTGCAGGTGAAGACCGCCAGCAAGACGCACAAGACCACCAACAGTTACGCATTCCACACGCCCAAAAGGAACGTAGGGGTGTCAGACGTGTTTGCGTTTGTATCCATTGATTTAGGCGCTGTGATATTTCGCCGGGGTGATGAGCTGACCTCGGTGACAACATATATTTCACCAGAGGCATTTATGGATGAAAAGCAATCAATGCAAAAAACATTCGACAGCTTCAAATAGCCACTTGCTGCCGGGCGCGCCTTTGATTAGAAAGTCTGAGTGGGTGGCTCAACCTTAATCGTTGTTTATTGGTTTTGCGTTACCGAATGTGCCAGCATCACGCCACCCACACGACCTCAAAATATAATGCCCACCAGCGCCATCAAACCAGCGCCGCTGATGAAGCCAAAGATAGCTCCGATCAGACCCGCTGCGTTTATCATGCGCTCAAGTTCTTTGTCGTCCATCAATCATCATCCTCAAAACAGTTGTTCAACGGCTGAATGGGTTGCTTGCTAAACACCCAGCGCCACTGCCGCTTGGTATAGCCCGGCACTTCAACAAAGTCTCGCACGCGGTAAACCTTGTTCGCCTCCCACATTTTCTTGAGATAGCTTGACGTGCGCGGCACGCTGTCTCCCAGCAGCTCAGCGGCCTCTGCTGCCGTTATGCGCTGGTCATACGGGATCAAAGCAAACAGGCGATTGCCTTGGTCAATGCTGTGCTGCTTGCTGGCCTCAGCCGCCTTAATCATGGACGGGGCCATTGTGGTAGGCCTGCGCGGGCCGGATGGCAGAGCTTCACGCTTGCGCTGGCGATACATGAGCGTTTCGAACTCCCATAGACAGTGGCCGTATGTGATCTCAAAGCGCTCATGCTTATCGGTCACGCCCTCCAGCTTGGCCCTCAATCGCTCGGCTGCGTCTTTTGCATCTCGCGCTTTAGTACGTCGAGCAGCGCTTGCTGCTCTTCCAGCCGCTGCTTCAAGTTTGGTCGCATCGCCGTCTTCTGCTCCGTCAGCATTATGCTGTTGTTCCGCTCCAGCCTTTTTATAATAATCTGAGTTTGGTCCGTATTCACGTTTCTTCCTTTCAAGTTTTATGTTCGCAGCCGAACAAATGCGATGTATTGTTGACGGCGATACCCGCAGCAATTCTGCGGTCTCAATCTGAGACATGCCTTGCTGTGCGCAATCAAGAACGTGGCGGGTAAGTGCATCTGGATCGTATTTCATTGGTAGTCCTCCAAGGGGTCTATCTGGCCTATGCCGTTGCAGACTTCGCATTCTTCCATGTGGCTTCCGAAGTCGCCGTGCCAAGTTGAGCTTTGGCGGACCCAAACATCGCGCTCAACCTCGCCTTCGCCATCGCACTCAGGGCAGTTTATCCAATCTTCCATAACCTTCCTCCTTATAAATTTTTGCATTTGCCTTCGTTGTCAGTGAACCACACATGGCCATCGTTTATAACCATGTGACCAGCGCCAATAAGCGCGTCTACAGCTTGCTTATATGTTGAGCGTGGATTTGCGGCTGAGGACACCTTGCCGATGAAGTGATCTTTCAGCGTCTCCTCAGAGATAACCCAATATGTTCTTGGCTCTGGCCACCCAACCCCTCCGGGGTTTGGCTGCCCGACGCCCTCACCGCGTAGCTGCGTAAACACCTTGCGAATTAGGACTTGGTTCTTGCCCTTGATGCGTGGCTTGTTGGCCTCTTCAATCTCGCTTTCAGTGGCCTGCACAACAGTACAAGTCGTAACGCTGTCACCATCTTCATCAACGCCAAGCTCGATGACGTTCAACTTAAACTGGAATATAACGCCTGTTTCCATGTCACGCTGTTTCGTGGCCTTTGCCGTGCGCAGGCCAGTGTTCTCATCGTAATCAAGTTCAATCTCTGTGTCGGTCGCGGCGCGTAAACTCGAATGCCCCCTAGCACCAGCGGCCTTATCCTTGCCGGAGTGGTGAACAACGTCCAAGTGTGCGCTGGTTATCTCGCGCAGCTTATCGCAATTGCCGATAAACTTTGTCATATCCTCTGGCGAGTTTTCATTGCCGCCAGCCATTGAGCGGCTGAGCGTGTCAACAAATATACACTTCACCTGACCGTGTTTCTTCGACACCTCACGGCACAGCTTCTCAAGCACAGCCATGTCAACCTCGCCGTCAAGTAGGTTGACCGGGGCCGGGCGCACAGCCAGCTTAACATTCTTATGCTCTGGGTATTTTTTCTTTAGCGCAACAACGCGATTGTGAAACGCCATGCCGCCCTCGGTTGCGAGGTATAAAACAGAGCCACCAATAACCTTGTGGCCATTCCACTCCTCACCGCAGGCGATGTGCCAAGCAAGATCAAGCGCAAAGAATGACTTGCCCACGTTTGATGGGCCGTAGATCACAGACATTTGACCCTCGCCAAGCCAGCCCTTCACAAGATAGTTGCGGCTCAGCTGCGGGATGGCCTCGTCCGGCATAAAGATTTGATCCATGACGCTCTGCACGGTCAATGCTTTCTTCGCCGCTGCCGGACCTTGGTTCACCCATACGTCAGAATAATCCCAGCCCTCCATGTCGGGCAGGATGTATTCAACGCCCAGCTCAGAGAAGGCGCGCTCGCACTCTTTGCGCCCGGCATCATCGTTATCGCCTGCAATGACAAGCTCGGCATCTGGCTTGGCTTGTTGCAGGTTGTCTATCACAGCCAAAATGTTCCCTGCATTTAGAGCAAACACGCATGGCTTGCCCGTGGCCTCATGCACAGTCGCGGCTGTTGCCCAGCCCTCTGCAACATATGCAAACTCACGAATGGGTCCGCCAATCACGCTAAAGTTGCCAATCACGGGAAGCTGATAGGAAAACTTTTTCTTGCCGTCAGCATCAATGAACTGCGCGCCAACGCGCCTGCCCTTCACGTCAATGATCGGGATAGTCAGCGTATCGCCGTCAATCTTGGCGTTGTGCAGTTTAATCTTTTTCTTCTCAAGATATGGGTGACTGCTCATGGGGTCACGCTCCGGCCATTCAATATCAACTCTCGTTACCTCCA
>Ga0208148_1000256_pt1 | contig 20480 bp, 46 predicted proteins | sample DEB08_DNA_16_FD_184525 | JGI IMG/M metagenome (GOLD analysis project Ga0208148, IMG submission 184525) | Aqueous microbial communities from the Delaware River and Bay under freshwater to marine salinity gradient to study organic matter... | ecosystem: Environmental > Aquatic > Marine > Coastal ...
TTTAGGAATACCACCGCTAAACGCTTTACGTCTTATTAATCTGTCATGATTACCAATTGTAACAGTTGCTTTTGGGAATGCTTTATACCATCGTTGTAACTTGTTAATAGCAAGTGTAAGTTCATCGCCACCGCTTAAACCATTAGGGTCTGACTCATGGTAACTTGAATAATGGTTATCAATAACATCTCCAATAAAAACAACCTCGGAACAATTATATTTTTCTTGAACACTCTTGCAATGTGATAGATATTCTTTTAGACAAAATGGCTCATGTAAATCCCCTATAACTAAAACATTATTACTATTTGGTTTCATTGGTTTGTTTTTATTAAGTTTATTGTAATCTCTTCTAATATTAACCTCCCTCCATTGCTTAGCAGTTAACCTGTATCTATTCTGCTTTCGTTTTCCATCATTCTCTTTAGGTGGTAAATCTAATAATATAGCCTCAGACTTGTTTAACCATCTTACACTTTTCTCTTGTTTGCTCATCTTTATTTAGTTTTATAATTATTAATCCATTTTAACCCAGCTTTATACGCTTCTTCTGAGGTGTCAAAATCCGCTAAGACATCTTCTGTAATCCAAGTAGTTTTACCTTTCCGTAATATACCAACTAGCCAGTAGTCTTGAAAACGAGCCATTACTGTGACATTCAACCACCAACCTAAAGGAATTTCTTTTGTATTCATATTTATAATTTAAGCAAATGTATATAAATTAATTAACCCCACCTAATTTAAAACGGAATTTCTTCTTCTCCAAATGCATCAATAGCAGAAATAGTTGGTAATTGTTTCTTTTCATCCTTAAATTCTTTTAATTCAGTATCTAAAGGGTTGTAAAGTTTAATTGCCTCTCCAATAGCATCTAAATCTTGTGAGTAATTAACCTTCATATAAATATCTATCTTATCTGGATACCATTTTATAACTAAAGGATTGTCTTTTTTTGTAGTGTCACCTCCTGTATGCTTGTTTCTAACGTTATCAATTACTAACTCATTTTCGTTATCTTCTTTTTGATTTAAATACCATGTAAAAGACGCTTTATTTAATAACCAACCACCCTCACCATCGTAACTTGTAACATCTTCGCTAGAACGTTGTGCGCTCATTGTAGGGTGTTGAGAAACGTGGACAGAACAATGCTTTTTGCTAAAGTTTAGTATTTTAATACCTAATATCTTACCATCAGCATAAGCGTTCCCCGTGTCCTGCCATCCGTTCATAAATGAGTTAATAGGGTCCAAAAACAATGCGTGTACATCTACTCCCTTTTTTATTAAATCCTCAGTAAAATCACAAGCTTCCTTAACGCTCTCAACATCTATAAAGTAAAAATGCTTATCCATCCAAGCAGATGCCCTGTTAAATAGTTCTGGGTTTGTCTTTCTTACATTTTTAGCCAAGTCACCTAAAATATAATTCATATAATTTAACTTCATTGACCACTCGCTGTTTTCTTGGAATGCTACTACAAATATTAAGTCATTACAAATTGCTCCTAAACATTGTAATACTATATTTATACTCGTTTTACCTTCTCCTTTTCTGCCAGTACATAAATAAAACTCATTCTTTTTAAATAGAAAATACTCGTTTAAAGTTGTAGAAGTACTTTTAAACCCTTGTGGTATTACTCCACTAATATAGTCTTCTATATCTTTATTAATCTCTTTATGCGGGATTAAATGCTTTTTATGTACGTCTTCTGCACTAGGGTCTTCTAACTGTTGGTTAGTGTTTATTAGTTGTATCATTTATTCTTTTTAGTGCTATGTTAAAATAGTTTTCGTCTTGTTCTATTCCTATAAAGTTTCTATTAGTATTCTTTGCTGCTACTCCAGTAGTACCTGAGCCCATCGTAAAATCTAAAACAGTTTCGTTTTTGTTTGTGTAGGTCTGTATTAAATACTCCATTAACTCAATAGGTTTTTGTGTTGGGTGTACTGGCTTACCTTTAACTTCTAAATCAAATTCTAAAATACTTTGAGGGTAATTAGTAAATTCTTGAACTGTATCTCTATGTGATGGTCTTTTACCAAATGATACTTCCTCATCTCTATATTTGGTTGGCTTTTTTCTTGTCTTCTCACACTTCAATAAACCTTGTGGATAATACTCCATTCTATTTTTACTTTGTGATTTATGGGCTACTTTTCCAAAGCTGAAAACAGATATATTTTCGTGTTTTTTAAGGGGTGAGTTCTTTGCGTGTGCAAAACCACTATTATATTTAGTTTTTCTCCATATCCAATCATACTTATAATTCTTAATATTACTCATTCTCAAAGCACTACTAAAAGGCTCTGAACCAAACAAAACTATAGCACCATTTGGCTTTATAACTCTATTCAGTTGTTCCCACATCAAGTCAAAGTCTATAACGCTATCCCATTTACAAGCAGTAGTTCCATAAGGTGGGTCTGTTATAATAGCATCAATACTATTATCTTCAATTGTTTTCATAATCTCAAGGCAATCGCCTTTATGTAGTTTTATCATTATTTATTTTTTTTATTTTATTTTTTAAATCTATAATTTCTTGGTCTTTACAACAGGAACTGCATTGGTTTTCACAACCTTTCATTTTAGTTCTATTATAAAATCCACATAAAAACTCACTCATACGTATTTGGTTTTTATTTTAAAATCTGTTTAACGCTTCTGTTATCATATTGCCTAATTTATTATTAACAAAGTCTTGTGTGAAAGTTTCTTTATAGTTTTTGTAAGTCTTTAAAACCTCTTCTTTTGCAATGTCTGTTTTTGCTTCTAATAATTTATTAAGTTGGTTGTCTTGCAAATCTCGGTAAAAAGAATCATAAAACAAAGACAAATCTGTATTTAATATTTTACTTAAATCTTTTTGCGCCAAATCATCTATTATAGTAGTTCCATAATGTCTAATATTCATAGTTAAATGATAAATATATAATTTAGCGAATAGAACGTTGTTATTAAGCGTTTCTTTTTTCTGACGGTTAATCCATCCAAAAATAGTATTGAGTGCCTCTATGTCGTCTTGGTTAGGCTTAAACGGCTTATCTGAACCAAACCTCCAAGATAATTTATTAACTGCCTTTTCTAAGTTGTATTTCATAGTTTATAAATCTTTGTCTAAATCTTTGTAAAGATTCCTTGTTTGTTCTTTAATGGTTTCTACTTTCTGCAAATTAAGCCAGCGTTTATAGTGTATTTGATATTCTTTTAAATTGTCTTTTATTTTACGTTCAGAAATTAAGTGAGCGTTAAAGTTTGCAAGGTAAAAAGAAACTGTTTTTATATTTGTTCTTTTATTCATTGCAATACTTTCTAAATACAATTTATCTTTTACTGTTAAATCTTTAAATTTTATATGATTACTATAATCTGGTTTTGCTTCTTTTACTAAACCGTTACTATTTAAATTAGTATTAATATTTAATTTAGTTTCATATTCTACTTCTACTTCTACTTTCGGAACCATACCGTAACCCTTTGAAAGCCTTTCGAACCCTTCCGAAGGGTTAACTTTAGATATAACTAAACCTTTAATCTTTAATGAATTAGGTAAATTATTATAAGTATCAATAGCAGACTTTTTCATATTTGTATTATAATTCTGATGTTTCATGTAATTTATCAGAATCACTCTATTATCAATATATTTAACCTTATTAGCTTTTTCAAAGTCTTTTAAATATGTTTTTACAACTATTTGTGTTATACCTGTTTCAAAAGATATCTTCTTTACAGATGCTTCATAAATACCTAACATATTAGTTTTTTCATTAGTTACTAAATATATAAATAGTAGCTTTTGCATTGGTTCTAATTCTTCCACCCAAGTATCTGACCAGAAAGCGGTGTTTAAACTTCTTAGTTTGCTCATTACTTTCTCATTTTAGATTGGATATGCAGTAAAGCACCTATAAACTGTCTTAATTCTTCTTTAGATAAATAATGATTAACACCTCCACAATTAACACTATTTAAGAAATCTGTATATTCTATAGATATATTTACATACTCATTAAAATCTTCAATTATTAAATCACTTTTACAGTCTTCTGTTACTGCATTTTCAAATACTACTTTCATAAAATATAAATTTAAGTTAAACTAAAAAATCTCCTTAAAATCAAAGCTAAAGTGGAATTTGCTCATCATCTAAGAAGATTATAAAATGTTTTTGCTACGTGTAAAATTCCACTAATACACTAACGTGGTGTAAATATAGTTCTTTTTATTCAATAAACAAGATTTATTTTATTTTTATTAATTCTAAGGTACACTTATTTTCTTTTCCCTTCTTTACATTTACGCAGATTTGCCTATTGTCTTTGTCTTGCTCAAATAGTTTGTCTTCAATAATTTTACAGTAATGAAACACATTAATAGTATCTAATCTTCTACCAATAAACTCAAATGTAAAATTAAGAGAATAACCACCTTTAAAAGTTTTATTAGTAGAAGAAGACGTTAATAGCCTTAAAGTGTCTTTAAACTTCTTTTGTGTTGCCCAGTGCTGGTTTTTGTACTTGTTAAAAGATAGTTTTGTTAAGTTGTTTATTTCAATTTTCATATTAATTTATCTTTTATTTGGTGGCATCTTCTGCATAACATTGTAATATTATTCGCATCAAAACATAACTCTGTTTCTCCGTTTTCTTTCGCCTTCTTTACACTTATATCATGGCTGCAATCTAAGTAAGTGCCAGAAGATATTAAACATTCTTCACAGAAATTGTAACCGTGTTCATCAAATTGTTGTTGTACTTTATAACGTTTTGCTTTAGTAATTAAACGTTCTATTACAGACTGTTTTAAACGTGTTCCGTCACTACATTTGTAGGTATTCATAATAGTTTATATTGGTTAATACTATTTAGTAAATTCTCTAATTCTATTTCTTTTAACTGTATTTTATTGGCAACCTCTTTTTTGAGTTTATTAAGTTCTTTGATTTCTAACTTTAAAGATTCTTCATTACTCATTACAACTCTCTAATTGCTCTTTTTAAATACAGTGCTTTATCTAACGTTTCTTCGTAAGCGTGTTGTAACCATCCTTTTAAATCAATATCGGTTCTATCTAAAGTTGTATTGTATTTTTCTATTCCAACGTTAGAACGTTCTATCAAATCTTTTCTTACCTCTGCTACTATCGTGTCTTTAATCATGTAAATTGTATTTATTAATATATGTTTTATATTCTTTTTTAACTAAATGATTTTCTTTTAATTCTTTAAACTTTGATAAATATACGTAATATCTACGCTTTCTAACACCCAAAAAGCAAGTTATTTTATTAGGGTGTATCTTTAAAATATGTGTTGCAATGTGGGAAAATACTTGTCTTTTTCTGCTATAAATAACAGTGAAATCTTCCTCAATAGTTTGTTTAAGAATCTTTAGTTTTGCTAAGGATAATTTATCCATATTCATACCAGAAGCAAAAGTTTCTATTACATAAGAACTATTTAAACTTTCTGTTGCTCTTTTATGTTCTTTCATTAAACTATGTATTTCATCGTTAGATACATTTAAACCACCTATTTCTGAGTGAATGTATTTTATCAATTCATTACAATATTTTATATCATTTTGGTAGTCCGTAATAGTCATATTTTACTTATTAAATATACTTTATACAACCTATCAAAATAAGGCTTGTATATTGGGTTGTCTATATTGGGTCTAATTGCTAATACATGAGAGCGAACAAAAGTACGCAAATCTTGGATAGTCTGGCAGCCTTCTATTTCTATCGGTTTAAAATCTTCGAATTTATACGTACTATAAAAGTGTATAATCTCGTTTAGTTTTTCTATTGTCATAATTTTATCTCTTATTCAAATCTACAACATTATATATATACAAACCTAATTATTCTAATAATCTTTTTAATTGGTCCTTAGAAGGAAACTCTATTACTATGCCTTTTTCACCAAAATAATTGGCTAAAACATCTACTATTTCGTTTATCTGTTTACCATTCATTTGAGTAGTGCTATCTAAGTCAAATAACGCTTTCATTATTGGATGCCATATTTGATACTTTACAGTCATTTGATTATGTCTTGTACAAATCACTTGTCCTTTTAATCCAAAGTACTTAAAATCCATTCCTACATCGTTTAGTTTATTGTAAATAATACTATAAAGTAAATGCAAAGCAGAATTTTGTTTACTGGTTATGGTAACCTTCTTCTTAGTTAAGTCTACTGTATGACCGTTTTTAAGGTAAAAAGCAGACTTATTTTTAAATTCGTCTGCTTCGTTTTCGTTTTGTAGGTTAAAAATCATTTATATTTATGATTATTGTTTAAAATGTAATCTATCCTTTTGTTCTTTAACTCTTTATTAAGTTTCACTAACTTTTTAAAATGCTCATCCTCCTGGTACATTTTATCCGTATTTTCTAAATGTTGGAATGATATCAAATCAAATTTACCGCTTAGCCAGTTTTCAAATTCTGTAACATTATGGTTATTTAATTTAACTGTTATATTTACGGTGGTTTTATCTTCTAAATTCATTATTTAAGTGTTAGTTTTAGTTCATCTTTTAAATCTAACATTGCCGTTTGTTCTGTTCTTGTGAGCGATAAAAATACTCTCTTTAGCTCATCTTGTGTTTTACATTCATTTAACTTTTCAGAAGGTTTTTTAATTTCTTCTTCTGGTAAATCTTCGCCAGCATAAATATAAAGACCAAGACCATGCAAAGCAATTGCTTTAACTGTACATCTTTGTATTGCTTTATTAATATCCATCATATTAACCTTGTCTGGTGTTATTGCTGCATTTCTAAAATCCATTACAGGTAAGTAGTTAATGTGTTCTAAATCATCAATAGTAATACCTACTTTTACAATTACACCAGCTTTAGATGCAAAGTATGGCATATTAGTATTTTTATCGTGGTAAACTTTAGCGGTTGCAGTTGGAGAAACTTTCTTTAATTCTGCCCAAGCAAATGCCCAAGATAAATAAGTAAATTTACCTTTCTTTTCTGTTTTATTATTTACATCAATTGCACTTAGTGTTTTAAATATTTCCATTTTATAGTTCTTTTATTAAAATTGTTAATAATATTGTTAATTTTTCTAATTGCTCAGTTGTAAGGTAATCACCGTTAAAATCTGCGCTTGTAATTTCTACAAATTCAAGAGCGAAAATGTCTTCTCCTTTTTTGCCAGTCACTAAAAAGTCAGCAAATAATAAATTAAATTTGTAATCTACGTAAATACTTATAGATTCAACGAACCTACCTAATGGTGCGTTCTCAAATAGGTGCCTATCTTCTTTTAAATCTATCTTGTTTAATAGTTTTTTAAACACTTTATCGTTCATAATTAATTGTTAAAATTGTTAGTATAAGATTCTCCAAAATTGCTAAACACTTTTAATAGAGTGTTGTGATTTTCAATGGCCACTGAATTAATAGGGTTTTGTAAAACTTGGTTATTATCATAAAGAGTTTTAACGTTCTTTATGTTACCGTTTTTTTTGTAAGTAATCGTAGTTTCTGTATTCATTTTATTGTTTTTAGTTAAGCAAATATAGTTTATTATATATATACCAACCTAATTTAATTAAACATTTCTTAAATTATATTTCTCAATTATAATGTTTATACTTTTTTTGCTTGTTGTATTTTTTAGTTTTAAATAATCAGAAGATAAAATTATTTCTCCTTTGTCCTTTAATTGGTTTAATTTCTGTATTGCTAATTTTTGGTTCATGTTAATGGTTGTCTTTAATTATTAATGATTCTAAGTATTTGTTAAAACTGCGTTTGTTGCCGTATAATTTAATCGAATTATCTACACCAATTTTGTGTATAGATTTATTAAATGATACCAGTGATTTGAATTTGTGTTCGCTCATTATTATATGTTTATAAATTAATATTACGCAAATATATATAAAAATTAATTAACTAGCAAATAAAATATATATAAAAAAGTTTTTTTATATGAATATGTTTTTGTAAATTTGCTTAACGGGATTGTGTAACAGATTTAGCGAATAAAAAAACAAAATGAGTAAAGAAGCAGAAGAATTTTTTAGACAAAAGACAATAGAAAATAAATAAACAATAACCTTTAACGTTAGACATAGCAAGTATTAATTTTGTACGTTGTTATGCCAAGTAAATTATGACAACAAATGATTTTATAAAAAAGCTACAAAGTATTAGTAAGGACAAACGTAAGTTGCCTTTAAAAATAACTTGCCCTAATGGATTAGAAGTTGAACCAAAAATAAAGATGGGAACTGATGATGAAACTATATTTGGCAACGTTATAAAAATGTATATAACTTATTAATTTATTTTTTACAACGTATTGTATAAGGTTAAGCGATAGCGACCCGCAGGGTTAACTTTATACGTTGTTATTATTAGTGCGAATTAATTAACTAAAATTATATTAAGATGACAGATAAAGAAGTATTTGAAAAGTTTATGGGGTGGATGGGTATGAAAGTATCTAAAGCTAAAGATATTGATAAGCAAATAGCAGTTGAGTATGACGATACATATAACTGCGATGTTAGATTTACAAAATGTGGATACGATGAATTTTATGCGGGAGCGATATTTGACGAAAACGGAAAAATGGTAAAGGCTTATGTTGATAGCCACGTTGCTTATACTTCTGATAATTGCGTTATAATTAATGAAATACTAAAAGACTAGCATTAATTATAACGTATTTGTGTATGCCATGTTGCTGATTAATAACTAAAACTTATAAAAATGATAGTAGTAATAAATTTTTTGATTAAAATAGTAACAAGTATTCTATGCATGTTGATGTTCTGGCTTAACTTAATTATAGTTATAATAATGTGGGACGGAAAATTTATGGTGGTATTTAAACTACTTGATTTAATATGGGACAAACCTAAGCAATGTGATATACACGTTGTTGTGAAATCGTTTTATTGCAATTGTGATAGTCCAGATATTACTTGGTACGGAAATGAATTTGATAAAAAATACTTTTGCTTTAATTGTAAAAAAGAAGTAAACTAATGTTTTACAACGTAATATTGTAAGGAAAGTTGAGGATAGATTAAAACAAAAATAAATAAAGATATGAATTTGATTAAACGATTATTTCGTAAAAAAGAAAATAAAAAACAATGTGTTTTACACGTTGTTAGAACACGGTTATTATGTTTAGATAAATACACAATTTGGTGTGATTTAACTATTGGAAGTGAATATCAATTAGTAAGCCAAGATGAAATAGATTATACAGTAATTAATGATATTGGGGAAAAATGCAAATATGGAAAACACCTTTTTAAGATAATTTAACAATAATTTTCTCTAACTTAATTGGATATGAAATGTTAAAGTTTTAAAATTATTTGGTTTATAAATAATTTATATATACATTTGTTAAAGAATTAAAAAATATAATTATGGAAACTGCAATAAAAAATCAAATAAAGAAAATAGTAAAAAGAAATGGAGCACATTTTGGGGTTGTAAAAAATATAATTACAAGTAATAATCCCGATGTTGATTTTGGTCTATATACTGAATATGTTAATGGTTTATTTAATAAAAAATTTAGCAATGTGCAAACAAGTATTCGTAAAAATATAAGATTTCAATAACCTTATTATTACTTATGCACATTGTTACCTGTAGTTTTTTAAAAAAGGGCATTGCTGACGTTAGGAAGCAAAATTAAACACAAAGATATGAAAAAAGCAAAGAATAATATAACTAATTGGTTAGATAAAAATGGAACTAAAGAAATGAAGGAACAAATAGAAAAAGAATTATTTTATAATAAAATATTTAATGAGAATTGCCTTGATACAATGGCAAAAATGCCTGATAACTTTATTGATTTAACAGTTACATCCCCTCCTTATGATAATTTAAGAACATATAAAGGTTATAGTTTTGATTTTGAAAGCATAGCAAAAGAATTATTTAGAGTAACCAAAGAAGGTGGTGTAGTTGTTTGGGTAGTTGGTGATGCAACTGTAAAAGGAAGTGAAAGTGGAACAAGTTTTAGACAAGCATTATATTTTATGGAATGTGGCTTTAAATTGCACGATACTATGATATTCAAGAGTGCTAAACCACCATTAACACATAAACGCTATGAGCAAGAATTTGAATATATGTTTGTATTTGTAAAAGGTAAAATAAACACTTTTAATGGTATAAAAAGAAAAGCAAAAACAGAAGGTGGTAGTAGTGGTAGTTTTATGCACAAAAATAACGCTAAATTTAAAAAAGCAAATACAATAAAAAAGACACCTAAAGAAGTTTTAAGGGGTAATATATTTGAATATAAAACAGGTTATACAAGAAACGGACACCCAGCGGTTTTTCCAGAACAATTAGCAAACGACCATATAATTAGTTGGAGTAATGAAGGTGATATTGTTTACGACCCTTTTATGGGAAGTGGAACAACTGCAAAAATGGCAAAAATAAACAACCGTAATTGGATAGGTAGTGAAATTTCAAAAGAGTACTGCGATATCATTTCCGCAAGAGTGAGTGCCCTTTTTTAACAAATTACAGGTAACGTACTTGTATAAGGTTTGTAGTGAAATAAATATGTAAAAATATTTGGTTAAGAAATAAATTATATATAAATTTACAGAAAATTAATATTAACAATAAGTAACTATAAACTTTATACGTTGTTGGTTACTGTTTAACGAATAAACAAACAAATAAATTATGAAAAAACAGAAAAGACCTAAAACAACCACAAGTATGAAAAGCGGTGGAATAGATAACAATACGCTCTTAATTGTGATAGTAATTTGGTTAATAACTCTATTAGCTATAACAAATAGTTAAATTGTTACCAACGGATTGTGTATGAGTAGTAAATAAAACGGAATAATTAAAACTAAATATTATGAGTAACGAAAAATTATATTGGACAATGAAAAATGGCGATAAAATAGACGTTGACCAAATGACAGAAAGCCATTTAAGAAACACTTTGAAATTAATAATAAGACGAAGCCAACAAGTGCAAACTACTTGCCCTAACAATATTGAGGATGCGATGGATATGGCTAATTATGACGATACGCCATTTTGTGATGATTGGATGTGGAAGTAGTTTTATTTATTACTTATACACGTTGTTGTGGTGTCGTTTTAATGCACTACAACGGTTTGTATAAGGTGCGTTTTAATGCACTTTATACGTTGTTATATTTTAGTTATGAACGATTAAAAAACGATAAATTATGAGTACACACATAGAAACATTAAAAGGAATAAAAGAATCAGGATTAAACACAGAAAGAATTGAAACAACTATGAGTCTAACAAGGTTTTGGGGAGGTGCTGAAAAGGGTAGAATGTTACAATTAACAGTAAGTAACTCTGATGGCTACATACAATTAACAGAACAAGAAACTATTGAGTTAGCAAAGACCTTGCTTAATTCTTTTGATGATACGATATACCCAAGTGAATAATTAAATATAACTTATTTGTGTATGATTAGTAGCGTATAAATAAAAACAACTTAAATAAATAAACGATGAAAAAAGCAGAAAAAATATTAGAAAAGCACATAGTTTTAAATGATTGTATAGGTTATCTTGGAAGAGATGGAAGATTATACAAAGCCATTATAGATGCGATGGAAGAAGCTATTAATTATACACGTTGTTGTGAAACGTTACCTTGTAATTATGCGGAAGGTTATAATGATGCAATAGCCAAAATAAAAGAAGAAGCCAAGTACATAGAAAAGCAATAATGTTTTACAACGTAATATTGTAAGGAAAGTTGAGGGTAGATTAAAACAAAAACAAATAAAAATGGACGAAATAAAATATCTAAAAGATACTAAAGTAGAAATTACTGCTAGGAGAATAGACAATGATGTTTACATACACCAAGCAAGTGTAATAGAGTTGTTAAAAGACTATAAGCAACAATTTTCTTTACAAGGTGTTAGCCAACAACGTGAACTGTTAGTTGGTTTTATTAATTGGCACGATAAAACTCTTGGCGTTGATGCAGATAAAGAATCAAATACCTTATTTGTTAATGAATACCTAAAAACCAATTAATTGTGGCATAACGTACTTGTGTATGGTGTGTAGCATTGATAAGCAGAAAGTTTGAGTTAAGAAACAAAGTAATAATTATAATTTTTTCGAGCGTTGGCAAATTGCTGACGATAGGAAGCAAAACAGAGAATAAATGATATTAAGAAGACAAGGTAATAAGCAAAAGTTAGCAAAGTTAATAGTGCCAATGATGCCACCACATAAGATTTATATTGAGCCGTTTTTTGGTGCTGGTGGTATGTTTTTTAATAAACCAAAAGTAAAACACAATATAGTTAATGACCTTGATGACGATGTTTTTAACTTATTTCAAATAGTTATTAAAAGCAGTAAAGAATTAGAAGATGGTTTTTATAAAATGCCAACACATAGCAGTCTTTTAGATTATTGGAAAACTAACAAAGAAGATGACCCTATACAAAAGGCTTTAAGATTTTTATTATTAAGTAATATGACTTTTATGGGTGCTGGCGCTTCTATACAAGGTGGAACAGGAAACACAAAAGAAGCATTTTACAAAAACATAGATAAGACTTATGAAATGATAAACGATGTGAAGTTTTTTAATTGTGATGCTGTTACTTTTTTAAGTAAAAAGGTTGCTTTTGGGGAATCTGCACCTGTGAAAGACTGCTTTATATATTGCGACCCTCCATATTTAGGAACTGGCGACAATTACTCTGATAGTTATACTGAAGATATGAGTGCAGAATTATTTGATTGTTTAGTTAGTATTGGTTGTAAGTTTGCTTTAAGTGAGTTTGACCATCCATTTATAATTGAACAAGCGACAAAGCACGGACTTAATATAATTTATGTAGGTGAGCGTACAAACTTAAAAAATAAACGAACAGAGGTGCTTATTACTAATTATGAAGATAGACAAAAAAGCCTTTTTGCGTAAGTTGCTAAAAAAGGGAAGGAAAAAAAAATATAATTATGGGTAAACAAACACAAACGATTGAGGTTATAACAGACTTTAGCTATACATTATACACGGTGTTAGCAAATCGTTTTAATGTTTGCTAACTACCTATAAACAAACAAAATGTATTACAATTATGAGGAAATACACTAAAGTCAAGGTTTTACGAATTTCAAAAGAACAACACAGTACTCTTGTTAAGATGAAATTACTTAATATTGATGTAGGTAACTTTATAAGAAGTGCTATTAAAGAAAAAATAGATAAAGAACATAGTTATTTAATTGACAAAGAAAAGCCGTTAGAAGATGAGTTTTCTTTGTCGTTAAAATTAGCTTTACTTAAACTTGAATAACAAAAATATTATTAATCCCTCAAATATAATAATTCCCAAAACCCATAAAGGAGTGCGAAATTTAACTATTTCAATCTCCTTTATTTGTACCTCAGATTTATAATTTTGTTTAAATTCTCTTATTTTAAAATTAACCACACTATCTATATCTACAGTGGCTACTAAGTCCCCTTTAATCGACTTTAAAGACACTTTTACACCTCCAGAACGTATTTGCCTATCAAAGTCTTTTAACTGTCCTAAAGTGTCGCATGGTTGTTCTATTAAGATAGTGTCATTTACTTGTTTAGTAATGTATCTATCGTTTTTACTATAGCTTGAATCCATCTTAATAAATTCTTTAAATTCCGTAGTGGTCTTTTTAGCAACACAACTATTAAGTAGAGAAATAAAAAGTATAGTAAAAAAAAATAATCGCTTAATCATGTTGTTTATTTAAAATGTTTTTTAATTCGGGTTTTAAACCGATATTTGCATAATTCGGGTTATATGCTTAAGAATATAATTAACTTATTTTTACCGTTTTTATATGTTAATGAAACTATTTTACCCTGGTATTAATGAACTATTAACTGTATTTCCTTTAAACCTTCTAAAACTTTGTGAAATTTCTTCATAGTGTTTTGACTGTTTAAGACATCTCTAAAGCCATCGTTATTGATATCTAACAACTTACTACCCAAAGCAACACAACCGTTTAAATCATGCCAGTAATTAGCTGAATGAAACTTACACTCACTTCTGTTTTCCACTCCTTTTATTTCCCATAAATCACAATCAAATTTATTAGAATATTCCAATACACATAAGTATTCGCCTCGTGGAATACAGCTGATGTTTCTTTGGTTGTTATTGTCTGCTCTTTCTAACGACTTTGCTAAAAATAAATCTTTACCGTTTTTAGTTATGGCGCATTCCCCTATAGTTTGTTTGTCTTCGTACTCTAATCTAAATAGTTCTATTTTCATGGATTCCACCATTTATAAATTTTATCAATTAGCGGGCACAACCAGCAAGGTTTAATCATTTTTTCTGACATAATTTTATTTTTTAATCGCCTAAATAATCTTTTCTTAATTCTAAGAAGTCATCTAATTCTGTTTTTTCTGTTAATTGGTTTTCTTTTATTTTTAAATCTACTTTGTTAATTTTTCTCTTATGGTTTAATTCTATTATTTTAAAAGGTATTTGTATTATAAAATATATTAACCCTAAAAACGCAAAAACTTGTTTTAAGTCTGTATTCAATAAATTCAAATAATCTAAGTCTATAAAGTGCACCATATCCGCAATTGTTAACCCCCAGAAACTAAATACTAATCTATTTGCGTAAACAATTGCAGCGCTTAAATGGTTCATTTTATTAACTTATTTAATACACTTTTAATAAATACTTTTGTTTCGGATATCTTAAATAAAAACAAAGCCAATCCAACAATTAAAAGCGTTAAAATAAAATATAAACTTTTATCATTTTTGTAAGCGTCAAAGGAGAAAAACCATAATATAACTCCTAAAATGTTTGTTGTTGTATTTTTAAATTTATTCATTATATTTTTCTTAAAATTATAAACATTCCAATTATAATTACCGTAGAGATAACACTTGCTAATTTTGTTTGATTTAGTGTAAATTTTATACCATTTTTATGTTTGTGAAAATAAAATGTTGGTTTAAATTTCTTTGGAAAAAATATAGTTAAGTATAGTTTCTTATCAATCCAATCCAAAAAATTACCTGCAACTAAACTACATATCATAAACCAAAAATGACCGCTAAAAATAGCTAATATTAGGTATATAACACTTGATACTCCTTCAAATATTAACACCTCCTTTTTGCTTAAACTGCTTTCAAATAAGAAATCTAAAAAGTAGTGAGAAATAATTGCTAAAGGCATACCAACTGCATAAGCTAAAGTTTCGTTTTGCGTTAATGCGTAAACGGTTGTCATTATTGATAACCCTGTTGCTGCGTGTGGTATACTATACATTATATTTTAGTTTTAAATTCATGGCTAGGTGTATTTGGTATTACTTCATATTTGCCCCAACCCCACGCGCTGCTCCCCCTCCAAAAAATATCAACATCATATGTTAATCCCTCTTTCACAAGTACATTTTCCTCTGTTAATTCATCATATTCATAAATATTTTGAAATCCTAAACAAACAATTCCATGAGTTGTTTCTGTAACTGTAATTTTATCAAAATCTAACTCATTGTCTATATTCGCTAACTTTAATATTAATTCTTTTGCTTTTACTTCCGTTGGAAAACTGTATCTTTTTGTAGCCATTTTTTAATTATTTTAATAATTAAACTATATAAGGTAAATCTACTTGCGCTTCTGCTATTGATTTGTAAACTCTTAATTTTTTTGTTTTACAATACATCGGAGAGTTACCATCGCTTCTATCGAAGTTGATTTCACTCAATGTGTTTGGAGGAAATGTTACACCTGTGTTCGTCGTAGGTGTTATCTCTAAACCATCAATGTATAAAGCTAATTTATTTAATCCCCAGACAAATACGTATTCGTGAATATCTGTTATATTAACTACATCTATAAATGATTTTGATAAAGCAGTTATACCGTCTACTATTATATACATTGTAACCCTACTCGCTTGAGTATATCTAATAAATACCCTATTATTAACGCTACCATCAGATAGGGAAAAATCTCTTTCTTTTATATCCGATTCGTCATTTTTTCCAATGTTTATCACAAAAACCCCTTCTTCCGAGTTAAATGTATTAACATCTCCTGCGCCATCAATTCTATCGGCTAAACGAGTTACCGTAGTCCCTATTGTTCTAATTCTTGATGTAGCGTATGGTAGCTTCTCTAATTGCGCTTCGTTTACAGTGCCAGTAACCGTACTTAATAATGCTCCAGCCGTAGATGTAAACGTTAATTGAACCAAATCATTTACACCAGTTCCAACTAAAGAACCTGTAAAAGTTCCGCTTAAAGCAATTGTACCCGTTCCTTCAAATGAAACGGTATAGGTGTCAGCAACCGTTGTAGTTGTCTGAGTAACCATCGCCTGCGAATTTAAATAATCATTAGTAGATTGGGGTTCTGTTAATAATACGGGGCAGCCTCCATCAGAATAATCTAATCTCGGAACGTCTGCCGCCATTGTTTCTATTATACCATCCGAATTAACTCTTGTTGCTATTGATGGTCTTGATACTGTAAAATCCCCTGCGCCGTCAGATGGTAAAACAGAAGCTAAAACTCCGCTTTTAAAGGCTGACGGTATCATTAATAAACTAGGTGTTGGCATATCTTTTAATTAAAATTATTTGTAGCATCATTAACACAATCTAAAGCCTCTAAAGTAAATCCTGCTGCTGTAGTTCTATTTATGTAAGCCGTTGTGATTTCGTTATAAGTGCTTGATAAATCGTAATAAATACCACCAAAACCTCCTTGAACAGGGTTTCCCCACCATGTACTATCGTATATTTTCCCAAAACTCATAATTATTTAGTTTTATTTCTTAAGTAAGTTGTTAATTTAACTATATTAACTACTTTTGGCTTGTAAGTATTCTTCATTATAGGACCCAATTTGATGAATTTGTATTTTTATCTGGATAAATATCCGAATTTGTGTTATTATTATACTCTGGAAATAAATTGGAATAGTTACAGATATAATCTACAAATCTTCGTGTATAATATTCCGCAAAATCCCTTTCTTTTTGCACTAAATAATCTACTTCGCCCTTTGAAACGCTCTCAGAATTTTCAGAAGTGTGCTTAAATACACCACCATTTTTTACTTGATACGCTGCGAATGGCAAATAGTCCGTCATAGCGTAATGAATAAGCATAGGCTGCACGTAATCGTTTACTAAAGTCAAATAATTACCCGTTAAACTACCTGCTATTATGTCATTTGATATCTTATCGTATAATTTACTACCTAAATAGTTTTGTATATGTATTTCTTGCGATATTTTAATGAACTGTATAAACTTATCTGTGTCTACATTACCGTCAATTATAGTATTTTTAACTAAATCTGTTCTGCTTATAAATAATGCTGTTGCCATCTATCTCTTTTTGTTTACAAATCCGTTATTAGGCATATCTGTTGGTCTTTTTGCTACTTCTTTTGCATTAATTTCGGGTTTAAATCCTTCTTTTTTAGCTTTATTTACGCTTATTTCTGCGTTTGGGTTACCTACATCAGCCGTTGTACCCTTCTTTTTCGCTCTGTAAGTCTTTCTCATCCAAAAATGATGGCAATCCCCGCCCCCTTTATATAAAAATATGTCGTAATTATCAGCACCATTAAGACCCCAACCAGCATTAACGCTGCTTTTACTCATCATTTGTATATCTTCTTTTCTATATATCTTCTTTTTAGCAACCATTTTCTTGCAAAAATCTCTGCTATCTGAACTAGCAGTTAATGGTGCGTATTGATAACGTACTTTGAACTTAAAACCTTTAGCTTCTCCATCTTGTGAACTCTTTGCGTTTGGTCTTGCGGTACCTGTTGTTGCTAAATTCCAGATTTTAGACAATAAACTTGGCTTATTAAGTTCGTTTATCTCTTCATCTAATTCATTTTCTGTATCGTAATCTACTTTTCTTTCGTCTATTAAATCCCATTCTTTTAAATCCTCATCTTCTCCAAATTCTTCTAATTTAGAAAACATTTGTTTCATTTTCACACCCGTTTCTTCTTCCCTCGTTTCTTTGTCATGAACGTTTTCTAAATCCGTAAATTCTAAAGGTTGTAGTGTCTTAAAGTATAGTTTTAAGCTAATATTATTAACCGCGAGTATTTGTGTATACGCATCAATTAATAAGTCTTGAAAAGGTCGTATAACAGTGTTGTCCATTAGTATCGTAGCAGTCTTTAATTCTTCTGCGTTGTTACCTAAACCACTTGCATCTTTAATACCCATTAACATAGGAGAAATTACCCTATGCGATACCATTATCTTTTTTTGTGATTCATCAGATAAAAATTGATATTGGTTATGCGCATCACTTAATTGTACAGCGTCAATTGTTGCTGCTGATTCTTTATTATCGTTAAAAGCAATTATAGGAGTTCCAGACCTTGAAGAACCACCGTATTTTGATTTGATTTTCTGCTCTGTTAGTCTTTGCGTTTCATCATCTGGCACACCATTATTAAAATTAATTAATAGTCCAGGACTTAAACCGTTTTGAACATTATTAATGTGATAGTTTCCTATTTCTTCTTCTAATTCTGCGTATTGTAGTCCACCTTGATAATCTGGTGTAGAATAATAATACATACCCGCTCTATAAGGCTTTACATATAAAATCTCAATCGCTGCGTGCTTTTCTGTAGAATTAAAAGCTGGTATTCTTAGAGGTTCATCGCTTGGCTTTATGTTTGCCCAATCTGGATGGTAATAATAAGCCTTTACCATTTTGTCACCTTCCTTACATTTTTCTGCTCTTAAAGTTTCAATCGGTAAATGCTCTACTTTTTCTACTGTTTTTCTATCCTTAGAAAATATTACTTGAATAGCGGTCTGTCCTGCTAGTTTTAAATCTGAGGCATTTCTTCTTGTATCGTCTTTTTTAAACAACGAAATCATACGAGCGTATGAATCTGGTTTTTTAGAAGAGTCTAAAGCATCTAAACCTTTACCAAATATCATTTGACTAATACCGTTAATAGCTGCGTTATTTGTAGCACTACCGTTATATCTATCAATTAGGTATTGAAAGTAGTTGTTATCTGCTCCAAATTCCACCCATTCATTTCTCGTAGATTCTACAATTACAGGCGAAGTATAACTTGCTAATTCAACAACTTTAACTGCTGATTTACTTTTACTAATACTTGGTGTATTTCGGTGTTTATTTATATATTTACTCATAAAATTATAAAATCATTATTACCACTCTCTTCAATGTATTCGTCTTTATTAACGGTGTAGTTTTCATTCGCTGATTGGTCCGTAGATTGCGCCGTGCAAAATATTTTATCCCTATAAATTATATCTGCATTTGTAACAGTACCTTGTCCGTTGTATATCTTTAAATCGTAAAACCTCCCTTCTTTTAATTCGTAAAATCTACCGTTTTCGATAGGAAAATCAGTTGTTAATTTAATGTAATTACCTTCATTTACTCCATTAATTAAAAACGATGTAACCTCATTAGAACTGTCATCCCTTAAAGTTAACGTAACAGAAGTAGCATATATTCGTGGAATAATGTATATGATTTGCTCACTTGTTACGGGTAGTAGATGTTTCATAGTTATATAATAAGAAATAGCACTAAATTTATTTATTAAACCAAAAAAAACCCTAAACATAGCGCTTAGGGTTTCTAAAACAAACAAATCATATTATGCGTTAGGGTCAATTACTGTAGCACTAACATCTTCTGTAATAACTAAAGGAGTAACAAAATAAGCAGGTGCTTTCTCTTGCCCCTCGAATACTAAAGTAAATCCACTTAAATCTCCCATAGCAGCACCAGTAACAATAGTACCACCCGTTACTTCTGCGCCATTCTCTAAACCAACTAGAAAGAAATTACCGTTGTAATCCTCAACCGCTACGTGTGGTCTTGAAACTGATAATAATTTGATTTCCTCTTGTGTTGCTTTATCTAAAATTGGTAAAGTAATGTTTAAATTTTGTGTGTAAAATGTAGTTCCATTTTCTCTTGAACTCGTAATTGTGTTTTCTAAAGTTGACGCTCCTTTGATTTCGTACTTAAACCAATCTGGAGTGCCGGCTAATACCGTGATTTCTCCAGCAACTATTGTCGCTGCTCCTAGCGTTCCGTAATCTGCAAAGTAAATGTTTTTTAAACCACCAACTTTAGATTTACAACCTAGACTTCTTCCCGTTGTTAATAAACAAGCCATATTTTTATATTTTTTAGTTAAAAAAAGGGTAAGTAGATTAACTACCTACCCTTTAATATTATTATTAATTAATTTTATAGTTCTAAACCGTAAGAAACAATTTCATCAACTATTGCATAGTTTACTGCTGCTGTATAACGAGCAATAAATCTAAAGTTTTGAGAACCATCTAAGTCTGCCATATCTAAAGTTTTAACTTCGTTTTGGTCGCTTAATAAACCACAAGCAAAA